>Ga0209947_1001209_pt1 | contig 15462 bp, 12 predicted proteins | sample SalPonR2_B_D2_MG_FD_185706 | JGI IMG/M metagenome (GOLD analysis project Ga0209947, IMG submission 185706) | Salt pond soil microbial communities from South San Francisco under conditions of wetland restoration - Salt Pond MetaG R2_B_D2_MG... ... | reverse complement strand
CGCGTCATGGCCCGACCGGACCAGCAGGGCGACCATGTCGTAGATCACGGCGATCCCCCCCGAGGCCGAGGTGCGATCCGGGCACACGAAGAGATAGCGGCGTTTCATCCTCGGAACGGTCCTTTCGCTGGTCCGGTAAGATCATGATTTTCGCCGCAGCGACAGACCTTGCCGGCCCCGTTCGCTGGCCCCGTCGCTAAGTCCTGTCTCTATGCCTGCTGCGCCGCCGGGCGGGGTGACGTGACCTTGCGGGCGAGATCGTTGAAATAGCGTTCGAAGTAGAAGGTCGACAGATGCGCCAGAAGGAAGGTCGCGGCAAAACCGATGGGGCGCTTGATGAGGTAGCGGTCCAAGGTGTCCTCTCCGGCGAACCAGCCCACGCGGAACGGCGAGTGCCAGACATAGAGCGCGAAGGAGATGGCCGCGAGATAGGCCATCGTTCTGGTCGACAGGAACCGGTGCCATATGGTGCCCTGCGAAAACAGGATCGACCCGATCAGCGCCGCCGCCAGGTAGGGGCGCGCATAGGCCAGCGTTTCGAAGAAGGGCGAACAGGACAGTGCCCAGAGGATCAGGGCGGGATAGAAGCTGCGGCCCAGGATCGTGGCGATCCGCGCCGCGATGGCATGGGCGTCGCGGTTGAGCCAGACCAGCGCCAGAAGACTGCCCGACAGGATCTCGTCAACGCGCAGATGCGTCCGGATCGAGGTGAAGACCTCCTCGGAGACGCGCATCCCCGTGATCAGGAGTGCGGCGATCGGCACAAGGATGAAGCCCCGCCGCCCCAGAAGCAGGATCGCCAGAGCGATGGCGAAGTAGAAATGCATCTCCAGCGCCACAGACCAGAGCGGGCTCAGCCCCTCGAAGATCGCCTCGTCGGCATAGTTGAAATAGTAGAGGTTGATCGCCCAGAAACTGTCGGGCCGGTATTCCACGATCAGGCAGAAGACGGTGGAGGCCAGCAGGATCAGCGGCACGATGCGCCCCACCCGCCGGATCAGGAAGGCCGGGATGTCGGGCCGGACCCACAGGAACTGCGTTATCAGAAAGCCCGACAGGCAGAAGAAGGCGCTCATGCCCATCACGCCCGACATGGTGTTCAGCCGCCATTCCGACGGTCCAAGGGGCAGCATGTGCGCGGCCAGGACCGCGAGGATGGACAGCGCGCGAAACCCGTCAAGCTCCGGCAAGTGCTGGCGTTGTCCGGACTGTTCGGAGGCAGCGGTCATCGGATGTGGCCCGTTTCGCCCGGCCGAGATGCACGGATATTCCCTGCCCCGTCCGGCCCGACCGCGTGAAGCGCGGGTCTGGGGCGCGGCACCTGTGTTCTCCGCCGCCAGGGCATGGCAACCGGGGGCTTTGAGGTAAAAGCGGCGCTCATCGGCAATGTCCGTCCGTGAAAATGTCCGTCGGTATAAAAATCCGCCGGTAAATAAATCCTCCGTGAAAAGATGCTGAAATGCGTCTTAAATATCCTCGGAATTATGTCCATCATGTCGCGTGTTGCAAGGAAAACATGCCCCGGATCGCGCCCGGGCCTCTCTCTGCGCTGCCGCCAAGTTTCCCCATTGCTGCCGACCTCTGAACCGATAGTTTCGGCATAACGCACGCGTCGCGCGCGGGCGGACCATTTTGGCCTCGCGCGGTTTCGGGGGCAACGCCAAGGAGATTGCAGTGAAAGTCGCGATATTTGCAGGTGGCAAGGGCTCTCGCCTGATCGAGGAGACGACTGTCCGCCCCAAGCCACTGGTCGAGATCGGGCGCCGCCCGCTCCTGTGGCATATCATGCAGCATTACTCGGTCTTCGGGCACCATCACTTCGTGCTCGCGCTCGGCTACATGGGCAGCGCGATCAAGAAATACATCGCCGAGCTTTCCCAGTACGAGGGCAACCTGCGCGTCGATTTCACCACCCGCGAGATCTATGGCCAGGAGAACTCCGAAGGCGATTTCGACGTGCCGAACCCGCCCTGGATGGTCGATCTGATCGACACTGGCGTGGAGACCATGACCGGCGGGCGGCTGCAGATGCTGGAGCCCTATCTGAGCGACGGCACCTTCATGCTGACCTATGGCGACGGCCTGTCGAACGTGGATCTCGACAAGCTGGTGGCCTTCCACAAGGCCCATGGCCGTGCCGCGACGATGACGGTCGTGAACCCGCACACCACCTTCGGCCACCTGCAATTCGACGATGACGGGCGCGTGCTCGACTTCGTGGAAAAGCCCGACACCGCCAAGAACCTCATCAATGGTGGCTTCTTCGTGCTGGAGCCGCGGGTGTTCGACATCATCTCGGATGTGACCGACGCGACCGTGATGTGGGAACAGGGCCCGCTCAGGAAGCTGATGGAGATCGGCGAGCTGATGGCCTATCAGCACCCGGGCTTCTGGTCTTGCTGTGATCACCTTGCCGACAAGCGCCGGCTCGAGGCGATGTGGTCCTCGGGTGAGCGTCCCTGGGCGACCTGGGCCGACGCGGACCATTCCGACAAGCTCATCGCGCGCTCCGTGGGACCCGGAAAGCTGAAGTTCAACAGCGACGACCCCGGCCTCGGGCGCGGCAGCCATCCCGGCGAATGGGTACGCTACCGCTCGATCTGAGGCCGGGTCTCGTGTGACCCGCCCCCGAGGGAAAACAGGCTCTGATCGGCCTTTCAGGGTCTGTCAGGACCCGATCAGCGCGCGGGCGTCGGGAAGGCCGCATCCTGCTCCGCGCGCAGCCGGTCGATCAGCCTCTCGCCCGGCATGCGCACATCCGCCAGCCCGATCGCGGCGTCCTTCGGCACGTCGCGGGTCAGCGTGCAGCCTTCGGACAGCCCCATGGGCAGAAGCCCCTCCGCCGCCGAGGTCCAGGCGTTTTCGCAGACCCCGTAGCTGAGGAAGCCGCCGATCCCGTCGAGCACCTCGCCCGCCTTCAGGTCGCGCTTGGCGGTGGCCACGACCTCGACCCGGATCGGCCCGTCCGTGGCCAGCACCGTGTCCCGGAAAAGGGCCGCGCGCGCCACCGAAATGGGCGCCTCCAGGTGGAACAGGTGATAGGGGATGTAGAAGGAATAGAGCGGCCCCTTCCCCATCTTGGCGTAATGCAGGAACTCGTGGACACGGGGGTCGTCATGGGCGCCGAAGACATACACCCCCGGCGACGGCTCGGAGCCGAGCGCGTAATCCACCACGCCGCCAAGCGCCCTGAGCGCGTCCACGTCGTAGAAGTCCAGAAGATCGTCGATATGGCCGGGATGCTCCGGGCCCGCCATGCCGCGCTTGGCCACGCACATGCCGGTGGCATTGGCCACGATGGCCTGTTCGAAGGACACCTTGGTGCCGTCGGCGAAACTGGTGACCATGTAGGGGCTCTGGTTCCACTGCTTCGCGAAGGCGGCCTGGGTTTCGGGCGTGCGGTAGAAATCGATCATGCCCTTGATGTTGCCGCAGACAAGCGGGGTCAGCCCCAGCGTCCTGACCCAGCGATAGAGGTTCATCTGCACGCCGGGCTGGTCGCCTTCGCAGACGGTGTAGATCACGCCTGCCTCCTCGGCCTTCTTGCGCAGGATGGGCCCGACCGTGGCGTCCATCTCGGCGTTCATCGTGACGAAATGCTTGCCGCCCTCGATCGCGGCCAGCGCGGCCAGCGCGCCGAACTCCACTGCGCCGGTCAGCTCCAGGATCACGTCGATCTGGCCCGATTGCGCGAGAAGCGCGTGATCGTCCGTCACCACCGCCGCGCCGTTGCCGATATGGCGTTCGAGCGTCTCCAGGTCGGCGGCCTCGGCGACGTCCTCCGCGCCCAGATCGCGCCAGATGCCGATGGCGCGCTCCACCGTGCGGTTGGAGATGGCCGAAAGCACCATGCCCGGCGTCGAATTGACGATCTGGATGGCGTTGGCCCGCGCGATGCTGCCCGCGCCCACAAGGCCCACGCGGATCGGCCGCCCGGCCTCTTCGCGGCGGCGCAATTCTGTATCGACGATGATCATGGGATGATCTCCCTGAAGGAAAACGATGAATGCCGGTCCGGAGCGCCCTGGATGCGCGCCCTGCCCGGTTCGTAAAAAGCGGTCCTGAAATGGCCTCGCCTGACGTCTAACGGGTTCGAATGGCTTTAAAATGACGGTTCGCGTCCCGCGCCCGCCACGCCCGGGGACGTGCACTGAGGGTGAAGGCCGAAAACCGTCGTCACCTTTGGCCGGTGCCCCCCGACCCGTCAACCCCCACCCCTGCCCCCACCCCTGCCCCGCCCTGCAGTCTTGTCTTGCCGGGCCGGGCTGATAAGCAGGGGTCTGGAAAGTCGATATTTTCAAGGGGGCCGGCGCACCGGCCGTAAAGAGGCCGCCGATGCGTGACGAGACCCCGACCTCCACCAGACCCGATCCCGCCTTCTGGCGGGGCAAACGCGTGCTTCTGACCGGCCATACCGGCTTCAAGGGCGGGTGGGCGGCGCTCTGGCTGACGGCCATGGGCGCGAAGGTAACGGGTGTGGGGCTTGCGCCCGAACCGGGGCCCGCGCTGTTCGAACTGGCCGATATCGCCGGGAAGACCGACAGCCATATCGCCGATATCCGCGATCCCGACGCCATGGCGCGCATCGTTCAGGCCGCCGAACCGGACCTGGTGCTGCACATGGCCGCCCAGGCGCTGGTGCGCCGCTCGATCCGCGACCCGCAGGAGACCTGGAGCACCAATGTTACTGGCACGGGCGTGCTGCTCGATGCGCTGCGCGACCACGCGCCCGGCGCACCGGTGCTCGTGATCACCTCCGACAAGGTCTATCACAACGACAATTCCGGCCGTGCCTTCGCGGAAGACGACCGGCTGGGCGGCAAGGATCCCTATTCCGCCTCCAAGGCCGCCTGCGAGCTTCTGGTGGCCAGCCACCGCACCACCTATTTCGACCCCGCCGGCACGCCGCTTGCCACCGTGCGGGGGGGCAACGTGATCGGCGGCGGCGATTTCTCCGAGGACCGGCTGATCCCCGATATCGTGCGCGCCACGCTGGCCGGCGAGACGCTGGTGCTGCGCCACCCGGAGGCGACGCGGCCCTGGCAGCATGTGCTCGACTGTCTGTCGGGGTATCTGGTGTTCCTGCAGGCGCTGGCCGAGACGCCAGACGCGCCGCGCGTCCTGAACATCGGCCCCGATGTCCGCGCCGGAGAAGCCACCGTGGCCGAGGCGGCGGAGGTGACGCTTGAGCTTCTGGGCGGGCCGGAATGGCGGCATGAACCGGTGCCGGGCTCGATCGAGGCGCTGGCGCTGCAGCTCGATCCGGGCCGCGCGGCCGAGACCATCGGCTGGCGCCCGCGCCTGCAGGGGCGCCCGGCGCTCGACTGGACGGCGGAATGGTACGCGGGCTGGCGCGACGGGCAGGACCCGGGCGAACTGGCGCTGGCGCAGATCGCCCGGTTCGAGACGCTCTAGACAGCCGTCCTAGCCGGCTTCGATCAGCGGCCAGGACCGGTCCTTGTCGGACACCGTCGTCACCGGGATCGGCCAGTCGATCCCGAGCGCCGGATCGTCATGGCGAAAGCCGCCTTCGGCACCGGGGGTGTAGTAGGCATCCGACATGTAAAAGGCCGTGCTGCCGGGCGCGAGCGTCAGGAACCCGTGTGCGAAGCCCCCGGGCAGGAACACGGCGCGCCCGTTTTCCGGCGTCAGTTCGATGCCGAAGCTTTGCAGATAGGTGGGCGAGCCGGGCCGGATATCGACGATCACGTCATGGATCGCTCCGGCCACGCAGCGCACGAACTTGGCCTCTTCGTGGGGCGTGTGCTGGAAATGCAGCCCACGCATCGTACCCGGCGCGGCGCTGGCATTGAGGTTGGATTGCACGAATTCCGTCGGCAGCCCCTGTTCGGCGAACTCGCGGGCACAGAAGGCGCGGGCGAAATAGCCCCGGTCGTCGCCTCGTTTCTCGAGGTCCACGACATAGGCGCCGGCAAGCGGTGTCGGGGTGAAGCGCATGGACGAACGACCTTTCCGGGCGGGCCGATCCCTGACCCCCACGGGGCCGCATTAAGGCCGGAACCCCCGTCAATGCAACGGGATTCACGTGACGGATCCGGCACGTTTCCGGGGCGGAATTCGGGCAGCCGCCACCCCGCGAAACGGCAATGTCCCGCGAAGGTCTCAAGGGTGCCGCATTGATCTGGCCATCACAGGCATGCTCATTGGCGCCTGAAAGCAGCGGGAGTCGAACCCTTGATCCATCCTATCATCCTGTGCGGCGGCTCGGGCACGCGGCTCTGGCCGGTGTCGCGCAAGGCCTATCCCAAGCAGTTCTCGCCCCTTCTGGGCCGCGAGAGCCTCTACCAGATGACGCTCGGCCGGTTCGCCGCCGAAGGGTTCGGCGCGCCGCTGGTGATGACGGGCGACGCGTTCCGGTTCCTTGCCCTCGAACAGGCCGCCGAGATCGGCCTGTCGGACGCGCGCGTGGTGGTGGAGCCCGTGGGCCGCGACACGGCGCCGGCCATCCTGACCGCCGCGCTGATGCTCGAGGACACGCCCGACGCGCTGATGCTCGTGGCGCCGTCGGACCATGTGATCCCGGATGCGGACGCCTTCCGCGCGGTCGTGGCGGAAGGGGCGGATGCGGCTCGAACAGGCGCTTTCGTGACGTTCGGTGTCACCCCGGACCGCCCCGAGACGGGGTATGGGTATCTGGAACTCGATGCCGCCCCGGACGGTCCCGGCGCGGTGCCGCTGAAAAGCTTCCGCGAAAAGCCCGATCTCGAGACCGCGCAGGCGATGCTGGCCTCGGGCGGGTTCCTGTGGAACGCGGGCATCTTCCTGATGCGGGTCTCCGACCTGATCGCGGCCTATGAGACCCATACCCCCGACATGATCGATGCCTGCCGCGCGGCCATCGCCGAGGGCGCCGAGGATCTGGGGTTCTTCCGTCTGGACGCCGAGGCCTATGGCCGGGCCGAGGCGATTTCCTTCGATTACGCGATCATGGAGCGGGTGGACCGCGTCGCCGCCGTCCCGCTGACCAGTGGCTGGTCCGATCTCGGCGCCTGGGACACGCTGTGGCAGGCGGCCGGGCCCGACGAAGACGGCAACGCCACCTCGGGCCCCGTCACCGCGCTTGACTGCCGCGACAGCTACCTGCGCTCGGAATCCGACGGCATCCGTCTGGTGGGGCTGGGGCTGGACGGCGTCGTCGCCGTGGCCATGCCCGACGCCGTTCTGGTGGCCGACAAGTCCCGCGCCCAGGACGTCAAGGCGGTGGTCGACACGCTGCGCGCGGCCGAGGCGGCGCAGGCCGACGACTACCCGCGCTTTCACCGGCCCTGGGGCTGGTACGAGACGCTGTGCCTGGGCGACCGGTTCCAGGTCAAGCGCATCATGGTCAAGCCCGGCGGTGTCCTGAGCCTGCAGAGCCACCATCACCGCTCCGAGCACTGGATCGTGGTCGCCGGCACCGCTGAGGTCACGATCGGCGAGGACACCCGCCTTCTGACCGAGAACGAGAGCGTCTACATCCCGCTGGGTGCGGTCCATCGCATGGCCAATCCCGGCAAGCTGCCGATGTACCTGATCGAGGTGCAGACCGGGGCCTATCTGGGCGAAGACGACATCGTGCGCTACGAGGACATCTACAACCGTGCCTGATCGGGGGGCCAGGCACGTGTGCCGCGAAAGATGGGACAGGATGGCGTGCAGAAGCTTCTAGGCGGCTTGCGGGGCGACGCGCTGCGTGCCCGCGCGATGCGGGGCTCGATGCTGACGGTGGTCAGCTTCGGGGGCCGCAATGCCCTGCGCCTGGGATCCAACCTGATCCTGACGCGCATCCTGTTTCCCGAGGCTTTCGGTCTCATGGCCCTGGTGCAGGTGTTTCTCACCGGGCTGCAGATGTTTTCGGATTTCGGCGTCAACGCCTCGGTGATCCGCAGCAAGCGGGGCGACGACCCTGGGTTTCTCGACACCGCCTGGACGGTGCAGGTGCTGCGCGGTGTCGTTCTGTGGCTGGGGGCGGTGGCGCTGGCAGGGCCCGCGGCGGCCTTCTACGACGAGCCGCAACTGCGCGAGCTTCTGCCGGTGGTCGGCCTGACGGCGATTTTCCTGGGCCTGTCATCGATCAACATCGTCACGGTGAACCGCAAGCTTGTCCTCGGCCGCCTCACCGCGCTGGAGTTGGGGACGCAGGCGCTCGGCATCGTGGTGATGGTCGCCCTGGCCTTCGTGCTGCAGTCGGTCTGGGCCCTGGTGATCGGCGGGCTGGTGCAGGCCGGGTCCAAGGCGCTTTTGTCCCATGTCCTGCTACCAGGCCGCATGGCGCGCCCCGCGCTGGAGCCCGCGGCCTTCGGCGAGCTGTTCCATTTCGGCAAGTGGATCTTTCTCAGCACGATCGCGGGGTTCCTTCTCAAGCATGGCGACCGGGCGATCCTGGGCAAGTATATCAGCCTGAGCGACCTGGCCTTCTACACCATCGCCTTCATGCTGGCCTCGATGCCCTATCTGTTGAAGACTGCCCTGCTCGAAAGGGTTCTCTACCCGCTTTATTGCAATACGCCACCCGCCGAGAGCCCGGCCAACCGGGCCAAGATCCTGCGCGCGCGCATGATCCTGACGGGGGGCGTTCTGGCGATCAGCGCCCCGTTCGTGATTTTTGGCCCCGAGGTGATCCGGCTGCTCTACGATCCGCGCTACCACGATGCCGGGCCGATCCTGACCGCGATCGGCTTCGTATGGATGTTCAGGATCATCACGTCCGGACACGATCCGGTGCTGCTGGCGGCGGGGGAATCGCGCACCTTCGCGCTGCTGCTGATCTGCGGCGCCGCCCTGCGCATCTGCCTGATGCTTCTGGGGGCGATCCATTTCGGCATTCCCGGCGTGATCGGGGCCGCGCTGGTGGCCGAGACGCTGATCTACCCTGTGCTGGTGCGGCTGACCTTCCGCTACGGCGCCTGGGACTGGCGGCAGGATGCGGGCTTTGCCTGTCTGGCGGTGCTGATCCTGACCCTCACCCTGTGGCGCAATCCCGCGGTCTGGACCGATTTCGTGGCCCTGGCCGGGCCCGGATGACCCCCCTGCCGCGCTTTCATTCCAATGCCGGACATGCAAGATTGATGCCTATAGATACCAGCCTTTTCCGACCCTTCCCGAGGAACGCCCCGCGCGCTCCGGCCGCCCGGATTGATTGACGAGACCCGAGCCATGCAACGCGATTACGCCCTTCTGACCAACCTGATCACGGCCGAGTCCCTTCCGGTTCTGAGGGACTGGCTGGCGTTCATGCCATACCCGCCGAAACGGCTGATCTGCTATTGCGGATACAACGAGGGCAACAAGGCGCTTCTGCGCGACCTCGCCGAGGAGGTGGGAACGACCCTCGTCATCGCGCCCGACACGCTGACCGAGGATATCCGCAAGTCCGACCTGCCCGTTCTGGAGTGGCAATTCGCCCAGGTCGAGGAGGCGTACTGCCTGAAGATCAGCCTCGACACGATCCCCTACCAGAAGGAGCCCGGGGACTGGCTCAATCCGCTCATCGACACGATGGAACACGAGGGGTTCGTCTTTCTGACCGGATCGACACGGCTTTTCCGGGCCGACACGCCCTATCGCGATCCCGATCTCTACCGCACCCAGAGGATCAGCCTGAACTTCGTCATCATGCGCCCCGAGTTCTGGCTGGAGCTGTTCCGCACCCGCAGCGACCTGAAGGCGGAATACGGACGCTTCGCCTGCGAGGGTATCGTCGAGCACCATTGCCGGGAAAAAGGCCTTTACGGGCTGCGCCTGGCCAATACCAGCGCGCGGCGGGTCTTCCATGTCCAGATCTGGGACGACCGGATCAATGCCCGGCGCGAGGCGATCCGCTCGGACGCGAAGGTCGCGCATTTCCTCACGGGCTACGAGGACGACCAGCGATATCCCTGGGACAGGTATTTCATGTTCCCCCGGCATCCCCTGATGCGCCGGATACGCATCGCCCTGGGCCGGATGCGCAGACAGGCCCTCTCGAGGTAAGCCCCCTGCCCCGTTTTCCCCCTGCCCACTCTCCGGAGACCCACCCATGCGAAAGCCGCTGAAGATCCTTCTCGTTCTCGCCGTCTCGGGCGCCGTGGCCGGCGGCCTCGTGCTGGGCGGATTTCTCATCAGCCGTTTCGGGGTCGGCCCGTTCAACGGGTTTGCCGAGCGCGTCGAACGCAACCTCGCCGAACTGCGCGGCGAACCCTCCGAGCTCGAACGCCGCGTGGGCGTGATCGAGACCACCAATGTCAGGCTGGTGGGCACCGTCTACGACATTCCCCGGCAGGAGTTCACCTCCGGCGGCGCCCTGGCGCCCTGGGGAGACGATCTCCTGGTGCTCAACCGGCGCGGCACGATCCGCAGGCTGGTGGAGGGCGAGGGCGTTCTGCCGACCGCGATCGAGACGCCCGAGAACGGACTGGAGGCCTACGAGGCCCATGTGGCGGCGGAGGACGACCCGCGGTTCTTCCACCGCCCCGACCGGCAGCGGTTCAACGACCTGATGCTGGTGGATAGCGGGCCGCTGCACGGGCTGGCGGTGTCCTATTCCTTCTTCGATCCCGAAGCGGTGTGCTACGGCTCGCGCGTGGCCTGGATCGACGTGCCGCGCGGGGAGACGGCGGCCAGTTTCGCGGCGGCGGCCGAGGATTGGGAGGTGATCTTCGAGACCAGTCCCTGCCTGGAGCTCAACCCCACATGGACCGCGTTCGACGGCATCATGGCCGGCGGCCGGATGGCGTTCGAAGCGCCCTCGACGCTCTATTACGGCAGCGGCGAATATCACCTCGACGGGGTGCATACCTACGATGTGGGTATCCAGTCGCCCGACAACGATTACGGCAAGCTGGTCGCCATCGACCTCGCCACCCGCGAGGCGCGGCACCATTCGACCGGCCATCGCAACATGCAGGGCGTGGCGATCGACACCGAGGGCCGGCTCTGGACGGCCGAGCACATGATCCGCGGCGGGGATGAGCTGAACCTCATCGAGGAGGATGCGAATTACGGCTGGCCGCTGGAGACCTACGGCACGCTCTACAGCGGGCTGCCCTTCCCCAACCAGGGCGAAGACGGGCGCCACGTCCTGCACACCGCACCGCTTCATGCCTGGCTGCCGTCGGCCGGGGTCTCGGCGCTGGCCGCGATCGACGGGTTCCACCCGACCTGGGACGGCGACCTGCTGGCCGGGTCCCTGTCGAGCCCGGAGCATGGCCAGAGCCTGTTCCGCATCCGCATCGAGGACGGGCATGTCGTCTTCGCAGAGCGCATCCGCCTCGACGCGCGCATCCGTTACGTCACGCAATGGGGTCCCGACCGCATCGCCGTGCTGATCGACCACCGCAACGCCGTGGTGGTGTTTCGCGCCCAGGAGCGCGTCGACGTGCTGGGTCGGGCGCTGGCCACGCTCGAGGCGCGGACCGATGCCGATCTCTTCGCGCAGGTCGCCCAGGCCACCCGCACCTGCAACGAGTGCCACAGCTTCGAGCGCAACGCCCAGGGCGCCGGCCCCTCGCTGGCCGGTGTTGTCGGACGGGAGATCGGCGGGGCCTATTTCGACAATTACTCCTCCGCCATGGCCAGCCATGGCGGGGTCTGGGACCGGGAGTCCCTGGCCCGCTACATCGTCGATCCGCAAAGCGTGGTGCCCGGCACGACGATGGCCGCCCAGGGGCTGGAACCCGGGCCGGTGGTCGAGGGGCTGATCGATCTGCTGGAGATCGCCGGAGAGCAGGCCGAAGGCGACATGCCCTACAACTGACGCCCCGCGCCCCGGGCTCAGGTGCCGCGCCGCTTGACATGCGCGAACCGGCTGTGCGGCGTCTTGACGGAGCCGGCCTGGTCCAGGGCGGTGCCCGGCGCCCCGCGGATGTGAACGGGGCGGGGCGCCGCCACCACCGCTTGCACCGCATCCTTGCGCTGGAGCTCGATGCGCCCCAGAAGCGCCCCCGCCGCCAGAAACAGCAGCGGCGACAGGCTGTCATTGGGCAGAAGATCGACCAGGTTGGCCGCGATGACCACGCACAGTCCCGAGGTGACCAGTTCCACGTCGTAGCGTTTGCGCCGGAAGAAGAAGAGGATCAGCGGCAGCGACAGGAAGCCGAACTGCGCGACATAACCGACCCAGCCGCGCTGCGAGATCTTGATGATCCAGGCGCCGTCCGAAACGGTGAGGTCATTGCCCTGCTCGTCATAGATGCGCCAGCGGGTATAGCCGCCCCAGCCGAAGACGGGACGTTCGTTCGCCTTCGCCAGAAGCGCGTCCTCGTGGTGGAACCGGAACTCGAGCGATTGCGCCCGGCGCGGGTCGATCTGCGTGGCCACCGTCTCCACGAAAGCATCGGTCGGTATCATGTGGGCGCCGCGCAGGATCGGGTAGGTCAACGACAGCGCCGCGATGAGGGCGGCGGCCAGAAGCTGCAGCCGCACGGGCATGAGCAGCGCCACCGGCAGCAGCACGATCGTGATCATCAGCGCGCCGAGCGACTTCGACAGCACCAGCACCAAGAACAGGAAGATCGCCGCCGCGATGTAGCGCATGCGGGCGGCATCCTTGGTCGCCCGCGCCATGATTGCGGCCGCCAGGATGCTCATCGACAGGAAGATGGCCCAGACCAGGCCGTGATCCATGAACACCAGCGGGCGGAACCCGTCGCCGCGGATATGCTGCGCCCAGGAATGCGGAAAGAACCCGTAGACCAGGTTGTTGACCTGCGGCGACATGCGGATCTCGTAGAGGGCGAGAAACGAGTAGGCGATCGCGGCCACGATCATCGCCGTCAGCAGGTGCCGGTGGCCGGCATCGTTGGCCAGGAACTTGCGTCCCAGAAGCACGGGCAGAAGCAGCGCCAGCGCTTCCAGGATCATCGACAGGGCATCGTAGGGGCGCATCGACGGGATGGCGGTGGCGCCGTAGACCAACATGTCGCGATTGGTCAGGACCGTCATGAGGATGCCGCCGATCACCGCCAGGAACAGGCCCATCCCGAGCGTCGATCGCGGCAGCCATCCCGGCAGCACCGGAGGGCGGATGAACTTGTCCTGGGATATGCTGCGCATCCTCCGCTGCATCTTTTCGATCCGGTACAGCGTCAGGGGCGCCGCCACCGCGGCGGCCAGAACCGGCAGCGTGTTCTTGTCCAGCGCAGGCAGGAGCGGCAGATCGAAGTTGACCACCCAGGCGGTCGGCAACAGCAGGTAGGCCCCCAGCAGCGACCAGATCAGTGCCGGCTGCAGGGGCAGCTTCCGGAACAGGATGGCGACGACGACGGGCCAGAGGAACAGGATCACATAGGCTTGCGGGCCCGGGATGGGGATCTGCATTATCGCTTGCCCCTCTGCTGGTGACGGGTCTGCAGCGCGGCGCGGGCGGCCGGGGGCAGGATCGCGAAGCACTCCGCGTAGCGCCGCATCAGCCGGCCGGGATTGCCCACCATCCGCCAGAGCCATTCCAGCGCCAGTCGCCGAACCCATCGCGGCGCCCGTGTCTGGTGGCCCGACAGGAAATCGAGACCCGCGCCGATGGACAGGAACCCGACGTCCGGAAGCGCCGCTTGCGCTCGGGCGGCGAAGATCTCCTGCTTGGGCGCGCCGAGCGCCAGGAAGCAGACCCGCGCACCGGAGGCCTTGAGCGTCTCGATCACCTCCGCGGCCGTCTCGCCCTCGGGATCGAAGCCCATCGGGGGCGCGATCCGGGCCGCCACCCGCAATCCCGGGCAGCGCGCCGAGAGTGCCGCGGCCGCGCCCTCGAGCGAGGTCTCGGTCGAACCCAGCATCGCCACCGGAAACCCCCGCCGCGCCGCCATCGCGGCGACCGGTTCCACCAGTTCGGAACCGGGGATCAGCGAGACCTCCTGTCCGGCCAAGCGGCAGAGCCAGACCACCGGGTTGCCGTCGGCGGTGACGTGAGTCTGCGCGGCATAGGCGCCGCGAAACGCCGGGTCGCGGCCGATCTTGACCAGGTGGTCGAGGTTCAGCGTGGCCAGGCTGAAGCCCTGGCCCGCGGCGAGACGGGCCTCGAGATCGGCCAGAAGGCCGTCGCGCTCGGGCGCCGAGACGGCGATCGGTCCGGTGCGGGGCATCGCCTTCGGATCGATGGTCGAGAAATCGAACATCACGGCTCCGGTGGCGGGCCCGGCGGACGATCCGGGGCGGGGAAACGATTCGGGATGTGCGGTGCTATGGGACTGTGCGGACATGGCAAAATGCGGATCTGTCGAAACAAGCTCGGGTGAATTTCAGCTTCCTAACATAAATGCCCGCGGATGTAGGACCGAGTTAGCACTTTCTTAGGGCATTTGAGCCAAATTGATCCTTGTTCGGCCCGAGTGGGCAGGCCCTGCCCGGTTGCGCCGAATATCTCACCACACCGAGTCTCCGACCCTTGCCCACCTTTGGGCCCCATCCCCCTGGCCTGTCCCTTCGTGGTTCATGCGTCCGGGTCGGACGACGATCGAGCGGCCGACCGGCTTTTGCGGCGTCCGCCGTCCCCGGTCTGCCAGACCCCGCCAGAGCCCCGTCAGCCTGCCCTGCATCTCCGCGGGTCACGCGCGCCCCTGATGGAAAGGACAAGACCGATGTCGGATCGCTTCGAGAACCACATGCCCGGGCTGGAAAGCCCCGCGGCCTTCCTGCTGCCTGTCACCCCGGATGACGCGGCCGATCTTCCGGTCACGTCGCGGGCGCTCAACGTCACACAATCGGGTCTCGTGCAGGTCACCACCAGCGGCGGGTCGGTCGCCAGCGTCTATATCGCCGCCGGCACGGCCTTTCCGGTCCGCGCGACGCGGGTCTGGGCCACCGGCACGACCGCCACCGGCATCACCGCGCTCAGCTGATGTTCATCGGTCTGGCCCTCTCCGCCGCCGCTGCCGCCGCCCCGGCGGAGGCCGGTCTTGTTCTGCCGCAATCCGCCGCCCTGCCCACGGTGTCGGGCAGCGGTCTCGAAGGCGGGACCCTGAGCGCGGATACCGGCGACAGCTGGACCCATGACGGCGCCCCGGCCAGCGTCACGGCGCGGTCCTATCAGCTTCTGCTCGACGGGGCCGCGGCGGTGGCGGCACAGCCCGCGCCCGATGTCGTCCTGCCCGATGGCACCGGGGGCGCGGCCTACCTGATGCAGCTGCGCGTGCAGGTGGCCGAGGCCCCGGGCCTGTGGTCGTCCTGGGTGACCATCGCCAGCGGGACCGTCACCGCCCTGCCCCGGCTGAGCGGCGCCTCGGCCGCACCATCGGGGCCGGATGGCTGCATCGCGGAGGTCAGCACCGATACGGGGAGCGGGACGCTCTACTGGGACGTCACCGAAGAGGCCACGCCGCCCGCCGCGATCAAGACCGCCCGGAGCCAGCCCGTCACCGAAGCCGGCCTCCAGACGGTCACGGCCACGGGGCTGACCGCGGGCACCACCTATTACGTCCATTTCGTGCAGAGCGACGGCGCCGGCCATGACAGCGCGCCGGTGTCGAGCCAGGCCTTCACCACGGAGCTGGC
>Ga0209947_1001207_pt1 | contig 15471 bp, 18 predicted proteins | sample SalPonR2_B_D2_MG_FD_185706 | JGI IMG/M metagenome (GOLD analysis project Ga0209947, IMG submission 185706) | Salt pond soil microbial communities from South San Francisco under conditions of wetland restoration - Salt Pond MetaG R2_B_D2_MG... ... | reverse complement strand
GAGATCGCGCCAATAGGCGGATTTTCTCATTCAAAAAGAAAATATCGTCCTCGTAATGTACCCAGTGTCCCATATACAGTATGTCGGTCTAAAAGTACTGTTACTTGACACAGATTAGTGCTTGTGATAGCTTTTGACCACCTCTTTATCCGCCCGTAGGGTGGATCAAAACGTCCGTAAGGAGGCCACATGCGTCAATACGAACTCACTGCAATCCTCGGTACCGAGGAAGATGAGACTTCTGCTGGGAAAGAACAGATAGAAGAGCTCCTGAAGAAGGGCGAAGCTAAAATCGGAAAGAAGGAAGATTTTGGTATTCGCGACCTTGCCTACAAAGTTAAAAAGAGACCAAAAGGGCACTATGTCTACTATGAATTCGAAATGGATCCACAGAGTGCCTACAAAATGGAAGAAGAATTACGGCTTGCCAATCCGCTGCTCAAATATCTTCTCATCAAAAAAGAAAAATAGCGAAGTGGAGTTTTTAATATGGCCAACGATATAAATCAGGTAACCCTCGTTGGACGACTGACCCGCGATGCTGAGCTCAAATACACCGGGGGCGGTACAGCCGTCTGTAAGTTTTCGATTGCTCTTAACCGCAGCCGAAAAAACGGTGACCAATGGCAAGAGGAAGCACATTTTTTCGATATTGTGCTGTGGGGTCGACAGGGTGAAGCAATTCAGCAGTATTTAACTAAGGGAAAACAAATAGCTGTTCAAGGTGAGCTTCGTCAGAATCGTTGGGAAAAAGACGGTCAGCAGCGAAGTAAGGTTGAAATAACTGCCCAGAATGTGCAGTTGCTGGGAGGACCCAGTGGCAATCGAAATGAAGCCCCCGCTTCCTCTTACAACAGTCGTCCTGCTGCACAGAACGGACCTAACGAAAATTCAAATAATTTTTCCGGCGGTCCGGAGCAATTTGAAGACGACATTCCGTTCTAGGACCATTTTGAAAAATTGAAGGAGATACTATAATGGCTGAAGAAGGCGTAAATAACGAAACAAAACCAACGGAGAACAAGCCCTCCGGAAGTGAATACCCACGAAGACCCGCCGACAATCGTGATACAAGAGATAACCGGGATAACCGGGATAACCGGGATAACCGGGATAACCGGGATAACCGGGATAACCGGGATAACAGAGACAGTCGCGATAGCCGCGACAGTCGTCCTTATCGTGGTGGCGGAGGAGGCGGAAGGCGCCCCTTTTTCAAAAAAAAGGTGTGTCGGTTCTGTACTCAGGGATTAGTCGCCGACTATAAAAATCCCGATCAATTGCGTAGGTTTGTTACCGATCGCGGTAAAATTCTACCGCGAAGAATTACCGGTACCTGTGCAAAGCACCAACGTGCTCTGTCAAGGGAGATAAAGAGAGCCCGAGTATTGGCTTATCTTCCGTTTGTAAAACAGTAAGTAAGGATGGATTTGAGAGCGATACCGAGAGAGTGGACTGAAATTGTTATTTTCACCGTAGCGGCATTTCTCTTGTACCAAATTAGTGTACTGTTTTTTCTTATAACAGTACCGCTTATTGTGCTGGGCTTAAAACGTGGTCCGGAAGCCGTAGTGTATAGCGGTACAATATTGTTATTTGCTATATTAGTTCAGGTTTTTATTCGGACCCGTGGAATTGAAGATGATGTATTGCGCCGTTTCTTTTTTCTAATGGAGGCGGCATATCCTATAGCCCTGATTTTAGGGGCCGCGTTGCTTTTTTGGGGGCGCGGTAGAATCTTGTACCGGCTGCTCAGCGCCACTGCGGCGGTGCTGCTTGTAAGTTTACCTATCGTCGGTATTTATTCCGGCAATCAAGAGGTGATGGAATTCTTGCAACAGCAATTCAAGCTGATACTGGAAAGCCTGCAAGGCGGTTTGGGTGGGAATGAAACTGCTGCAAACGGAGTTGAGGTTTTATCGGCGCTAGATGCTGATAGCTTTTATACGCTGATATCGGAAGTGTTTATACGGCACTATATTTTCAGCTTTTTTCTAATGCTTTCGGCTTGCTGGGCGTTCTCTTATGGAATCTACAGCAGAAGCAAGGGGAGCATGCCTTACAATCTGGTACTTTTCACCGTACCTGAGAATTTACTGTGGCCCTTTATCGGGGCATGGTTCGGTGTACTACTGGATGTATTGGTAGGTGTACCTTTAGTCGGGTTCCTATTTTGGAACTACGGCATGATACTGTTGAGTGTATATGCGATGCAGGGAATAGGGATATTGAAGTCGCTATTCCAGCAACACGGGGTATCGCGGTTATTACAGCTATTGGTTGTATTTTCCGCAGTAATTATACTATTAACCCCACAGTTGAACCTGGTATTGATTGTTGGAGTGCCCTTATTAGGCCTCTCGGAATACTGGATCCACTATCGAGCCGGTCACTCTACTACAGAGGGCTCATAAAACTTTCTGGTAAGGAGAGAAGAATGAAAATCATTTTGAATGAGGATGTGTATAACCTTGGCGAGGAGGGAGATGTCTGCGATGTAGCTCGTGGATATGCACGGAACTATCTGTTTCCAAAACAGTTGGCGTTTCCTCACACCAAAGAAAATATTGCTAATTTTGAAAGCCGGAAGGCTTCTATCGAAAAGCGCAAGGAAGATAAACGACAGCAGGCTCTGAGCCTTAAGGAACGACTTGACGGCAAGGAAGTAGTGATTACTATGAATGCCGGCCAGGGCGGAAAGCTGTTTGGCTCTGTTACAAGTGCAATGATCGTGGAAGAGCTGCAGAAAGAGGGAATCGAGGTCGAGAAAAAGAAAATCGACTTCAAGAGTCAATCCGTAAAAATGGTTGGCACTTATCCCGTTACTGTTAAGTTGTACGAGAACAACGAGGCTGAATTAAAGCTGAAGGTTGTGAGTCAGAGCGGTATGGAGCAGCCTCCGCAGAAAAAAACTGAAGAAAAGAAGGCTGAAAAACAAGCCGAAGAGCCGGAAGCAGAAGTTGCTGCCAAGGAAAAATCTTCTCCAGAGGATAGTACTGACGGCTCCGCTGCCGGTGAGGTACCTGCCGAAACTGCAGCTGAGGAAAAAAGTGCTGAAAAGGCCGCCGCAGAGGCAGTAGTAGCTGCTGAAGAGGCTGAGCCGGAAGAAGAAAAAGAAGAGTAATACTTTGAAACGAGCTGCCCTATGAATTCCCTTTCTCAACAGGGAAAAGTTCCGCCCCATAATGTAGATGCTGAAAAGGCTACAATTGGGGCGGTTCTGCTTGATGGGGATGTAATATCTACAGTTTTGCGTTATTTAAGAACTGATGATTTCTACACAGCTTCACACCAGAAGATTTTTAAAGCGATTATAGATTTATTTAATCGCGGTGAAACTATCGATCTCATATCGCTTACCGACCGTCTAAGTGCGAGCGGAGAGCTGGAGGCCTGCGGTGGAACTACCTATATTTCTGCTCTTACCGATGAGGTCCCTACCAGCGCAAACGTTGCCTATTACGCTAAAATTGTAAAAGACCGCAGTGTACGCCGTCAGCTTCTAAAGATATCTGGCGGTCTGCTTACCCAGGCTTATGACGAGGGTTTAGAAACCCGTGTGCTCATTGAAGAGGCCGAGCAGCGAATATTTGAAATCACCGATAGCCAGCACACAGACTCCTACCGTGGTGTTCATGATATTATTGCCGAGACAATCGAAGCTATTGAACGGCTGTATCATACTAAAGACAGTTACACGGGGGTTCCTACTGGTTTTTCCGATCTAGATAATATGACCAGCGGGTTCCAAAAATCAGAGTTTATTGTTATAGGAGCCCGTCCTTCGGTTGGTAAAACGGCATTAGCCCTAACTATGGCTGCAAACATGGCCATCCATGGGAAAGTTCCGATCGGATTTTTTACCCTTGAGATGGCCGATATGGCCTTAATGCAGCGGCTTTTGTCCAGTGAAGCGCGGATAAATTCAGAAAAGCTGAGAACAGGTATGCTGAGACCGGCGGATTTCCATAATTTGACCGAGGCTGCGGGTAGAATCTATGAAGCACCTCTGTATATTGATGATACTCCAAATATAAAATTGTTGGATTTACGCGCCCAGGCGCGGCGAATGAAAAGTAAAGAAGATATACAGGCCCTGTTTATTGACTATATAGGCTTGATAGAGCCGGAGAATAAATCCAATGTACCTCGGCATGAGCAGGTGGCTGAAATTTCACGGTCAATTAAATCTTTGGCCAGGGAGCTTCAAATTCCGATTATCTGTCTTTCCCAGGTTGGCCGTCAGTCCGAAGGCAAACCTCCCACATTAGCTGATTTACGGGAATCCGGATCTATCGAACAGGATGCGGATGTGGTATTATTCCTGCATAGAGAGAGGGAGGATAACCGCGATAGCCGTGAAGGAAATGCCGGGAACGTAGAAACCGATTTAGTGGTGGCTAAACAGAGAAATGGTCCAGTTGGTACGGTCAAACTGGCATTCCTGCCCAGTTATACTAAGTTTGAGTCTTTTTCGCACGAAAAACCATAGAGAATACCTGCAGAGAGGAGTAGAGCACGCATGAGTATTGAAGAAAACTATAATTTTGAATATCTGGTGAATGAAACTGAACGGATGGTACTTGCCGAGCTTGAGCATCAGTTGGAGCAGAAATGGGCGGCGGATATTTGTAAATGTGAAGAATGTGTACTTGATATGGCTGCATTATCACTAAACAATTTAAAGCCGATGTACAGGGTTTCTTTAATGGGTACCCTCTATGCACATTCGCTTCAGGATACCGATTATGGGGTGAAAGTCAAAGACAAGGTGGAAGAGTCAATTAAAAAGGTCGCTAAAAACCCATCCCACGGGTAGGGGCGGATGCCTGTGGCAAACACCGGCCTTTTTTTGAACTCTTTTGCATTCCAAAAGCATTCAGTCAGGCTTAGAAAGGCTTAATCTGCCTTGTGTATCCATTGCTCTGAACCCTCGGTTCCATAAAAGCTCCCATCTGCGAAGGCGATCGCCCAGTCGAGACTCTCAAACAAGTATAGAGTCATTAATAGATTTCCACGATTAATATCCCATACAGACACCGAAGAATCCCCGTTCAAAGAGTAGAGCAATCCGTCATTGGTAAAGAGTTTTCGCGGTATATGCTCAATTTGCTCCATAGTTGTGAAACCGTCCCAGGTAAACATGTGTACGTCACCGTAGCCAAGTGAGGTAAACACACGAGATGTGGAAGGATCGATCGCCAGGGTAGCCTCATTGTCCTCTCCGGGATAACTGAGTAAGGTTGTTACTCGACCATAGTTGCGCCCCTGATGCTCCTTGAGTACGGTCCGAATCGTACCTCTGCGTTCCTCGAAACCGAGAGAATACAACGATCTAGTTGTGCTATCATATTCGATTGCAAAAGTAAGAAGGTTCCGATCCGGTATAGGGACTGTTTCACTGGTTTGCGGATTTATTGAAAGCAGGGTAGTATTGATTAGTGCGTTTTTATTGCGGGCAACAACAATATTTTCGTCAGCGGCCTTAGTGGCACCCTGAAGACCGAAGGATGAATAATTGAAAAGCTCCTCATCAGCCTTTGGATCCACTATCCTCAATATTCCACGTTCATCGAGCAGGAGTACATCTTTGTTGTACCGTCCAGCGGCTTGTATTGTTCCGCTCAGTTGAGAGTTCATTTTACGGAAGCGGTTTTCATTAAACAAATAGAGATCGTGGGGTATACCCTCAATAGGATACAGCATAAACTGGTCCTTAGAGAGAACTGTAATACCGGCGGCAGTGTTGAGCGGGTTTTGGTACTTCTGGGTCATGAATGAAAAATTTGAGTTTTCACCATTTTCTTGTCCCTTAGAACCGAAAGCCTTAGAACGTAAGGATAAAATGTTTTCTTCAGTTATCAAAAATATACTGTCTCCAGAGAAACCGAGATCAGAGATCTTCAAAAGTACTGACCTGGCAAAGGTCTCAGTTTTAGTTGAATAGGCTGACTGAGTTAATATACTTCCGTCTTGCTTACAAAAGTAAAGGGTTGAGTTTATCAACTGAAGAGGTGGACGTATATCATCAGGTGCCATGAGTGAGCTTTGCACCTTACGCAAAATGCTATTCTGTTCAACACGAAAAGAGAGGAAGCGGGGACGGCTGTTTTCGGTAATATAAGTAGTAACAAGATTTGTACCTGGATTGTATGAATAGTCGTACAGTAGTTCGAAATTCTCCCGGGTTTCAATCTGCCCATTTATAAGATTTACTAAATAGAGGGTGTTTTCCTTACGTCCGAGCATATATACGCCGTTTTCGGAGAAGTGTATATCGTTCATGTCTGCGATGGTTGAAATTGGTGAAGTCTTCTGCTCACCGGTTTTAGTATTCCAGTAACGAATAGTACCGGAAGAGTTGTAGGTAACAAGTGTGTTCTCGGACTGTGAGAGAAAAACGTCTGAGACAATACCAAAACCTTCATCTATAACCGGAGTAAATTGTCCTGTGTTTGCCTCTAAAAAAATGAGACTTTTCCAGTCGGTCCGACTGTAAATTAAGTAAGTTCCTTGGGGCGTATATTTGAGAAAGAGCGGTATTTCTTCAATCTTGTGGGAGTAGAGTTCCTCACCTGTCTCATAGTTCCATACACTCAAATGAAAAGTGCTAATACGGTCTGTTCTAATTAGGGCAACTTCAGGTTTGTTGGGGTGTACTGCAATTTTCTCAATTGGAAGATGAGATATTTGGAGTTTGTATAAAAGATTTTTGGAGTTGATATCCCATACGCGTAGAGTCCCGTCATTGCCTGCCGAGAAAAGTGTATTATCCGATTTTTGGTAGACTAGTTCATTAATGCGATCAGTGTGTCCGGTGCTTATGAGAATACGGCTGTCGGTCCAGGCAGCTGTAATTGAGATAAGCATAATAACAAATGATAAGAAGAATACACGTTTCACGAATCGTCCTCCGCTTCGATTGATATTTTATTAATTGATACATAGGGCGGTTTTACAATTTCTGCATACACATCAGTATTCAACCGATCTGATAAGCCGTCAACTACTTTATGGTACAGTTCCAGTGACACCTTCGGTACGGCTACCTCTGTTTTCTTGAGTCCATAAATATAGAAACTAAGTGTATCTTCTTCTACTGTGTTTAGGATAATTGAAAGCTCGCTGAAGGAGTGGTCGCTCAAGTTGTGGTCAAGAGCATTTTCTAACAGTAGAAATTTAAGGACTTCCAAGGCACGATCGTCTAAATCATGAGCGGAAAGGAGCATCTTTTCACGCAGTTCCGGGTAGCCGATAGCGACCCTCTGGGCATTAGTTTCAATCTTATCCCCGAAATACTGGTTGCGTTCAAGTTCGGGAATATAATCAAGGTCCAGCAATTGGTCATCTATTTTTAGGTTTAAAAAGTGAACAGGAAATTCCGGTTTAAGTATTTTTCCGCAAGAATCACATGTTACCTGCATAAAAGCACCTTCAAGAATCTGCTGAATAAACTGAGGTTCCTCTGATAAATCGATAGTATCAGGAAGATCCCGCTGCATTGTATTTCCACAATGACATACTATATCACGTTTCATGCCTACTGTACTCCTTTACTGGGAAAAAAGATAGGAGAGGTCGCTAAAGGTGGTTAAAAATAATATTAGAAGAATAAATACAAATCCAATGGTTTGATATCGGTAAAAGGTTTTAGGTTTTACGCTGCTTCCCTTGACCGCTTCAACCACCGATAGAGCTATTAGACCTCCATCCAACGCAGGTATCGGTAGCAGATTTCCAAAGGCCAAGGCCACACTCAATAAGCTTAGAAAACGGAACAGATTTACAAAGCCGCTTCCGATGCCCTGTGCGAACCCTGCCGTGGCGATCTCGCCTACCATGTAGGTGATGCGTACCGGTCCGGATACCGCTTTTTGGACGTCAACCCCGGAGAAGAGCAGGGCGATTCCTTTGATGGTAAGGGCAAATGTTCTAAAAGTTTCATGGGTACCCCTGGTTAACGCCTGAAGGGGATTCATTTGCGGACTTGAGTGGGTGATGCCGCGAAATCCAATTCCCAGGTCGGCATTGCCGCTCTCGTCGTAAAAGGGAATCAATTCAGTGGTTCGGCTAGTGCCGTTACGCTGAAAAGTAATATCAAGCGTAGAAGGTTGATTGCTCATAGCTGCATGAAGTGCAAGTGAGTGGGGTACTGGAGTTCCGTTTACCTCGACAATGCGGTCACCGGTCTTTAATCCTGCATTCTGGGCACTACTGCCCTTTTTTACTTGTCCGATGATTGGTGTTATCCAGGCTGCTACACCTATACGTCCGGCCCCGGTATCCCGGTTCAACTCGGGAGTAATACTTAAGGTAATGCGTCGGTCATTTCGTTGGACTGTTAACGGGAGAGTTTCCCGCGGTGAAGGGGCAATTTTCTGCTGAATGTCGGTATAGGTTTCAACCCGTTCCCCGTTAATGGCAACTATTTCATCGCCCGTGCGCAGTCCAGCTTGGTCGGCTGGGTAGCTTGTCTCGGAGAAGAGGCTGGGGTAGTCCGAGAGTAGTATAATCTTATTCTCATAGGTATTGATGGTGAATCCGTTGAACCAGATTATCGATAATACAAGAATCGCAAATAAAAGATTAAAAAACGGCCCGGCGGCATAAGTGAGCATGCGTTTCCACACGGAAACAGAAAACAGTGAACCCTTTTCATGGGGGATCTGGGGGGCGTCATCGGCAATTGCTTTACGAAACAGCTCCTCCCCCTTCATTTTACAGTAGCCGCCTATCGGCAGGAGGCTTATACGGTAGTCGGTACCGCGCCATTCGCGATGATAGATAACTTTTCCCCAGCCGAGAGAAAAAGCTTCTACGGTGATGCCGGAGGCCTTTGCTACCACAAAGTGTCCTAGTTCATGTACAAATACAACAATGCCAAGGCCTATAATTCCTAATATGATAGTGAGTACCATTAATTTTGCTCCATAAAATGCAGAACTTCTTTTTCTGCGTGGGTCCATACCCGTGAGTGGGTTTCTAAAATGTGTGAAAAATCGGTAAAGGTTACTGACCAGTCTCTTTGCAAGGTTGCATCTACAACCGCTGCTATATCGATAAAACGAATTTTTAGTTCTTGAAAAGCCTTTACCGCAACTTCATTTGCCGCGTTATAGGCTAAAGGATAAGCCCCACCGAAGCGGATAGCCTGAAAGGCGTTCTGAAGAAGAGGAAACCGTTGTGGATCGGGGTGTTGAAAGCTTAGGTCTGTGTCAGTTAAATCCAGCTCCCCGAAGGGAGAAGCCGTGAGCCGGGGGAAGGTAAGGGCATTTTGAATTGGAATACGCATATCCGGATGACTGATCTGTGCGTAATATGAGCCTTCAACGGTTTTAATAAGCGAATGTACACAGCTTTGCGGATGGATAAGCACCTGAATCTGTTCAGAATGTAGATCGAACAGATGATGAGCCTCAATTACTTCTAAACCTTTGTTACCCATTGTCGCTGAATCGATTGTGATTTTGTTTCCCATATCCCAGGTTGGATGCTGTAGTGCATCTTCAAGGGTAAGCGTAGGGAAGTCCGACAGAGGTGTATTACGGAAGGGCCCGCCTGAAGCGGTTATCACCACTTTTTCTATCTCATCCGATTTTTCACGGCGTAGAAGTTGAAAAATGGCTGAGTGCTCAGAGTCAACGGGGAGAATTTGGGATCCGGTTCTTGCAGCCAAACTGCGGATTAGCGGTCCGGCCATAACAATCGTTTCTTTATTCGCCAGGGCAAGATCGAAGCCGCGCTGAAGACTCCATACGGAAGGCATGAGGCCTGGTGATCCGGCGATCCCGTTAATTACAATATCAGCTTCGGTTTCCTGTAGAAGGGTTTGAATTGCCTTCGGGCCGGAAAAAGTAATTCGGTCGTCATTAACTCTTTTGCTACTGACCGCCAGGTTTGGGATTTGAAAAGCTTCAGAGAGTTTGAGCAGTTCTTTCACGTTTGAATGACAGGCCGCCCCAACAATCTGAAAAGATACACCCAAGTTCTTGATTACATCCAAACTGTTAAGACCGATAGAGCCGGTTGCACCGAGTATAATAATCCGTTTTATCGTCATTGCATTTCCTATTTCAGCAGTATGGTACCAATATAATAGAAAAACGGGGCGCTGAAAAGGAGAGAGTCAATAGAGTCCAATAATCCGCCACGACCGGGCATTAAAGAACCGGAATCTTTTTTTGCCGCACCGCGTTTATATGCCGATTCAATTAAATCGCCGATATCGGCGCATAAGCCTATAATAAGGAAAAAAGGGAGCAATAAAAGAAAATGTGCGGAAAAAATATGGGGAGCAATCAGGTGAAACAGCGAACCCGTGAAAAGAGAGCCTACGAATCCACCTAAGAATCCGATTCTTGTTTTTCGGGGGCTCACCGGTACTACATGGGGGGAGTTTTTACCAAATAGCTTTCCGAAGATATAGGCAAAGGTATCGTTACTGAAGTTTACCAGCAGAAACAGTATAATGGCTGCCAGAGGATACTCAAATTCTATAAAGCGAATAGTGAATACCAGAAAAAAGCCGGGGTAAATCACTGCACTAATCAATCCAACGGAATTTTGGGTAAACACCTGAGGGTGGTCGGATTTCCATCTGAAGAGCTCCGATACCAAAATAACGCTAATGCTTACAATTAGCAGAGGGATCAGGAGGGAAAAGGATAAGTCGAGCAGAAGCTCCACATACACAACCAGGGGCAGCCCGGCAGAAAGAATCGGCAGTATCCAGAAATATGACTTTGGTACTAACGGGGTAAACAACTGTACTGTTTCACGAGCGGACAAAAAGGTGACGACAATTACCATCGCTGCCCATCCGGCGTGCATAAATCGATCAAATAAAATAACGATTGCCAGGAGAAGGGGTAGGCCGATTATAAAAAGAAGCAGCCGCTGTCTAAAGTTATTCATCTAGTACCGCCAAACTTTCGTTTTCGTTTTTGATAGTGCTCAACTGCTTTTGCCAGATCTTCATAGTCCCAATCGGGCCACAGTTTGGGTGAATAGTAGAGTTCGGCATATGCACTTTCCCAAAGCAGGAAATTACTCAAACGCATTTCCCCGGCCGTTCGTATTATAAGGTCAGGATCGGGAACATCCGGATTATCAAGATGAGAGCCTATTTCTTCAATGGTTATTAACTGTTCCGGATCAATCGTCTTTTTATGCCATTTATTTACCGCCCTCACAATTTCATCTCTTCCGCCATAATTAATCGCTAAAATAGCGGTTATTGCCTTATATTCTCTGGTGGACTCTTGTGCATGGAGCAGCTCTTTTTGAATTTCCTGTGGAAGTCCTTCCAATGCACCGGCATGTAATACTTTGATTTCATTTGAATGATAAAAATTCGAATCCCGGCGAAGATGCTGCCGCAGAAGTTTCATCAAAAAATTAACTTCCTTGGTTGAACGGCTCCAATTCTCGGTAGAAAATGTGTATAAGGTAATATATGAAATTCTTAAATCGATGGCCGCCTTAATTACCCGTTTTGCAGCTTCAGTCCCGCTGCTATGACCAAAAGTCCGAGGTTTTCCCCGTTGTTCAGCCCAACGGCCATTTCCGTCCATTATAATACCGATATGCTGAGGTAATTTAGAAGATTTAGGTGGAGTATGACCTTCAGTAGCCACTATACCTCCATTATCTCCTGTTCTTTTACCTCGAGGAGCGAGTTAATCTGCTCAATATGTGTATCGGTAATTTTCTGCACTTCATCGGTTCCGCGTTTTTCTTCATCTTCGCTGATGTCGCCGTTTTTCATTTTCTTCTTAAGATCGTCATTCGCATCTCGTCGTATATTGCGAATAGCAACGCGACTCTGTTCTGCGGTGTTTTTGGCAAACTTTACCAGTTCTTTGCGGCGGTCTTCAGTCAGCGGCGGAATTTGAATTCGAATGACCTTTCCATCGTTACTGGGATTTACTGAAAGCTCAGATTTTTGGATCGCCTTTTCAATCTCATTTAAAAGACTTTTATCCCACGGTTGAATTACAACCAGACGGGCTTCGGGTACGGAAATAGTTGCAGCTTGATTGAGAGGGGTAGGCTGGCCGTAATAATTCACTTTAATTCGTTCAAAAAGAGAGGCCGAGGCTCTTCCGGTACGCATCGAATTGAACTCGTCCTCCAGCGTTGCAACACTCTTTTTCATTCTGCTTTCAGCATCCTTAATTGTAGTTTGCATGCTTTACTCCTTATATTTCCTTGTAAAAAGACCGCTCGTAGAATTATCTGCGAGCGGTCGTATTAAAACTGGAAATTATGATTCCTCACCAACTTTATAATACACAAAATTAGTGAGCTTAAGACTGCCGCCGGCCTGTTTGGCGATTTCTTCCATCTTTTTAGCGACACTCATTTTTTCTTCTTTTACAAAACCCTGGTCAAGTAGACAGTTTTCTGCAAAATGTTTGTTCATTTTACCTTTCACTATTCCATCAATTACTTTTTCGGGTTTGCCAAGGTTCTCTGCCTGTTTACGGAAAATGGCTTCTTGTTCTTCCTTATAAGCGGCATTCACACTGTTTCTGTCAAGAAAGAGCGGGTTAAAGGCCGCAATGTGCAGGGCACAATCGAAGGCAAACTCTTTAACTGCATCATTTTCTAAAACTGAAGGTGAATCAGCCTCAAATTTTACCAGAACACCAATTGTACCTTCGCCGTGGGTATATGCACTCACCAGCTCATTTTCGGTAACAGGCATAGTGGTGAAACGGCGCAGTTCCATGTTTTCTTTAATAGTACTGATAGTGTCCTTCACTTTTTCATCAAGCTCCGGGGTTTTTTCTGAAAGACCCTTCGCAAGGATGGTGTCGGCAATATCTTCTCCAAGTGCAATAAAATCTTTATTACGGGCAACGAAGTCCGTCTCGCAGGCAAGTTCAAGTACAGTTGCCATTGAGTCACCAATTTTTGTGAATATTCGACCTTCATTGGTAGCTCGTCCGCTACGCTTGGCAGCGGCGGCAAGTCCAAGCTCTTTGAGGTACTTTTCGGCTTTCGAAAAGTCTCCTTCAGCCTCTTTCAAGGCTTTTTTGCAATCCAGCATTCCGGCGCCGGTTTTATCGCGTAGTTTTTTCACATCCGCAGCTTTAATTTCCACGCTTATCTCCTTTGTTCTATTAAGAAAATTGCCGTATCCGGCTATTTTCGATGTTTCGTATGCCGCTACGCGGCATACGAAACTAGTATAATCTACTCTTCGAAGAGTTTGTCCTCTTCTTCCAACAGCTCTTTCTCAGTTTCTTCAGCCAAGGTTTTTTCCGGCTCGGCAGGTTTTTCTTCTTTCTTTTCCTGGGATTCGGGGGTGTAGTCCGAGTATTCTTCGGCGGAGAAGTTTGCTTCTGCCTCAGGAGCTTCTGCCTCAGCTTCTTCCGAACTATCCTTGACTACTTCACCGACACTTACCGTTTCAAAGTCCTCAAACTGCTGCTCTTCTTCCTGCTTTTGAGGTTTCTCCTGGGTTTGTTCGGTTTCATCTTCATCCTGTAGGGTTTCAATAATCTGAATGCCGATTTCATTATCCGCATCGATTACTGCATCGGCAATTACCTTGGTAAACAGGGATATTGCACGAATAGCATCGTCGTTGCCGGGGATAGGGTAGTCAATATCGGTGGGGTCACAGTTAGTGTCCACCACTGAAACGATTGGAATGCCCATTCGTTTTGCCTCGGCTACTGCAATAGCCTCTTTGCGGGTATCGATGATAAAGATTGCTCCCGGCAATTCCTTCATATCTTTGATACCGCCCAGGTTTTTCTCTAAGCGTTGTCGTTCTTTATTAAGACGGGAAACCTCTTTTTTGGTGAGGCTTTCAAAAGTACCATCAATCTCCATCTTCTCGATTTTTTTAAGGCGGTGAATAGATTTTTTAATGGTAGAAAAGTTGGTCAGCATTCCGCCAAGCCAGCGGTTACTTACGTAAAACATGCCGCAGCGTTGAGCTTCGCGCTCAATAGCCTGTTGGGCCTGTTTTTTAGTTCCCACAAACAGAACCGATTTACCGGCTTTTACCTGTTCACGGATAAGATCGTACGCCTCTTTAATTGAAACGATGGTCTTTTGCAGATCGATAATGTGGATCCCGTTACGTTCGGCGAAGATATACTTCTTCATACGGGGATCCCAGCGTTTGGTCTGGTGTCCAAAATGTACGCCTGATTCAAGCAGGCTTTTCATTGTTACTACAGACAAGCGAGTCCTCCTTCAAAATGGACGGTCAGCAATGAGGTACGACGTACCTCGCTCTATGCATCCGTCGGTCCTTCTCTTATTTCTCACCACTAACGGTGGAAGATTACGGGGCTAGGAGTTCGAAAAAATCGTAGCCCTGAGTTTGTAACATGCCATAAAAGCGGTGAATTGGCAACCCCATGACATTAAAGTAGCATCCCTGAATACGGTTTACAAACAGACCTCCCCGGCCCTGAATGCGGTATCCACCGGCTGCTCCTTGCCATTCATTAGTATCCAAATACCATTCGATTTCACGGGAATTGAGAGCTGCAAATTGTATTGTGGTGGTTTCGGCCTCGTTCAGGAATGCTCCAGCTGGTCCGTCCCATAAGGATAGGGCTGTGATAACTTTGTGGGAGCGGCCCTCCAATTGCTGAAGGTACCTGCGTGCGGTTTGACGTTCGGAGGGTTTTCCGAGGATCTTCCCGTCCACATCGATGCAGGTGTCGGCACCAAGGACCAGAGCGTCCCTATGTTCGGGAGAATGGCTGAGGAGGTGCGCAACCTTCTGCTGTGCTAAATGAAGGGCCTGGGTCTGTGGCGGTCGATCGTCAAACTGCTCTTCATACTCGGAGACGGCTGTTGAAAAGTGAAGTCCGAGATTAGTTAAAAGCTTCTGTCTGCGGGGTGAGCTTGATGCCAATACAAGCCTATACATTATAACCTCCTGAATAGAATGATCGCTGTCACAATTCCAAACAATGTACCCGGATTTAGATATACATAACAGGAAATGACCAGCAGATCAAAACCAACCGGTCCAATTGCAATGTGCACGGGCACCTCCGCGTAGCTAAGTAGTCGCTCAAGGATGTCCCATGCAAAAGTACCGATCAATAGCGAGAGAAACAGCATTTTTATTAGTATGGGCCGGTTGCGCTTGGTATACTTCATCAGCGATCCTGAGTTTCCTTGGCCAGCGATTCTTTTTCCAGGGCAATCGCTTCCCATTGTCCGGAAAGGTGGGCTTGTTCCTGTTCATTTTCGTTCAAACGTCTCTGCAGTTGCGTAATTTTTTCTGCCTGTGAATAAACTTCTGGAAGGGCCATGTCTGCCTGAATACGATTGTGTTCCTGCTCAAGCTCATCCATCATTCCAACTAACTTCTGTTCTTCCGATTCCAGCTTTCTCAGGCGCTTTTTCTGCTGCTTGAGCTCTTCGTAACCGACATTGCTCGGACTGGAAGAAGCCGTCTCTGCTGCTTCCGGAGCAGTCGAAGAAGATTCA
>Ga0209947_1001196_pt1 | contig 15533 bp, 15 predicted proteins | sample SalPonR2_B_D2_MG_FD_185706 | JGI IMG/M metagenome (GOLD analysis project Ga0209947, IMG submission 185706) | Salt pond soil microbial communities from South San Francisco under conditions of wetland restoration - Salt Pond MetaG R2_B_D2_MG... ... | reverse complement strand
ATAGCGCGCGTAGACCGCTGCCCGCTTCGGGGCATTCGTTTCAGTCTCAGAGTTCGCGTTCATGATTTTCCCTCGCCGCCTGCCGGGCCAGTGCTCGAGCCAGTCTTAGAATCGCCGGATCTGGGCGCTTGCGCAAGGTTGCTGATGTCGATCGGCGGCTTGCCGCGCCTTTTTCAGAACCCATCCTCTCCACCGAGGAAAGGCGTTCGATTTCTCGTGAATGCGGTGGCCGCTTTGTCATGGCGTCAGCATGCCGACCAATCGCGGACGCTATAAGAGTGTTCCGGCGGTCGTCGCGCGCGAGCGCTGTAAGACAGGTGATTTGCGGCCCCGCGAACTTCGCGGTCCGCGCGTGCTGATCGATGGCACCTAACTTTCAGATTTTGCTTTGAAATTGACGCTGCAGACAGTGCACACTCGGAATGTGCCGCCGATTTAGTCCTGCAATCTCAGTGGGTTCGTCGCATCTCTGCGGCACAGCGCGCGGTGGTGCGGCTGAATAAAGCCCGTCACAACAACCAGTTGCGTGCCGAATGCGGCCCCCCCCTTTTATCTCGCGGTCCGTTGATGCGCCGTCTCAGGGGCTGTGTCTCGTCAAAATCACTAAGTGAAAGCTTGCCTGGAAACTGGTTGCGGTCAGCGACACATGCGCATCAAGCGGCGGGCGCAACTCGAAAGCCTTGGGCGTTCGCGCGAAGTTCCAGAGGCGGAACAGGCACCAGTCCTCGCGCCGTTCATCTGCCACTGCAAGCTCATTGCGCGAGATATGGAACGGGGTGCGCTCCCACCCTTTTGTGGTCTTGACCTCGATCAGGCGCTGCCGTCCGTCCTCATAAAAACTGGCAATATCATAGCCTGCACCATCCCCGTCTTCGTCTGAAACCCAGCGGATTTTCTGCGCCAGATCCTCTCGCCCCGCTGTAGTCAGCGTGTCACGCTCGTGCTTCAAGACGCGCTCCTCCCCGGCCTTGCCAAGGGCGCGGTTGCGCTCATCTCGCGCGGCCAAGTCGAATGTCTTGGCGATGTGGAGCATCTGCTCGAGCTCGTCCGGCGGCGATTGGTTGGTCAAGGTCGGTGCAGGCCCGACCCAGAGTTGCGCCGCCTCGGCCATGCCTTCCATCTTCCGGGAGGAAAGGGAACGATGCGCCCAGTCTGGGTTCAACACCAACCAGCGTGCGACCGCGTCGATCAAGCTAACCTGGAAGTTGAATGCGGGTTTGTACCCGGTGATCCAGACCTCACCGAGCCCCTTGAGTACAGCGCTGATGTTCTGGTGCTTGAACTCGACCGACCCTGCCGAACGGTTGTTGAGGAGCGGCAGAAGCTGCCGCCGATGTTCGGCCTTTTTGTAGGGACGGCCTGCCACATCGTCAGCCAGCATCGCGAAGTAATCCGCGACGATCAGGTCATTCTCGGCATCTGTCCACGCTTGGCTCGACATCGTGCCAGGTTAGAGGATGGCTTGTTGGTTGTCACGATAGGGCGGGAAGCGGGCCTTCCAGCAGATTCTCGGGTCATTCCTAATAAAAGAAAAACTGCACACTCAGGCATAGAAAACTGACCGCTCTTTAGCGACCTCCGAGTAATGGAAGACTCTGCTATGCGGATCGTATTCTTTCGTGTGCTTGAGTAGTGCGACCGATGACGAACGCGCTTTAGCGTCGCCAGTCACGCCTTGGTCCGGTGTCGATATGGACGAAGCCGCGCGACGGATACCACCCGACACCGCCAGCGCCTTCGGCGCTGGCTTCTTGCCGCAGGCGGCGCGGTGTCACGCCGGGCGTGTGTATATCAAGCGCCTGACCGCGCATATGAAAACTGTTTGTCGCGCTGCCCCGCAACGCCGCGTTGGTTGCTTGTGTGCGGTAGGCCGACGTAATCACGACCGGCCGATGACCGATCCTGCGCTGAATTCTTCCGACCAACTTGATCAAATCAATGTCCATTTTGGTGGACTGACCGGCATGCACATCGCGCAACAGACGGTTCAGGGCCGCAAACGCGGCTTGGTCCGGTTCGTGGCCGAAAAGGCGTTTGCGGACAAGGTTGCCGCGAAAGACCTCACCCGTGCGTTGACGAACAAGGTGAAGTTCCAGATCACCAAGCGCCAGAGCTGGCGTCGCCAAGCCGCTTGCAGCCAATGAAACGGCACCGGTCAGAAATTGTCGTCGGGATTGCATTTCACATCCTCCTTTTCTTGCCGCGTTTCGGAAGCCAAGGAGGTATCGGGGTAGTTCATAAGTGTAAAATTGATAATATTCAGGGGTAAGGTGAGATATCCTCGTCTCAAACCTGTTGATCCAGATGTGATGGAGTGTGCGAATGGATATTGCCCTGGTTAAAACCTTTCTCGAAGTCGCGGCAACGGGGTCATTCGTACATGCCTCCGAGCGGTTGTTCGTGACCCAATCCGCCGTCAGCCTGCGGATCAGGCGCCTTGAAGAACTTCTTGGCCATGACCTGTTCAAGCGGTCCAAGGCGGGCGCTACCCTGACCTCGGCGGGACAGGAATTCGAGGGCTATGCGCTTAGCCTCCTGAAGCTCTGGGAGGAATCACGCCAGCAGATCGCCTTGCCGCAAGGCTATAGTGAGAGCATCAGCATCGGCGCGCAATATTCGCTCTGGCCGCGGCTCGGATTCCGCTGGATCGACGAGATGCGCGCGGCCATGCCCGAGCTCAGCATCCGCGGCGAGGTCGGGATGCCCGACCGGCTGACCCGGCAGTTGATCGAAGGGACGCTACAGGCGGCCTTGCTTTATACCCCGCAATTGCGCCCCGGCCTGACGATCAAGCCGCTTATGTCGGAAGACCTAGTCATGGTCGCCTCATGGCCCGACCCCGACCTCGAGAATCTCGAAGGGTGCTACGCCTTCGTCGACTGGGGCCCGGAATTTGTCCATGCCCATGCACTGCATCTGCCCGAGCTAACCAACCCCGGCCTGACGCTTGCACTGGGGTCTTTGGGGGCCGATTTCATCATGAATCGCGAGTTTGCCGCGTATCTTCCGGCCCGTTACGTCAAGTCCTATGTGGATTCAGGGCAATTGTATTACGTGCCTGACGCACCAACATTCCCGTTCCCGATCTGGTCGGTCTGGCGCGAAGATTTGGATGATCGTGTGGCCACTGTCTCGAACGCGGCCCTGCAAAAGGTGATTTCGACGCTTGAGGAGGATCAGGAGGCCGTTCAGGAGGAGCTGGAAGACCTGAGCGAGGATGGCGAAGTGGATAGGCTTGGGGACATATTTTCAGAAGAAGAATAACTTCTTCTCATTTCAAATATATTTCAAACTCGTTTTGCTTGTTGAAGTGAATGACTTAGCCTCGATGGTGTTCGCGTGACGCAAGAGCGCGCGAAACACAGCTTCCGTCTTGGCGCTTCATCCCCAAATGCATGTGCCGGGTCGCTGGCTCATCAAGACCGCCATCCGGCCTGTTCGGTTCAGGCGGCGCAAAAAAGGCATTGAATGCCAACAGGGAAATTGCCTCAACTCAGGGCGGGTTCATACCCGCCCTTTTTCTTGTGGTCGGCAGGGAATGGCCGGTGCGATCGCGTGAGGCTTGATTGAAAACGTCGTTTGGAAGAAGGCTGAACACAGCGACTTTGAGATGAGCAATACTTGTCTCAAAGGTAAATATTATTTGTTTTTCATATTCTGCAGCCAATAATATCGTTAAGGTATGATGGAAAATTGGAAAACAAGCAGTGCGGCCCCGGTCGAAGGTGATCCGCAGAAATCTCATATCTTGGAAATGCATTTACCGGGGTCGAACCGTCGGTTCGGCTTTCGTGTCGGCGGGTTGGTGAATGGGCCCGATGTTGTCGTTGCCTGTCAGGCCGCGCTTGCGCGGCAGGTGTATCAGCGGCTTTTGTTGATACCGAGCCTCAACCGCCTGAGGGGGCAATTGTTCCTGATCTCGCTGGATCGCCTGGATGACCTGCAAGACTTTGGATCATTGCGCGGGCTCCTTGGAGTGAGCGGCCCGATTGATCACATCCTGACCTTACCGTCCGTGGAGCTGGATACACTGGACGAGACAGCCGCAACCGAATTGGTGCGGCGCAACTACTACGCGGTACTCCGGTTGTGCGCACGGATGGGCATGGTGCAGGGCCGGGGTATTCCCGTCCGCGATGCGCCGCTGACCTAAGCGCCACCTTGAATTTCTGAACGGACAGCCGATGACCGATCTCGATATCGACGACCGCGCCATGGAAGATCGCCTTTTGGAGGCGATTCAGGCCGAAGAGAGCGCCGCGATTGCCGCCGTGCTGGACCCCTTGCCATATAGCGACGCCCTGCGGCTTTTGCTGAACCTGCCGGAGCAGGAGCGCGATCGCGCCTTTGCCCTGATGCCGACGCAGCTGGCCGCAGAAATGATCCAGGAAGCCCCGCACGAAATGGCGGCGGCACTTGTGGCCCACATGGCCCCGATCAAGGCGGCCGAAGTGCTGGACTCGCTTGGGTCGGACGTGCAGGCCGACATTCTCGCCGTGATGGAGGCAGCCGACGCCGAGACGGTTCTGGGCGAGATGGAGGACCAGCATGCCGAAGATGTGCGGCGGCTGATCGCCTATCCCGAGGGGACCGCTGGTGCCTCGATGACCGCCGAGGCGTTTTCCTTTCCGCAAGAGGCCACCGTCGGCACCGTGCTGCGACGGTTGGCGGGTGAAGACGAGGATTTTGAGCGCTATCGCGGCCAGCACCCCTACATGCTCGACGATGCAGGCCGGCCGGTGGGGGTCGTATCGCTGCGCGGCCTTCTGACGGCCAAGCGCAGCATGAAGCTGTCCGAAATAATGAGCACGCCAATGACCGTTTCGGTTGAGACGGCGCTGGAGACTCTGGAAGACATCTTTGACGAGCATCCGTTCCTCGGCCTGCCCGTGGTTAACGCTGACGGTCGGCTGGCCGGCGCGTTGTCGCGTTCTGCTGTCGATGAGGCCTTGGCCGAACGCGCCGAAAGCGAAAGCCTGCGCCGTCAGGGTGTTTTCGGGGACGAACTGCGCTCGATGCCCACACTGCTGCGCTCGCGTCGTCGGCTGGCGTGGCTGTCGGCCAATATCGTTCTGAACATCATCGCCGCCAGCGTGATCTCTGCTTATGAGGAAACGCTGGCCGCCGTGATCGCCATCGCGGTGTTCTTGCCGATGGTATCCGACATGTCGGGTTGTTCGGGCAATCAGGCAGTGGGCGTGACTATGCGCGAGCTGTCCTTGGGCCTTGTGCGCCCGGTTGATGCGCTCCGCGTCTGGCTCAAGGAAGTCACGGTCGGGGCCATGAATGGTGCTGCGCTCGGAGTGCTGATCGGAATCGTGGCTTGGGCCTGGAAGGGTAATCCTTGGCTCGGCCTCGTGATTGGAACAGCACTGGCGCTGAACACGGTGCTGGCGGTGTCGATTGGCGGCGTAGTTCCGCTGTTGCTCAAACGTCTGGGGCAAGACCCGGCCGCCGCGAGCGGGCCGCTGCTGACCACCATCACCGACATGGCCGGGTTCTTTCTGGTGCTCAGCCTCGCCAGCCTCGCGATGCCGCTGCTGCTGCTTTGAATTGGAGTGAGAAAATGAAAAGAAGAACCGAACACGTATTCATTTTCCTGACCGCCTGCATCATGCTTCTCTTGTTGATGGGCGTTATCTGGTCCGAGGACAAGACTGTGAAAGCGCCCACCGACCCCGAGATGGAGATGGGCGGAGCGCCCCTAATCGATGTCGCTCCGGTCACTCTGTCCTCGCTTGCACCAGGCACACGGCAATATGATACGGTCTGGGTGTCTGACTTGCCGGAACCACCCGCAATGAGCGACGACGCGGCTTGCCTGGCCGAGGCGCTCTACTTCGAGGCTCGTGGCGAGCCTGTCCGGGGTCAGATCGCGGTGGCAGAGGTCATACTAAACCGCGCGCGAAGTGACCAGTTTCCCGATACGATCTGCGATGTAGTGTATCAAGGCAGCGATCGGCGCAACGCATGCCAGTTCAGCTATACTTGCGATGGACGCCCCGAGATCATCGCGGAACACGACGCGCATGACCATTTGAGACGACTCGCGGCGCACCTTGTCGAAGGCGGGCGCCTTGGTCTCGCGCGTGGAGCCCAATTCTATCACTCTGTCACGGTTCAACCATCCTGGGCCGAAAAGCTGCATCAGGTCGCAAGGATCGGTGACCACGTTTTCCTGCGGCATCTGGAGTCTCGTACCGCAGAAAAAAATCGCGCGGAATGACACTTCAAGATGCATAAGTGGGCGAACCCACCCGCGGCCGAAAGCCACCGACCTGAGGCACAAGAACGGATACAAAATCGCACGTCCGGCTTATGTGTTCTCCGCCCAAAACGCTCCTCCGCTACCAAATTTTTCAACAACTTAGGCAGCAGGCGACCGGACACTTTCCCGAAGTAGGGAGGTCAGTTGGGAGGTTCATTCCTCTTTCATGCGCCTCCAGCTTCTGGATCGCGGAGATCCCAAGCTTCGAATCCCGGCTCAGGTAGTGCGTATCGAGGATCGCAGTGACCTGCTTCAGACTGTGGTCGAGTACCCCCGCCAAAATGGTCCACCAATTGGGATAGGATTATCCCGCAATTTGGAGGACCAGAGAATGGCTTGGAACCGAAAGCGATCGGTGCTGCCAATCGTCCCAAGTTCGGCGATACATCCCAAAGGCGACACTGGGAGGAACGGGTTCTGCACGACACCTATCGTAGGGCTCAAGGTTCCGGCACAGCTTCACCAGCTTCATTTTGCACCACGAGATCGAAGCCTTCTTCGGCAGTAGGCAATGCGAAGTGAGCGGAAAATCTATGGAACTGGGCATCCGTCACCGCGAATTGGTGGGATCCTGCCGCGTTTCGCGCGCGCAGACGAGAAAGGCAGCGCTCGTCAGATACGTCGAACACATGAAGCGTGTGTGCGGCCTCGGTTGCCTTGAGGACGTCGCGCAGCCAGGTGTCTTCAGCCAAGAGAGCTGTTCCGGGCGCGGAACCGAGCCGAGCGGCCAGAGTGGACTTCCCGGAGGCTATCTTCCCGCACAGCGTGTGCAGCCTCGGTATTTCAGCGAACTTGGTTTGGGACTCCTTAGCAGCGCACCAAGAGGTTTCAGGTTTGCCATGTAGCCCGGAGGTGACACCAGGGTATTGACCGCGCATGTCAATGCACTTTGAGATTGGGTGCGCGCAAGGTAAACTGCGCGACATGGGTTATGTCACGTCTCTGTTCGCGCGGAAGATGGTTGCCGCGGCGGGCAGCGGCATTGATGCTTCTGTGTTCCTTGCGGGCACCGGGATCGACCCGAACGGCCCATGGGACCCCAAGGCGATGATCCCCGCCGCAGCCTACTATGACATGATCGAACGCATCGCCGGGCAGATCGACATTACCGATCTGCCGGTGCGCACCGGCGCGTCGATGCGGCTCGACGAGTACGGCGCGTTGGGCCTCGCGTTCAAGGCTGCGACGAGCCTCGGCGCGTCCTATGCGCGGGTGGAACGCTATGCCCGGCTCTGGACCAGCGTGGTGGAATACGAATTGCGTCCCGATCCGCGCGGTACGCTCTTCATCCTGCATCGTCCGGGAGAACGGCGCCTCGGCATGCGGCTGTCGAACGAGGCGACGCTGGCGAGCGCGGTGTCCCTTGCCCGGCAGGTCAGCCCGGTGCCCGTAACCCCGCTGGAGGTGCGCGTTCAGCACCTCGCGCCGAAGAGGACCGACATGCATGAGGACTGGTTCGGCTGTCCCGTTCGGTTCGGCACGGATCTCGATGCGATCCTGTTCTCGGACGAGACGCTGGCGCAATCGAACATCCTCGGGGACGAGGGAATATCACGCTACCTTGTCTCGCATCTCGATGCAGAACTGTCACAGATCGCGGAGGACGTCCCGATTGTCGCCCGCGCCAGAGAGGCCATCGCGCAGGAGTTGAACGAAGGCGCGCCAAAGATGGCGGATATCGCGCGCAGCCTCGGCCTGAGCGCACGGTCGTTTCACCGGCGACTCTCGGAACACGGGATGAGCTTTCAGACTCTGACCGAAGAGACCCGGCGCGACCTTGCCCAAGGATTATTGCGCGACGAGCGACATTCGCTGGCCGAGATCGCCTTTCTGACCGGCTTTTCCGAGCAGAGCGCGTTCACCAGAGCCTTCAAGCGCTGGCTGGGAACGACCCCGGCGAGCTATCGCAAAGAGTGCCGGACGCGCTGACACCCGCCTTGGCCGCCGCGGTCAAAGGGCTGGCACCGCCGGTCAATACCTCGAACGGTCGGAAGGCTACTCCTTTTTTGCACAAGGTACACAATGGTCGAAAGGAGACCCATATGACCGCCCTTCTCATTGCACGAATCAATGTGCTGAACCCTGAACACATGCAGGCGTACGGCGCGGCCGCAGGCCCCACCGTTGCGGCACATCGGGGCGAGTTCATCGCCCGGGGAAAATTCTCCGCGTCGCTTCTGGGCGACGAGAGCGCGCAGGCCGTGGCGATCATACGCTTTCCAAGCGTCGATGCGGCGAACGGCTGGTTCGCATCCCCCGAATATCAGGCGCTTGCCGAGCTGCGAACGGCGGCTGCGGAGATGCAGTTCACGCTTTACGCGGCGGCTTGATCCACCCGCGTCAAGGCGCGGAACCTCTCGAATGGAAAGGCGGCGTCGGCGAAAAACGGCGCCGCCTTTTCAAATGTGCTGACTGATCTGCGCAGCGCATTGGCAACACCGGTCAAAACCCTGGCACCAGCGGTCAAGACCGCAGCGCTCAGTGCGCCTACCCCTTGATCACCAACCCCAAGCCAAGGAGAAACCCCATGCAAGCCAAACCTATCCTCATCATCGGTGCCACCGGCAAGACTGGACGCCGCGTCGCGGCCAGGCTGGAGGCCAAAGGCCTGCCGGTGCGCTACGGCGCGCGGAATTCTGCGACCCCGTTCGATTGGGAAGCACCCGAAACTTGGGCCCCCGCGCTGACCGGTGTCCGCGCCGCCTACGTCACCTATTTCCCGGATCTTGCCTTTCCGGGGGCCGTCGAGAAGCTGGACTCGCTCTGCGAGACCGCAAAGGACGCAGGCGTCGAGCACCTCGTCCTGCTTTCGGGGCGCGGCGAGCATCATGCCCGGCTGGGCGAGGAGGTGGTGCGCAACTCGGGCGTGGGTTTCACCATCGTCCGCTCTGCCTGGTTCGCGCAGAACTATTCCGAAGGCTACCTGCGAGATCCAATCCTGGCCGGGGTCCTGCCGATGCCCGGCGGCGACATCGTTGAGCCGATCATCGACATAGATGACATTGCCGACGTTGTCGTGGCCGCGATCACGGAAGAGGGCCACACGGGCAAGCTCTACGAAGTGACCGGCCCGCGCCTGATGAGTTTCGCCGAAATGGCGAACGCACTGAGCCACGCCATAGGTCGCCCGATCCGGCACATCCCGATCAGCTTCGAGGCGTTCCACGCGGAGATCGCCACGTCTGGCGACGCGTTCGTGGCCGATGTCTTCACCGCCATCGCGCGCGAAACACTGGACGGGCGTAATGCGCAGGTCTGTGACGGGGTGCAGAAGGCGCTGGGGCGCCCGCCACGCGATTTTGCCACATATGCCGTTCAAGCCGCAAAATCGGGTGCCTGGCCAAGTGCTGCATGACCTCATGGCAGGGGCGATCGCCCCTTCCTTGACACTTCTTCAAGAAAGCAAAGCAATGTTCTCGATCTTCATCGTCATCCTGGTCATCACGATGCTGGCCTATGCCGTCATTCTCGGTACCTATTTTGCGGTTTCCGACTTCGGTCTGCTGCTGGATCGCCCAGACCGAAGCCGCGGAAAAGCGCAGCCTGCCCCTTCCCCGACGAAACCCCATGCGCATCGACCTCTATCGCTCCAGGAGATTTTCAAATGTCCACATTCTTCTTCATGCTGCTCCAGTGCGCCATCCTCGCCTATGCGCTGATCGGCGGCGTCTTCCTCGCCTTTTCGGATTTCATCATGCGGTCGCTGTCGCACACTGGCGGCTCGGGTGGCGTGGAGGCCATGCAGGTCATCAATCGCGAGGTCTTCCGCTGGGTCTTCATGGCGTTGTTTCTCGGCATGGCGGCGGTGTCGCTCGCAATTGTCGGATTTGGCGCAACTCACCTCGATCATCCAGCTGGTGCGCTGATCCTCGCCGCGGGGGGCATTTACCTGGTCGGCTGCTTCGGCGTCACCGTTTTCTTTAATGTACCTATGAACGAGGCTTTGGCCGGCATGGACCCGAGCGAGGACGCAACCCGCGCCTACTGGACCGGCACCTACCTGCCGCGCTGGACCTACTGGAACACCGTCCGAACGATAGCCTGCGGCTTGTCGGCAGCCCTGCTGCTCTTCGGACTCCTGTGCATGGCACAAGCCCACGTGCAGACCTCATGACCGCTCAACAGGCGCCAGGCGGCTATCTTTGGAAGCCGCCCGACGCTTGAAATCAGGCCGAAAGCCACCGACCTTTGGCGCAACAACGGATACAGAATCGCACGTCCGGCTTATGTGTTCTCCGCTCAAAACGCACCTCCTCCACCAAATTCTTCAACCACTTAGACGGAAGACAGCCTGCCGCTTTTCAGCAGTTGGGTGATTAAACCTTTTTGGTGCTGGCCTGTCGCCAAGACATCCCTGAACACATAACAAAAGGATTGCCCCTGAACGGCGAGCTCGGCGATTTGGTCACTCCCGCACGGCACAACAACCGGGCGCAATCGTACCGGATGATTTTCAAGTTTCCCAAACCTGCCTCGCACGCTCGTGTGCCGCGCCCGATGCACGTTCTGATCAGTTACGTTCAAAGCATTCCGTGCGTTCAGTCGGCCCGGATCGCCTCGAATTCAAGGATGATGGTCACCGCGTCGCCGACGAATTCGGGCAGCGCATACGTGCTGCCGAACGCGCTGCGCATGATCTCGGCGCTGGCGGAGATACCGAGCGTGTCCTTGCCGTGGCAGCACGGATACTCGGCGCGCTTGTTGAGCGTCACGTCGAGGGTCACGGGCTGTGTCACGCCGCGAATGGTCAGATCGCCGGTGACGGTACCGGTAGTCTCGGTCTCGGGCGTGCTTCCGGTGCCGACAAAGGTAATCTGCGGGTGCGCCTCGGCGTCGAGGAAGTCGGGCGAGCGCACGTGGTTGTCGCGCTTTTCATGGTCGGTATCGACACTTTGCGCGCCGATGGTGGCGCGTACCTCGCCCAGGTCCTGCGTCTCGGGGTCATAGACAAACTGGCCTTCGATCTCGGAAAATCGGCCCAGCACCTTTGCATAACCCGCATGCATGATGGTGAAGGCGACGACGGCGTGTTCGGGGTCGATCTGCCATGTCGCGGGCGCGGCCTGCGCCGTGTGCGGCAGGTTCAGGGCGGCAAAGGTGCAGGCTGCGGTCAGGGTCTGTCGGATCATTGTCGGTCCTCCTGTGTCAGGCGGTGTTGGCGTGGATGACGGCGGCTTCGGGTGTTCGGGTCACACGGTCCTCGGGGATGTCGAAGAGACCTGTTCGGCGCGACCAGCGCCCAAGAGAGGGCTGAGCGGAGAGCACGGCGATCGGGATCGCGCCACCGAGGGCCAGCAGGATGGGCGCCCCGAAAATAAGAGCCCAGGGCGCGAAGGTTGCGAACCACACGCAAAGTGCCAGGCCGATCACACTCTGCGGCCAGAGCACGCGGGCGGCCTCGCTCCATTCCAGCCGGTCGCGGCTGCGTTGCTGCGCGCTCCAGCCGATACGCTGTCCGAACATGAGCCCGATGGCAAACCGCGTGAGCGCAAGCGCCACGATGGGGGCCGTGAGCATGGAAAAGACCATCTCGATCAGCCCACCAATCGCCACGCGCGTACCGCCGCCATAGGCGGCCCGGCGTTCCGGCCGGGCCAGGACCTGCGCGAGGCCCATGATTTTGGGGCTGAGGCTCAGGGTGAGAATCGTCGCGAAGAGTGCGAGCCCAGTGACTGCGGGTACCGCGTTCAACTGGCCGGGCAGTGCCATCATCGCGGCCCCGATCAGGATGAAGGCCATCCAGGCGGGCGCGCTGACATACATCAGGATCGCCAGCACCAACTGGATCCGGCTGACGGGTTTCAGACCCGGCATCCTCAGCAGACGCAGGTATTGCAGGTTGCCGTTCATCCAACGCAATTCACGGCGGATGAAATCCACAAGGCTGGGGGGGTTCTCCTCGAAGCTCTGACTTTCCTCGGCCATGACCCGCACCTCGTATCCCGCGCGGCGGATCAGCACCGCCTCGAGCTGATCGTGACTCAGGATCGGGCCCGAGAGCGGCCCGCGCCCGGGCAATTCCGGCAGCATGCAATGGGTTCGGAAAGGGGCCGTGCGGATCAGCACGTTATGGCCCCAGTTCGGCCCGCAATCCCCCTGCCACCACGCCGAGCCCAGAGTAAAGGAGCGCATGCCATGGCGCATCCCGAACTGGAACACGCGGGTGAATAGACTGCGCGAGGGCAGACCCGTCACGAGGCTTTGCAACATGCCGATCTCTGGGCTGGCCTGCATCACGCGGATGAGACGAAAGACCGTCTCGGCCCCCATTTCGCTATCGGCGTCGAGCGGCAGGAAAAAATCACTTTCACCTTCGGGGCTGTGCAGAAATTCCGCGATATTGCCGGCCTTGTAGCCTGTATTGTCTTCCCTGCGGCGATACTGGATCCGGGCATTGGGCCGTGTCGCGCGCCATTGCGCGACGCGCGCCTCTTCCTTGAGCGCGATGCCGGGCGCGTCCGTGTCGCTCAGGATGTGGTAGGAAAAGCGCCCCGCCCAGGGGCTTTGTGCGATCTCGGCTTCCAGCCGCCGCATCCGGTCGATGGAGGCATCTGGGTCCTCGTTGCGCAGGGGCATGACGATCGCCACGCGCGCCGTGAGCGGTTCGTCGCCCGTCACACGCGTCAACGCGGGTGTGACGTGGGTAGCGGCCCGTGCGCCGTGCCGAAAATCGAGCACAAGGCCCATCACGCTGTTCCAGAACCCGATGGAGAGCCACGGCAGGGTCAGCGCGAAGCAACTGAGCAACGCGACCTCGGTCCACGTTATGCCCAATGGGGCGAAGAAGGACACCATCACGGCAAAAAGCGCGAGCACCGTCGCAGTATTGAGGCCAAGCACCACCCACCGTCGCGCGGCAAGACCGTTGCCCTCTGCCTCGGGGGGCTCTCGATAGTCCTTGTGCGTTGTCATTAGGGTCAACGGTCTCTCCAGATGTGCCGATGGCGTCGGCCTGATCATTCACAGATGCGAAACACGTAAAGTCTTGCTCGTCCCGGTCCAATGAATTCTTCGTGTGTGTGCGGGGAACCGCCGGTTTTGCCGTGCAGCTTGACCGTTTGCCGCGCCATGATAGCTATCTCGCGTCAGTCACTGAAGGAAACGCCCATGTTCGCTGTCGAAGTCCGAGACCACATCATGATCGCCCATTCCCTGCCCTCGCCGGTCTTTGGCCCGGCACAGGGCGTCCACGGAGCCACTTTCGTAGTCGATGCCGCCTTTTACACCGAGGATCTCGACGCGCACGGGCTGGTGGTTGATATCGGGCTGGCGACCGAGGCGCTTGCCCGTGCGCTTGAACCGCTGCGTTATGGCAATCTCGACGAAAAGCCGGAATTCGAAGGCAAGTTCACCACCACCGAATTTCTCTGTCATCATATCTGGAACGCGCTGCGCGAGACCGCGAGTTCCGAAGGGCTGGGCGATGGCGGTCGGCTGCGCAGGATTCGCGTCATGCTTCACGAAAGCCATGTGGCGCGCGGCTGGTACGAGGCCGATATCTGAGATGGGCTTTGACGCCGAATGGCTTGACCTGCGCGCGCCTGCGGACGACCGGGCGCGAGATGCCGGGTTGCTTCACCGCGCGATCGCTCATGCGGGCCCCGGCGCGCGCATGCTCGATCTGGGGTGCGGGACGGGGGCCACGGTGCGGGCCTTCGCGGCGGCAGGGGCCGGTGCGCTTGACTGGTGTCTGCTCGACAATGACCCCGCGCTCCTCTCGCTCGCGCGACGGCATCACCCGGAGGCAGAGGTCCGCGTCTGCGACCTCAGCGACCTGGAGACGGTGGATCTCGCGGATGTGCGGATGGTCACCGCCTCGGCGCTGTTCGATCTTGTATCCGAGGACTGGGCATCACGCCTTTTTGACCGGTTGGCGCGGCACCGGATCGCGCTTTATGCGGCACTCAGTTATGACGGGGTGATGCATTGGAGTCCCGAAGACCGGGACGACGCCGCAGTGACAGAGTGCTTCAATCACCATCAATGCGGTGACAAGGGGTTTGGCCCGGCGCTTGGTCCGCAGGCGGTGGCGCGGATGACCGCGTTGCTGACGGCGCGCGGATACGAGGTGTTCAGTGCTCCGAGCCCTTGGGTTCTCGAGCCAAGCGAGGCCCGGTTGCAGGACGCGCTGCTATCGGGGATTGCCGCGGCTGCGCAAGAGGCTGGCTTCGACGATGCCGGGGGCTGGGCGGCGCGCCGGCGGGATGCGATTGGCCATGGTCGGGCGGAAATCGGCCATTTGGATATACTCGCCCTCCCCGGGGGCGGGTGACATTTTCGCACTGGCCTCTATCTTTGCACGGGACATGGTCAAGACCCCGCCATCCGGGCAACGCAACAAAGGGAACGCCACATGCACGCGACAGACGTAACACCCGAGGTCTGGGATCGCATCGTCAGAACTCGTGCGGGCGCGTCCTGCTTGTGCTGCGGCGACTGGAGTGCGGGCGAGCGCGCTGCAATCGGCCTTTACGGGGCGATGATCGCATACCCCGGCAGTTGTCATGTCGCGGCACAGATCGGGCAGTCGCTCGACGGGCGCGTTGCCACCCTCTCGGGCGATGCCGCCGACGTGTCCGGGCCCGACGGGCTGGCCCATCTGCACCGGATGCGCGCGCTGGTCGATGCCGTGGTGGTGGGCGTCAAGACCGCGTTGCACGATAACCCGCGCCTGACCGTGCGGCTGGTTCCGGGACGCAACCCGGCACGCGTTGTCATCGACCCATCGGGGCGACTGCCCAATGATGCCCAGCTCTTCGCCGAGGATGGCGCGCGCCGGATCGTGATCCAGACGGTGGATGTCGCGCGCCCGCCCGGGGTCGAGGTGATCCGCCTGCCGCGCGACACATGGATCGCGCCACGGGCGATCATCACGGCGCTGCAGGGCAAGGGGCTGCATCATCTTCTGATCGAGGGCGGGGCGATCACCATTGCACGTTTTCTTGAAGCAGATCTGCTGACCCGCCTGCATGTCGCCGTGGCCCCGATGCTGATCGGATCCGGGCCGCAGGGACTGACGACGCGACCGATATCGCGGCTTGCGCAGGCGCGGCGGCCCGAAACCCAGGTTTATGGGCTCGGATCGGACGTGTTGTTCGATTGTCTTGTCGGCACGCCGGCGGCCTCTTGTGCCTGGCCGCATGCCGCCATGCCACCCGCAGCGTTGCAAGGGTGACACGGATGACGGAGGCCGCCCGCGCGCTCTGGATCACCGGCCCGCGGAGGGCCGAGATCGGTCCGGCGGAGATCACGCCCGGGCCCGGCG
>Ga0209947_1001186_pt1 | contig 15619 bp, 9 predicted proteins | sample SalPonR2_B_D2_MG_FD_185706 | JGI IMG/M metagenome (GOLD analysis project Ga0209947, IMG submission 185706) | Salt pond soil microbial communities from South San Francisco under conditions of wetland restoration - Salt Pond MetaG R2_B_D2_MG... ... | reverse complement strand
GCCGTCGGGCAGGTCCGGCGCCACCCGCTCCACCTTGCGGCGCAGGTCGTCCCAGATCGGCTGCATCTCCTTGTATTCCTCGCGGATGTCCACGTAGATCACGGAGACGCCCACCTTGGAGCTGCTGCGCACCGTGTCCAGCTCCGGCATCTCCTGGATCACCCGCTCGAGCTTGTCCGTGACCAGCATCTCCACCCGCTCGGGACTCGCGCCGGGGAAGACGGTCTGCACCATCGCCGTGCGCACGATGAAGCCCGGATCCTCCGCCCGCGGCATCTCGCGGTAGGCGAGGCCGCCGGCGACGAACAGGATCAGCAGCGAGACGACCGTGATGCGCCGCTTCTCGAGCGCGATGCGGGTGATATCGAGCATCAGTCCCGGTCCAGCAGGCGTACCTTCTGGCCGTCGGCGATGCGGCGCACGCCGGCGGTGACCACGAGTTCATCCGCAGACAGGCCGCGGGTGATCACCATGCCGTCCGGGTCCGGGCGGCCGGTCTCGACGGCGCGGCGGCGCGCCGTGTAATGGCCGGATCCGTCTCCGGCAGCCTCCAGCACGAAGACGAATCGTCCCTGCCGGTCCTCGCCGACCGCCACCGTGGGCACCATCAGCTCGCCCCGGTCGCCGGTGGCGGGCAGCAGCAGTTTCGCCTCGGCCGCCATGCCGGAGCGCACGACTCCGCAGCCGCCGCCGAGGGCGATGGTCACCGGATAAGTCGCGCCGCGGGGGCCGGTGGCCACGCCCACCTCCGAGACCGTGCCGGGTATCTCCTGCAGGTCGACGGCGTCGATGGACACCGTCGCCTCCATGCCGCTGCGAATGCGTTCGATGTAGGTCTCGGGTACGTTGACGACCACCTCCGCGCAATCGCCGCAGTTCACCCGGGCGATCGGCTGGCCGGCCTGCACGTTCTGATTGACCTCGGCCACGAGTCTGGCCGCGGTGCAGTCGGCGGGCGAGTACAGGCGGGTGTAGGAGAGCTGCAGCCGTGCCGCCTCGAGTTTTTGCCGCGCCGCGTTCACGGAGGCCCGGGCGGATTCGAAGGCGGCGCGGGCGCTGTCCAGGTCGCTGCGGGAGGCGTTGCGGTTCTCGTACAGGCCGCGCACGCGCTCGTAACTGGCTGCCGCGTTGCGCTCCTGGGCGCGGGCCTGGGCCAGTCCTGCCTCGGCTTCCTCCAGCCGCACCCGGTAGTCGGTGGGGTCGAGCCGGCCGATCAGCGCCCCGGCGTCCAGCCGGTCGCCGAGCGCCACGGGCATTTCTATGAGTGTTCCGCTCACTTTGAAGGAGAGGTCGGTCTCCATCTCGGCCTGGGCGACGCCGGAGAAGGTCTCCGCCTCCTGCGTGCCCGCCGCCATGACGCGGCTGTAGCGCACCGGCCGCACCTCCGGCTCTGCGGGCGGGGGCTTCGCCTCGCAGGCGGCGAGCAGGGCCAGGGCGGTGGCGGCCACGACCGCCGACAGCAAATCAGTTCTCTTCATGAGCGCTCCCTCCGTCGCTGCCGCCGTCTTCGACGAACGCCAGCGCGCGGCGCAGGAATTCCTCCCGATAGGCCGGTTCCAGCACCAGGCGGAAATCCGCCGTGGCCCGCAGCACGTCCATCAGGTCGATGAGGTAGCGGAAGCGGGCGTTCTCCGTGCCCAGTTCCGCATCGAGCAGGGCGTCCTGGGCCTCAAGCAGGTCCGTGATGGAAGCTGCACCGCGGCCGTACGCGTCGGCGACGATGTCCAGGTTTTCCCGCGCCGCGCGGGCGGCTTCCTCGGTGAGGCCGATGGACTGGAACGAGGCGCCGGTCGCATGCAGCGCCAGGCGCATCCGTGCCTCGATGTCCTCTTCCGCCGCGATCCGCTCGGCCCGCAACCGGGCGAGTTCCAGTTCGGCGGTCGACAACCGCGCCCGCAGGGCGCCGCCGCTGAAGATCGGCCAGGAGGCGGTCAGAGCGACGTTCCAGGAGCGGTCGTCCTGCTGGATGAGGCCCTGGAACAGCGACGAACCGGAGCCTGCGCCGCTGGCCTGGATGCGCTCTCCTGCCCCGGCCTGCAGCGCGATCTCCGGCACGTAGAACTTGCGGCGGGCGGCGAGGCGCTGGCGCTCCCCGGCGGCGATGCGCTCGTCCAGGCCGCCCAGCTCCGGGGAGCGCTCCAGTGCTTCGCGGACCAGGAACGCGCGGAACCGGTCCCATGCGCTCCGGGAGTCGATGAGGCGGCCGAAGCGCTCGGAGCGGAAGTACCCCAGCGTGGTGTCCACGCTGTCCTCTGCCGGCCGGGGCGGCTCTTTCTGCGAGGCGCCGAGTAGCTGGCCCAGGCGCACGCCAGCCTGGTCCAGCGAGCGCTCCGCGTCGATCAGGTCCACCCGATCCGTGGCCAGACGGCTCTCCCAGCGCAGCACGTCGGCCCGGCCGGAGTAGCCGATGGACTCCCGCACCCGGGCCAGCTGCAGATTCTCCCGGGTGATATCCAGGTTGGCCTGGCGCACTTCGTAGATGGCGCGGGTACGCAGCACCTGCAGGTAGGCCTCGCCGGCAGACCGCATGACGTCGAGTTCCCGCGCGCGGTAGTCGAGGATGCTGGCGTCGACCTGCCGGCCGGCGGCCCGCCAGTCGGCCACTGCGTCGTCCGAGTAGACGACCTGGCGAGCGCTCAGCTGCAGGTCGGTGCTGCGCTCCGGCTGCAGCAGTGCCCGGTCGGCATCGATGTGGGTGCGGCCCGCCTCCAGGCCCAGCTGCGGCAGCAGCCGGGAGCGCGCCGAATCGAGTTCGGTGGCGGCGAGTTCGGGGCCATAGGCCGCCGCCTGCAGACGGCGATTGCGCCGCACCGCAATGGCCAGCGCCTCGGTGAAGGAGACCCGCTCTCCCCACTGGCCGGGCTGCGGGTTCAGCAGGCGGGCGTCGGCCATGACGGAGAAGTCCGGCTCGTAGCCCAGACGGTCCGCTACGGCCATGTTGATGGTCAGCCGCTGCACGTGGTTCAGCGCCACCGGGATCGCGGCGGGGTCGTCGCCGAGCAGGATGCGCTGGACATTGAGCGCGATCCGCCGTGCGGCGGCGATATCGGCCTGCTCGCCACCGCCGAGACTCATCAGCAGGCCGTGGTCCAGTTCCTGGCCGCCCAGCATGGAGAAAGAGGGCAGCTCCATGGCGATCAGCCGGTCGGCAAGCCGACGCACGTCGTCCGCACTGAAGCGCAGCAGCGGCGTCACGTAGACGGCGTCGGCGTCTGCCAGCCGGTCGAGCACGGACTCGGGTGCGGGGCCCGCCGGCACGATCTCGACCCGGATGCCGAAGCGCTGCTCGATCTCCGCTTCTTTTTCGCGGCGCAGGCGCGGCATCGCCGTCAGGATGTCGGCATCGACGAGGATGGCGAGATCGTCGAACTCGACGGCGCGGCGGAAGCTGCGCACCTGCTCGCCGATGCTGCGGAAGTCGGTCAGGTAGCTGAAATTCGGCTTCCCGCTGGCGCCGTCCGCCAGCGGGAAGCCCTGCAGCTCCGGGTCCGCCACGATGGCGGCCACCACCGGTTTCGGCAGCGCGTCGATGTGGGCGGCCGCCTGGCTGGCAAGGACGCCGAGGGTGATCACCACGTCGATGCGCTCGTCGGCCAGCTGTGCCTCGAGCGCCTCGCGCGCGCCGGCCAGGGTCCAGTCGCCGAGCCGGGTGGTCTCTGCCCCCATCTCGAGCCGCCATTCTCCCTCCAGCAGCGCGGCGATTTCTTCGCGGACCCGCTCGCGGCTGAATATCGGCCGGCTGAACGGACCGTCCAGCACGACGCCGACGCGGGCGACGGGAAGCTCCTCGCCCAGGCCGGTCGCCGCGAGCGCGAGCAGTAGTGCGAGAGCGAGGCCGCGTGCGATCATACGCGCCATACTATTGGGGGCAGCGAGCGGAGGCCATTGTGCGTGTTACGCATGTGCGGGCGATAGCGGCACGTCGGCCGCCGGTCCGCGGCTGTATCGGCGCGGCCGGTGCCGTCCTCCTGGCCGTGACCGGCCTGTTTGCGGCCACGGTGTCGCACGCCCAGGGGGCGGCGGATGTGCCGGCCGCGGAAATCACCGCGGCCCTGATCGAGTCGCGCCTGGAGCAGGTGCAGGCTTCGGCGGCCTACGACGACGAGACGAAGACGGCGGCCACGGAGCTGTACCGTCGCGCACTCGCAAACCTCGAGGCCGCAGCGGCGCACCGGCAGGCGTCGGCGCGTTTCGAGCAGGCGCGGGTGAGCGCGCCCCGGCAGACCGAGGAGATACGCCGGTCGCTCGCCGCGGCCGTCGGCCGCGACCCGCTGGCCGGCCTGGACGTTGGCGAGGACGCGCCGGCGCGGGAGATCGAGCAGCGCCTGCAGCAGGAGCGTGCCGTGGTGGCCGCGGCCCAGGCGAGGCTGGCCGAGCTGGAGCAGAGCCTGGCCGCGGCGCAGGCCCGGCCCCAGGCGGTGCGCCAGAGGCAGGCGGCTGTCGCCCAGGAGGCCAGAGACGTCGCGGCCCGGATGACCCAGGCCGCACCCCCCGGCGAGAGCGACATCGTTACCGAGGCCCGCGCCTGGGCACGGCAGTCCGCGGCCCGCGCGCTGGGGGAGGAGGCCCGCAGGCTCGACCAGGAACTCCTCAGTCAGCCTATGAGAGTGGAGCTGCTGGAGGCCCAGCGCGACGAGTCCCGCCGCACGCTGGAGGTCGCCCAGGCGCGGGTCCGGGAATTGCAGTCGGCGCTGGGCGAGCGGCGGCGAAGCGAGACGGCGCGGGTGATAGCCGAGATCGGCGCCGGCGAACTGGGCGAGGCCGCGGACCACGCCCTGGCCCGGGAGCTGCTGGAAGGCAACCTCGCGCTCGCGGAGGAGCTCGAGGAGCTGACCCGGCGCCTGGAGCAGCTGACGGCAGACGACGAGCGGGCCCGGGCGCGGCTGCAATCGCTGCAGCGTCGCTTCCAGAACGCGCGCCAGAAGCTGGAAGTGGCCGGGGTCAGCCCGGCGATGGGGCGCTATCTGGGTGAGGAGCGGCGCGACCTGCCGGCGCTGGCCGACTATCGCCGCGATTCCCGCGAACGGGAGGAAAGGATCGCGGAGGCCGGCCTGCGCGACATCCGGCTGGAGGAGGCGCTGCAGCAGTACCGCGACGTGGAGGCGCGGGTGGAAGAACTCCTGCAGGACGTCCCGCCGGCGGCAGCCGCGACGTTGCGCGGACCGCTCGGCCGGCTGGCCGGCGTTCGTCAGGATCTGCTCCGGCAGCTGGCCGAGGTGAACGACGACTACATCCGGCTGCTGTCCGAGTACGAGTACACCGAGTCCCAGCTCTATCGCCTGGTACAGGAATACCGGGATTTCCTCTCCGAGCGTCTGATGTGGGTGCGCAACCGCCCGATGCTGGGGCCGGCCGGCCTGCTGGCCCTGCCCGGGGAACTCGCCGCCGTCCTGGCGCCCGGGCAATGGGTGGATAGCGCCGAGGTGTTCCTGCTGCGCCTCACGCGCTCGCCGCTGCAGATGCTCGCCGTGCTCGTGCTATTGATCTTCTGGTGGCGTCTCGGCGCGCTGCGCGCCGCGCTCAGGGCGAGCGCCGCGAAGGTCGGCAAGCCGTCGGAGGATACGTTCGCGAGCACCCTGCGGGCGTTCGGCATTACGCTGGTGATGACGCTGCCCTGGCCCCTGTTCACGGGGGTCACCGGTTACGAGCTCAGCGCGTCGTGGCAGGCGACGCCGGCATCCCGGGCCGTGGGCACCGCATTGCTGCAGATCACTCCGCTGCTGTTCTTCCTGCGGGCATTCCGGATCCTGTGCACGCCGGGCGGCGTGGCAGAGGGCCATTTCCGCTGGGCCCCTGAGGGGCTCGCGCGTCTTCGCCGGCAGATGGATCAGCTGATGGTCACGCTGCTCGTGCCGGGCTTCGTGCTGGTGGCAGCGACGGGACTCCAACAGCCCGCGGCCGTCGGTGCCCTGATCCAGGTCGTTTTCCTGCTCCTGATCGGCGGGCTGATGGTGTTCCTCTATCGCCTGCTGGTGCCCCTCCGCGGCATCCTGCGGGCGCTGCAGCGCCATGGCGGCGACGAGCCGGTGCTCTCATGGCCCTGGTTCTGGCTGCTGCTGTCGCTGGCGCTGCCCGCCGCTCTGGGTCTGATGGCGCTGGCTGGCTTCCTGTATTCGGCCGGCACTCTGCTCGGCAAGCTGATCAACACCCTGTGGCTGGTGTTCGGGCTGGTCCTGCTGCGCGAGCTGGTGGTGCGCTGGCTGCTGGTCATGCGCCGGCGCCTGCTTCTGCGAGAGGCGCTGCAGCGGCGCGACGCCGCCCGCATGGCGCGGGAGGCGGAGGGCAGCGTGCCCGCGGCATCCGACGAGTCGGCGGCGGTCGCAGGCGATACTCCGCTGGACATCGGCTCGCTCGACACCGATACCCGCAAGCTCGTCAACGTGGCCCTGGCGGTGACTGCGTTCCTCGGCTTCGGCGGCATCTGGTCCGGGCTGCTGCCGGCGCTGGGCGCCTTCAGCGATATCACCCTGTGGCAGTCCGTGCAGCAGGTCGGCGCCGAGGAACGGATCCGGGCGGTCACGCTCATGGATATCCTCGCCGCAGCGCTCGCCGTCCTGCTGACCGTGGTCGGCGCCCGCACCGTTCCTTCCCTGCTGGAGATCGTGCTGCGCCAGCGTCCCTCGGTGACACCGGGCAGCCGGCTCGCCTTCGCCACGCTCGCGCGCTACAGCATCGCCGGTATCGGCCTCACCTTTGTGCTGGCCACCATCGGCGTGGACTGGTCGAAGCTGCAGTGGCTGGTGGCCGCGCTGGGTGTGGGCATCGGTTTCGGTCTGCAGGAGATCGTCGCCAACTTCATCAGCGGACTGATCATCCTGATGGAGAGACCGGTGCGGGTCGGCGATATCGTCACGGTCGGTGATACCAGCGGCGCGGTCACCCGGGTGCAGATCCGGGCGACGACCATCCGCACCTGGGACCGGCAGGAGCTGCTGGTGCCGAACAAGGAGTTCATCACCGGCCGTGTGCTGAACTGGTCGCTCTCGGACGAGATCATCCGCATCTACTTCATGGTGGGCGTGGCTTACGGCAGCGACGTCGAGAAGGCGCTGGTGCTGATCGAGGAGGCGGCCCGGGAGCATCCCAAGGTGCTGGACGATCCGGCGCCGCTGGTGACGTTCGAGTCCTTCGGCGACAACTCGCTGAATCTGGGTCTGCGCTGCTTCGTGCCGGCACTGGACGTGCGCCTGGAGACCAGCACGGACCTGCACCGGGCCATCAACCGCAAGTTCAACGAGGCGGGCATCGTGATCGCCTTCCCGCAGCGCGACGTGCACCTGGACACGACGAGCCCGCTGGAGATCAAACTGATGCGGGGTGCCGACGCTCCGGCAGCCGACTGAGGCCCGGTCGGAGGGATCAATCGGGCTCGTTGCCCGGCTTCCACTTTATGTTGCAGCCGATGCTCGGCTTCTGCGGCTCGGGCACCGCCCGGCCCTCCAGCACGGCGTCCAGTGCGGCGCGCAGATCGGCGCCGGTCACCGGCTCGTCGTTGCCGGGGCGGCTGTCGTCCAGCTGGCCCCGGTAGGCCAGGCGCCGGTCGGCGCCGAAGACGAAGAAATCCGGCGTGCACGCGGCGCCGTAGGCCTTCGCCACCGACTGATCCTCGTCCACCAGGTAGGGGAAGCTGTAGTCCCACTCGGCCGCCTCCGCGCGCATCTTCGCGGGGCTGTCGTCCGGGTGCGTGGAGGCGTCGTTGCTGTTGATGCCGAACACCGCGACGTCGCGCAGTGTGTAGTCCCTTGCCAGGCGGGCGAGTTCGGCGCGCACGTGCTTGACGTAGGGGCAGTGGTTGCAGATGAACATGACCAGCACGGCCGGCGCGTCCGCGGCATCCGCCAGCGAGTGCTCGGCCCCCTCGCAATCCGGCAGGGTGAAGGCCGGGGCCTCGGTGCCCAGCGGGAGCATGCGGGATTCTGTCAGCGCCATCGCTCGTTTCTCCTGTCATGGTGTGATTTCGGCGTATCCGCTCATGGTAGCAGCGCCGCTACCTGCATCCGAAGCCCGCAACGGCACGAAACACTCCCCTGCACGCCGCACGGGCGTGTGGCGGGTCGGGCCGGTTCGATCGTTGTATATGTTGAGAGGGCGACGCAGGACATGAGGATAGCGGTCATCGGTGCGGGCGTTTCCGGGCTGGTCGCGGCACGCGGGCTTGCCGCCGATCACGAGGTGGTGGTGTTCGAGGCCGCGGACCGGCCCGGCGGGCACACGCATACAGTGGACGTGGATGCGCCCGAGGGGCCGCTGGCGATCGACACCGGATTCATCGTCTACAACGAGCGCAATTACCCGGAGTTCGTGAAGCTGCTGGCCGAGCTCGGCGTGGAGAGCCAGCCCACCGCCATGAGCTTCAGCGTGCAATGCGAGCGCAGCGGTCTCGAGTACTGCGGCAGCTCCATGAACGGGATTTTCGCCCAGCGCCGTAATCTGCTGCGCCCCGGCTTCTACCGCATGCTGCGAGACATCCTGCGCTTCAATGAAGAGGGCACGGCGCTCGCCCGCTCGCCGGCGCCGCAGGGCGAAGAGCTGACCGTCGGCGAGTATCTCGAGTACAACGGTTACTCTGCGGCGTTCCGCGAGCAGTACCTGCTGCCCATGGCCGCGGCCATCTGGTCGGCCTCGCCGGAGCGTGTGGGGGAGTTCCCGCTCGCCTATCTCGCCCGCTTCTTCGACCACCACGGCCTCATGCGGTTGTCGGACCGGCCGCAATGGCGCGTCATTCGGGGCGGCTCGCGGCAATACCTCGAGCCCCTGATGCGCCCGTATGCCGACAGCGTCCGGCTGGCGACGCCGGTGCAGAGCATCGCCCGGGATCGCGACGGCGTGACGGTGACACCGCAGGAAGGGGCGTCCGAGCGCTTCGACTATGCGGTGCTCGCCTGCCACAGCGACCAGGCGCTGGCCGTGCTCGCGGATCCGAGCGACGCGGAGCGCGAGGTGCTCGGCGCGATCGGCTATCAGCCGAACGAGGCGGTTCTGCACACCGATGCCCGCCTCCTGCCGCGGCGGCGGCGGGCGTGGGCGGCCTGGAACTACCATCGGTCCGGGCAGGCGCAGCGCCGGGTTGCGGTAACCTACAGCATGAACATCCTGCAGTCTCTGCCGACGGAGACCCAGTATCTGGTGACCCTGAACCGCACTGCCGACATCGATCCGGCCCGGATCATCCGGCGCATCGGTTACGATCATCCGGTGTACGACGTCCCCTCGGTCGAGGCCCGGGGACGGCGGCGGGAGATCAGCGGCGTCAATCGGACGGCCTACTGCGGCGCCTACTGGGGTTTCGGCTTCCACGAGGACGGCGTGCAGAGCGCGCTGGCGGCGGTCGAGGACGTGTACGGCAGCCGCCGGGAGCAGATGAGCGATGCAGAGCTGTATCTATCGCGGGTGGGTTAGGCACCGCCGCCACGGGACGCCGGAGCACGACTTCCGCTACCGCCTGTTCATGATGTTCCTGGACCTGGAGGAGCTGGACCGGCTGCGCGGGCGCCTGCTGCTGTGGTCGGCGCGACGCTATGCCCCGGTGGGTTTCCGGCGGGCCGACCATGTCGGCGATCCGTCGCGGCCCCTGGACGAGTGCGTGCGCGAACTCGTCGCCTCGCGCACCGGCCGCCGGCCGGCAGGACGCATCTTCCTGCTGTCTCATCTCGCCTACTTCGGTCATTCCTTCAATCCGGTCAGCATCTATTACTGCATGGACGAGGGCGGAGACGAGATTGAGGCAGTGGTGCTGGAGGTGAACAACACACCCTGGGGCGAGCAGCACTGTTACGTGCTGGCCGGCGACTCCCTGCGCCCCGCCGCCGGCGGCCGCCGCGCCGGTTTCGACAAGGACTTCCACGTCTCGCCGTTCCTGCCGATGGACATGCGCTACCAGTGCTACTTCTCGCGCCCGGGCGAGATGCTGTCCGTGGCCATGAACGACTTCCAGGACGGCGAGCTGCGCCTGCAGGCGTCGATGGTGCTGCGCCGCCGGCCGCTGAACGGCCGCGAGCTTGCACTGGCCCTGTTGCGCTATCCTTTCATGACGCTGAAAGTCGTGGCGGGCATCCACTGGGAGGCGCTGCGTCTGTGGCTGAAGCGGGCGCGCTACGTCCCGCACCCCGGAAAACCGTTGTAGGAGGGCCTTCAGGCCCGACACCGAAAGCCTTCAGGCCCGAAACTTCAAGAACGTCACGCACCGATGAGACACCACGACATCGCCATCGCCGCCAGAGAACGCCGGGAGCGGAAACTGCCGTGGAGCGACTCCCTGGCCCGCCGGGGTCTCCTCGGCCGACTGAACAGCGTCCGGCGCGGCCGCATGGTCGTGCGCGAAGGCGGGCGCGAGCATCGCTTCGGCATGGCGTCGGAGCGCTGGCCGCTGGATGTGACGGTGGACATCACGGACCCGCGGGCCTGGGCGGAGATCGCGCTTGGCGGCGCGCTCGGCGCCGGCGAGGCCTACATGCGCGGCTGGTGGAAGACCGACGATCTGACCGGCGTAGTCAGGCTGTTCCTGGTGAACCGGGACGTGCTGGAGAGCATGGACAGTGGTGCCGCACGGCTGCTGCACCCGGTATTCCGGCTGGCGCACCGGCTGAACCGGAACACCCGCCGCGGCAGCCGGCGCAACATCCAGGCCCATTACGACCTGGGCGACGACCTGTTCCGACTGTTCCTGGACGACACCATGATGTACTCGGCGGCCGTTTTCGACGAGCAGCACACGACGCTGGAGGAGGCTTCGCGCAACAAGATCCGGCTGCTCTGCGAGAAACTGCATCTCGCCCCCGGGCACCGACTGCTGGAGATCGGCAGCGGCTGGGGCGCGCTGGCCGTCCACGCGGCGAAGGAGCACGGCTGCCGGGTCACCACGGTGACCCTGTCGGACAACCAGTTGGCAGCGGTGCGGCGGCGCGCGGAGGCGGAGGGCGTCGCCGACCGGGTCGACGCCAGGCTCTGCGACTACCGCGATCTCGACGGTACCTGGGACCGGATCGTCTCCGTCGAGATGCTGGAGGCGGTCGGCCACGAGTACTTCGAGACCTACTTCCGCAAGGTCGACGACCTGCTCGCCGAGGACGGGCTGATGGTGCTGCAGACGATTACCATTGCCGACCAGAACTACGAGCACGCCCGCCGCTCGGTGGATTTCATAAAGCGCTACATCTTCCCCGGTGGCGGCCTGCCCTCCGTCACGGCGATGCTCGACATCATGAGCCGGGCGACGACGCTCAGGCTCTGCGACCTGCAGGAGATCGGCTTCGACTACGCCCGCACGCTGGCCGAATGGCGCCGGCGCTTCATGGCGAACCTGCCCGCGGTGCGCGAACTGGGCTATTCCGACGTGTTCATTCGCATGTGGGAGTACTACCTCTGCTATTGCGAAGGCGGCTTCCGCGAGCGCGCCATCGGCGACGTCCAGATGGTGCTGGGCAAACCGGGCAACCGCAGTCCGGTCGGCGGGTACCGGCTGTGATGCGGCGCCGGAATGTCACGCCGGGGGGCCGGCCGTGTTGAGGAGGCGGCGCATCGTCGTCGTCGGCGCGGGCTTTGCGGGGCTGGTTGCCGCCACCGCGATTTCCCGGCGTTATGCGGTGACCGTGGTCGACCCGCGGGCCGCGTTCGAGTGGACGCCGAATATCCACGAGATTCTCTCCGGCGTGAAGAACCGCCGGGACGTCCTGCTCGACAGCCGCGCTCTGGTGGAGAATGCCGGGCACCGTTTCATGCAGGACGCCGTGGATCGCCTCGACGCCGGCGCCCGCCGGGTCCATACCGCGTCCGGCGCATCGCTGGACTACGACGCCTGCCTGCTCGCCCCCGGCGGGATCAGGGCGCGCGGCGGCGTAACCGGCGCCGCGCAGCATGCCGTCGACTTCCGCCATGCCGGCGATGCCGCCGTCATCGGCGAGCGGCTGACGGCGATTGCCGGGCGTGGCCGTGCTTCGGTGGTTATCATCGGCGGCGGCGTCTCCGGTATCGAGGCCCTGGGAGAGATATTGCGCCGCCACCGTGACGAGCAGGGTCTGACCGTCCACGTGGTCGAGCGCGAGCCGGAGATCCTCCCCGGCTTGCCGGCAGCGCTGGCCGCAGACGTCCGCGCGCGCTGCGCCGGAATGCGGGTGCACTGGCACACCGGCGCCGCCGTCTCCCGCCTCACCGCGAAGTCCGTCGTCCTGGCCTCCGGCGAGCGTCTCCCGGCGGATCTCGCCATCTGGTCGGCAGGCCTGACTCCGCCGCCCTTCCTGGCGGAGTCCGGGCTGATCCCCGACGGGCGCGGCTGGGTGCCCGTGCGCGACACGCTGCAGAGCGACGCGTCGCCCGCGCTGTTCGTGGCGGGCGACTGTGCCGGCCTGTCCGAGCCGCTGCGCAAGCAGGCCTACCATGCACTGGACATGGGCGAATATGCCGCCTGGAACCTGCAGCATTACCTGCGCGGCCGTCCGCTTAAGCCCTTCCGGCCGGCGCACAAACCATTGCTGATCTCGCTCGGCGACCTCGATACGTACCTGGTGGCCGGCGGGACGGTGCTGGCGAGCCCGTTGCTGGCGGCTGCCAAGGAAGGGGTCTACCAGTACTACATGGCCAGCCTCTCTCTCGGCCTCCCCGCACCCCGCCTCGCGGCCGGCCTGTTCTCCCGCGCCACCAACGTCCTGCGCAAACAGGTGTTGCCAGATGCATTCTCGTGTGCAAGTCTTGCGCGGGTCCGGGGGAGCCGCATCGTCAGCGCCGCCGACTAGCACCTGGCGCCCCGGCGTCATATAGGTGAAACCCGTCAGTGACCTGCGCCGCATACGGACGGGCGGTCGCCGGGGGGGGTGCTACGCTCAGTCGGACACGCTGCGCGGGGATAGCTCGCAGCGGCAGCACAACAAGCTGAAAAGATTCGATGAGGGGTCCTATGAACAGAATAACTGTGCCGGTGCTTCTGGCGCTGGTCTGGTCCGTCCTCGCGCTACCGGCACCAGCGTCGGCAGCCGAGTTCACCATCGGGGACATCGAGGGGAGCTTCAACTCCGAGATATCCATCGGCGCCAGCTGGCGTCTCGACGAGATCGATCCGAGTCTCGTGACACCGGGCAACTGGCCTGGTGGCACTGCCTCCAGTAACACGGCCGACGACGGCAACCTGAACTTCCTGGACGGCAAGATCTACTCGCTGATTCTGAAGGGCGTGCACGATCTCGAGTTCCGCTACGAGAACATGGGCGTGTTCCTGCGCGGCAAGTACTGGTACGACCAGGAGCTGGAGAACGGCTCGCGCCCCCACGGCAACCTGCTGAACCAGTACTTTCCCGGCCAGGAGCTGAACGACTCGGACTTCAACGACTTCGCGAAGTCCTCGGGCATCGAGCTGCTGGACGCCTTCTTCTATGCCGACCTGACCATCTTCGACAACGTGCCGCTGGACTTCCGCATCGGCCGCCAGGTGCTGTCCTGGGGCGAGAGCACGTTCATCCAGAACGGCATCAACTCGATCAACCCCGTCGACGTGTCGGCCTTCCGCCGCCCGGGCGCGGAGATCAAGGAAGGCCTCTTGCCGGTGAGCATGGTGTCGTTCAACGCCGGCATCACCCCGGCGCTCAGCGTCGAGGCTTTCTACCAGCTCGAGTGGGAGCGCACGGTCATCGACGGCTGCGGCACCTATTTCTCGCAGACCGACCCCGCGGCCCAGGGCTGTAACGGCGTGACGCTGAACGGCTTGCTGCCCGACCGGGCGAACTACGCCAATGGCCTGTTCATCACCCGCACCGAGGACGACATTCCCGACGACGGCAAGCAGTTCGGCGTGGCCTTCCGCTACTTCGCCGAGAACCTGAACTTCAGCGAGTTCGGGCTGTACTACATGCAGCTGCACAGCCGCACGCCGTTCTTCAGCGGCGTGGTGTCCGCCAACCCGACCCTGCCCGACGGCAGCCTCGGCCCGCCGGACGGCAACCCGGATTTCGCGCCCTTCATCCCGGGCAATCCCTTCGGCGGCAATCCGCAGTACACCATCGATTATCCGGAGGACCTGAAGGTCTTCGGTGCGAGCTTCGCGACCAACGTCGCCGGCTTCGCGCTCTCCGGTGAGGTCAGCTACCGGCCGGACTCGCCGGTGCAGATCAACACGGTGGACCTGCTGCAGGCCGCCGTGGGTCTCGCTCCCTGGAGCCCCGTGACGCCCCGCGTGCTCGCAACGCCGCCGGGCGAGACCGCGCAGGGCTGGGACGACTTCGACGTGATGCAGTGGCAGTTCACGGTGGTGAAGTTCTTCGAGCAGGTGCTCGGCGCGAACCGCCTGTCGCTGGTCGGCGAGGTCGGCGGCAACCGGGTGAGTTCGCTACCCTCCGACACGCTGGGTCTGCGCTACGGCCGCTCGCCCATCTACGGCACCGGCGCCTTCGAACCGATCCTTATCCCGGTGGCGCCTGGTGTTGCACTGCCGCTGACGTGCGAAGAAGGATTCCCCTTGGGGGGTGTTGCCCCGCCGAATTACACGGCGTCCAATTGCACGAGCGACGGCTACGTGACCGACACCAGCTGGGGCTACCGGATCCGCGGTTCGCTGACCTACAACGATGCGTTCATGGGCATCAACCTGACGCCCAACTTCGCCTGGGCCCACGACGTGGACGGCTATTCGCCGAACTCGAACTTCAACGAGGGTTCCAAGGCGTTCAGCATCGGCCTGAATGCCGACTACCTGAACAAGTACACGGCGTCCGTGTCCTACACCGACTTCAGCGGTGGCGATTACAACACGCAGAAGGACCGGGATTTCCTGTCCGTGAGCTTCGGCATCATTTTCTGATATCTTGAATTAACGAATGCAATGGTGAAACGAATGCGCAGATCAGCAATCTCCATGGTGTCGGCCGCAGCCTGCCTGCTGGCCGGAACCGCCGTGGCGGGCATCTCGCCCGAGGAGGCCGCGCGGCTGGGTGGCCCGGAACTGACCCCGATGGGCGCCGAGCGTGCGGGCAACGAGGCAGGCACGATCCCGGAGTGGACGGGTGGCCTCACCGAGCCGCCGCCGAATCACACGCCTGGCGGACCGCTGGTAGACCCCTTCCCCGAAGACGAGCCCCTGTTCGTCATCACGGCGCAGAACTACCAGGAGTACGAAGACAACCTCTCACCCGGCCAGATCGCCGTCCTGAAACGTTATCCGGACACCTACCGGATGCCGGTCTACAAGACCCGGCGCACGGCGGGCTATCCCCAGGAGGTCTACGATCAGGTGAAAGCGGGGGCCGTGGACGTCGAGCTGGTCGCCGGCGGTAACGGACTCGAGAATCTGGCTTCGGACTTCCCGTTCCCGATCCCGGAGAGCGGCATCGAGCTCGTCTGGAACCACGTGATGCGCTATCGGGGCGGCAGCTTCAAGCGCACCTATGCCCAGATTCCGGTGCAGGCCAACGGCGCCTTCAGCCCGGTGATCTTCGAGGACCAGCTCACCTACGGACGCTACCTGGAAGACGCGCCGGAGAACCGGCTGTTCTACTACAAGCAGCGCATCGTCGCGCCGGCCCGCCTGGAGGGCGACGTGCTGCTGGTGCACGAGAACATCAACCAGGTGAAAGAGCCGCGGGCGGCCTGGGTGTACAACGCCGGTCAGCGCCGGGTACGCCGCGCGCCGGACGTCGCC
>Ga0209947_1001182_pt1 | contig 15644 bp, 13 predicted proteins | sample SalPonR2_B_D2_MG_FD_185706 | JGI IMG/M metagenome (GOLD analysis project Ga0209947, IMG submission 185706) | Salt pond soil microbial communities from South San Francisco under conditions of wetland restoration - Salt Pond MetaG R2_B_D2_MG... ... | reverse complement strand
TTAGAACGAAACAGAGCTCTTCTGGAACATGCTGCGGCGGTGAACCAGATAGAGTTTTTAGAAGAGCTACCCTCCGCCGAGTCACCGGCGAGTTGGTTGATTGCTGCCGGCTTACTGTCAAAAAAAGGCTCTGAAAAGCTGGGGCTGACATTGGTGGAAAAAGCGGGAGGTCTGAATATAGGTACCGCACCTGAGCACCGCGAAGTCTTTGAAGCCGCCTTTTCCTGTGGCTGCCTTCGTGAAAGTGAGGGACCCGCTAAGTATATAGCCGAATTTTTAATTAAAAACCGCTATGATACTTTTAAGGCCGCTTTTATATTGACTCAGCTTGATGGAAGGCATGCGGGAGTGTATGTACCGTTTCTAGTGCAGCTGCTGAAGGATCCTGCATTTAAACAACTCGAAGAACTGTATTCGGCCCTTATCAGATTTGACAGTTCTTTCTATTTGGATGAGCTCTTAGACATTATCGCTGCAGATCGGGATGAGTATGAACATCAGGTAAGGATTGCAGCTTTCCAGGTAGTGGGGCGTTTGAAGCTGCCCTACTGTCTGCAGACGATACTTGAACACCTGCCGATACTTCCTTTGGAACAGGCTCGGGAGTTTGCCCGCCATCTTGCAGCTTACAGCGGAAAAGAGTTTGTGAAGCGGGCACATGCTATTTTAGCCGGGGAGGACGGCAAAGTAAGGGCGGCACTGATAGCTGCATTACCGGAGACCGAGAATAAGGATTTTGTAAAACCGATAAGGGAGGCCCTTGGCGATGCAGACCCTTATGTAAGGAGTGCTGCCGCGTGGGCATTATTAGAATACGGCGATACCCGATCAATTAAGCAGGTGCGAGAGCTGCTGCGTGACCCGGTGGAATCGGTCCGCAGCGCGGCAGCTCGTGCATTGGGTGAATACGGGAATGCCACAACCCTCTCCTACTTTGAAGATTTGTGTAAAGATGAAAACGAGGTAGAAGCGGTCAAGCTGGCGGCAATTAAGGGGCTGGGATTTTCAAAGCAAGAGAAGGCGGTTGATATACTGGTTGGATATCTTAAAGCAGATATAAGTCCTCGACTTGAAGAAGAGGTGTATTCTTCTTTGTCGCATAAACTGTCGCAAAAAGAGTTAACGGCCCTAGTGTCGCACCTGAAAGATGCGGAACATGACATGCGGGAGAAGTTGGCACATGTGTTTACCCTGATGGGCTATGAATCGGAAGCGATGTTGGTTGAGCTGCTGCGGGAGGATATATCCTCGCTGCGGCCACACATTACCAGCGTGCTGGAGGAGACCGGCTTTATTGACCACACAATTCGAAAGTTGTCCCATCGCGACCCGCAAATTCGGCGGGATGCAGCGGAGCTGCTGTCATTAATAGGAACTGTGGCCGCTTTTAGAGGTATTGTACTGGCCGCGAGGGATCCGGACGAACAGGTGCGGGTGCTTGTTACAAAAGCCCTGGAACGGCTCAACACAGAAGATGGTAATGAGATTTTGCAGCAGCTTCAGGAAGACCCAGATCCGAAAATCCGTAAATACACTTTATGGGCACTGGAGCGAATAAAGGTGAAAAACAGTAGTTAATGGTTCAAACCATGGGGGATTGAAGCAGGGAGGCGACTTACCCCCTCTAATAGAGTGTACCCACACTTTATTTTAGAGGAGGTCCACCTATGCTTATCCCCCCATTTTGTCCCCATCCCGAATGTGAATATCACACCCAGCCCCCTGAGCACAGGCGCTGGTACTACATCAATGGCAGCTACGAGACCCTGGCCCATGGCTCGGTCACCCGCTTCAAATGCCTCGGCTGCGGCGGAGGGTTCAGCGAGCAAACCTTCCGCCTGGATTATTATGTAAAGAGAAAGCTCGACTATCAGGTAATTTTCGATCATCTGACCAACTGCGGGGGAGTGCGTAAGACCGCCCGCATAATGGAGGTCAGCCACCAGGCGATCATCAACCGCCTGGGCCGACTCGCTCGCCAGGCCATTGCGCTGCAGGCCGATGTCCTCCAGGACTATGTTCCCTGCGAGGATCTGGTCACCGACGGTTTCGAGAGCTTTGTCAGTGATCAGTACCAACCGAATAACATTCACATCCTGGCCGGCAAGCGGTCACAGTTCTTTATCACCTTCGACTATGCCCATTTGCGGCGCAAGGGCAAAATGACCGAGCTGCAGAAGGACGAGCGTGAGCGGCGCGAGAGGCACTACATCCGCAAGAGGATCTCTATCAGTCAGTCCTTTCTTCAGATTGTCGATTTAGTCGAGCAATATGCACAGAAGCGACGGTTTACCTGCCTTTACAGCGATGAGAAGCTCGAATATCAAAGACTTGTCATGGGCTCGGATGTGCTCCAGAGCCTAAAAAGTGAGGGCAGGTTTGAGCATGTGAGAATCTCCTCCCATTTCGCACGTACCATTGACAATCCACTTTTTTCGGTAAATTACCTGGACAGACAATTCAGGAAGGATAATGCCAACCACGTGCGCGAGACGGTGCGTTTCTCCCAGAATGTCAATAATTGTCTTGAGCGTATGGCGGTCTACCAGCTGTATCAGAACTACTTTAAGCCCTTTCGAATTGGCCAGCCTTTTCTGCAGGACTTCTCCCATGCCGAGTGGGCCGGGGTGCCTCGGGGCAAAATCGCGAGAGGACTGCGGGGTATCTTTACTATGCGCAAGTTCTACACTCATGTAAAGCTTAACTGGTCGCAGCTGATGGTGTGGGCGCGGATGACCGGAACTCTGGATAAGTTCGACGGGATGTACTGGCCTAAATATATATGGATGTGATTGTCCTTACTCGCAGGGGGCGTGTGAAAACTCGCATCCCCCATGGTTTGAACCATTAACTAACCGGTTAGCACCCGCAGTTCTGCTGTACCATATCGTAGGGGTAGGGGGCCGGTATCGAACTGGCTTTGTTTAAGCGCTGCATCTGCTCTTGAGTAAGGGACCATTCAGCCGTGGATAGGTTGTCCCGTAGGTGTTCCAGCCTGCGGGCACCGATAATCGGGCTGGTGACTTCGCATTTGCGCAGCAGCCAGTTTAGCGACACTTGGGCCGGTGACCGGCCGGTTTCTTTGGCTATTTCAAGTAGGCTGTCGATAACCTGCCAGGTTGCTTCCGTATTGTAGTTCTGCCAGGATTCAAACCATCCCTCTTCTTCGGCCTGCTCTACCCGGCTGTTTTTGGGCGGTGCCTGCATATCACGGGTGTAGCGTCCCGAGAGCCATCCGCCGAGCAAGGGCCCCCACACCATAAAGCCCAGCCCTTCCCGGGCACAGAGGGGCAGCAGCTCCCATTCGCCTGAGCGAGTTAACAGATTGTACTTGGCCTGGAGCGAGACGAAGGGCGCCCACCCGTGGGCCGCGCTGATATCCAGAGCCTTCTGCAGCACTGAAGGGGTAAAGTTGCTGGCACCTATGTAACGGACTTTACCGGTTTCAATAAGAGTATTCAGGCTTGCAAGGGTTTCTTCCAATGGGGTTGTCGGGTCCTGACAATGGACCTGATAGAGGTCGATATAATCGGTTTGCAGGCGCTTCAGGCTGGCATCCACCTGCTGCATAATATGGGCCCTGCCCAGACCACTTTCATTAGGCCCATCGCCCATAGGAAAGCGTACCTTCGTGGCTATCACATAATCTTCACGACGCTTGCGCTTGAGCCATTTGCCGACGATTTCTTCGGAGGTGCCGCGGGAATACACGTTTGCTGTATCAATAAAATTACCACCCGCTCCAGAGAACTCGTCCATCATGGTATAACTGGTCTGCTCATCGGTTTCGCGGCCGAAGGTCATGCTTCCCATACAGAGCTCACTTACCTTTAATCCGGAATTGCCTAAACTTACGTATTTCATAAACTTCTCCTTTACTTTTCGTCTCTGCTTTTAAAGCATTATAAATTCCAGAGCTTATGTCAAAAGGCTCTGCTAATTAAGAGTGGCGGGCAGGAAGAGTTTTTACTATACTGCTAACTGCAAGGAGAAAATAATGAATAAACAAAAGGTCAAAATTTTACTTTTTTTATACTATCTGGGGCCTCTGATTATAGTTGCTGTTGCCTATGGGGTTAATGCTTCTGTCATTTCTGACCTCCTGCTTGGGGCGGCATTGCTCTCAGGGGTGTACGGGTACAGCTGGCTGATGGTACAGCTGATATTGAGCGCACGGCTGAAGACTCTGGAACGTGGAATTGGTCAAGATCGACTGCTTGTGTTTCATCGGCTGATGGCCCCCTTAAGTTTACTCCTGCTGCTAGTGCATGTGGTAATAAAACTATGGTTATATCCTGCGTCTTTACAGGTTGCAGGTGGGGTAATTGCGTTTCTCGGTTTTTCTTTGGTTGGCTTTTTCAGTGCAGCTCTCTTGTCGGGGCCACAAAAAACTCCAGTATTTGCAGGTGTGCGAAAACTCATTTATCAGAAGTGGAAGTTGCAATACCACCATATAAAGGGTCTCCATAACAGTACTTTTTTACTCTCTATCCTTATCTTTCTGCATGTCCTTGGTTCAAGTACCACTGTTATATCCGTGGTCTTGCGTGTCTACTTTATTGTCCTGGCTGCAGTAGCTCTGACAGCTTATGTGTACCACAAACTCCTTCGGCCATGGCTGAAAGATCCTGTATATCGAGTAGTAAAGGTAGAACAGCCCTCGGATCAGGTTACCACCGTTGGCTTTGAGCTCGAGAAGGGCATCCCTGTACGCCACCTTCCGGGGCAATTTGCATTCTACCGTTTTTTGAGGGGGGTACCGGGAAAAGAGGAACATCCCTTCACTATTTCTGCAGGTACTAAAGGGAGTGATCAAAGTAGTTACTTGTCCTTTACTGCAAAGGCCTTAGGTGATTTCACCGAAGCCCTGCCTTCGGTACAGGTAGGAGACCATTTGAAGGTGAACGGGCCTTATGGAATTTTTTCATACCGCAGCATTTCTCAAGAAAGTCCAATGGTATGGATTGCAGGCGGCATAGGTATAACCCCGTTTCTGAGTATGGCACGCAGCCTGATTCAGGAAGATGATGCACCCAGGCCTGTTTTGCTGTGGAATGCGAGACGTCCTGAAGATTTTATATATTCAGATGAATTGAAAAAGGCGGCAGAACTGGTGCCGGTGCTTGATGGTCAGCAGGAACATTGGGATGGCCGCCGTGGCAGAATATCTGAAGATCTTTTACAGGATGTTCTTAGTGGAGAGTTAATTCGAAGCGCCGTGTTTTTTATTTGCGGGCCTCCGGCAATGATGACCGCTGTGCGTGGGAGCTTGGCGCGCCTAGGAGTGGATTCTTCGCACATTATGTGGGAGCGTTTTTCTTTGTAAATGATGTGTGGTATAAATTGATATGAAGAGGATTATTAATCTATGCCTCAGAACTCAAAATTGCATTCCGATAAAGAATTCAGACTGGACGGTGAGAGTGAGAACATTCAAACCCGCATGAAACCCCAATACTGGAGCCTCAACCCTGTGTGCATAGAATCTGAAACCTAAACCGGGGCCAAAAAAAAGTTCATGCCTGTTTTCTATGGGGCCATAATAACCGGTTTCTAAAAAACTAAAGGTGGTGAAGGTTCCAAAAGAGGGTTGAGCAAGGGGAACCTCGTATTCAACGGCTGCACTGGAATAGAGTCGATCCACGGAATTCTTCATAGGCAGGACCCGAAAGCCGGGACCGTAGAGATCGTTGTAATGAAGGGGGTCGGTAAAATTAAAACCGGCTTTCGCATATAATGAAAAATTATGGCGAAAAATATTGCGGACTGTTTTTTCGGCTGACAAGCTTCCATAGAGATTCCCAGTGCGGGGGCCAATAATAAAGCCGCGGGATAAGTTAAGTGAGATCTCTGAGCCTTCCCGAAAATAGTATACGAAATAAGTGGTGTCGTAGGTAAGGGTAACTCCTACTCCCAACATTTCAGATGATTCTGCCAGTTCGTAATGGGGATCCCTTCTAGAATATAGGTCGAGCATTTCATACTCCAGGGTAAAACCGGGCTGAAAGTTTCTGTTCTGGTTGAATACAAGCTTAGAGGAGAGGTCTCCTGAGTAACCGGAAAAGGATCTCAGTTCTGTACCGTCGGTGTAGCTGTGAAGCTGTTCTTCGTATCCGCCGGAGAAAAAAATTGAAAATGTTCCGTTCCCGTCATACAGTTCTGGATTTATGTAACCCAGTTTTCCTGTTAAGCCGCCATGCTGCCACACACTGGTGGCCAGCAATTCTGAGGTGCTGCCCTGAATTTCTGAATTGATAGTTGCACCACCGGTGATAATTGCACCACTACTAAGTGAAAAGTATGGTTTAAGATCAACATAGGAACGCTCATTCACCTTGATTATAATTTTGTAGCCCTCAGGAATAGGCTGATAATAGAATCGCACAGACTCAAACAAATTGGTGCGCAGCAACCTTCTGCGAGCTTGGGTAAGGTCTATAGTGCCTAGCGGCTCTCCGCTGTGAACATCAATAACCGCTGTAAGGGTTGTGGCACTGATACGGTTTAGACCTTCAACCTCAATAGAAATGATAGGTGCATTGGGGGTTTTGCTGATAATGTCTTCGGAAAGAATCATCGGGCCGGGAAGGTAGGTGATGGTCGTTACTGTGTCGGCTGCAAGCTGTGAGGAAAGCAGGCAACAGAAGCCAATCATTATAATTAGTATCCGGCGGAGTTTCATGTTCTTACTATAGGAAATATGTAGGATACTTCCAAGGTGGGTGAAGTTCGGTTAATATTGATTGTACAAATTCCCCACATCTTGTTATACTCTCAAAGACCAAAAGGAGTGTACTATGCGAAGAATTACAGCGTTTGTGGTGTGTGGACTATTTGCAGTGTGTGGTCTAGCTGCTCAAACGGAGCTGAACTATTGGATTGCAGGAGATTTGGCGTATTATCCGCCCAATCTGGGCGGTTATGATATAGAGAATTTTTCCCCCATAGACTACAGCACTGTGACCCATGAGGATCTGGAAGATGTGTACGGCCCTACCAGTGATGAGGGACGCGATTTGGGCGGCCAGGCCGTTGAGATGCGAGCGACCTTCGGCCAGGAACTGAAGCTTCCATTTTTACGGGGAAACTCAATCCTGACTGCCGGCAACAATGTGAAAATTCGGTTAAAAGAAGAAATCTCGCCGGTAACTGCGAATTTGGTAATTGAGACGGTATTCACTCCGGTGGCCTTTCTCTTAATTGACAGTGCCCTTTCAATCGGGACGGGATGGGCTGTTGGAGATATCAGCGGCCTTTCTTATAATACCACTGAAAATACCTTTGATCCGGCTCCCTTTGAAGGTGCCGTAACGACGGCAGAAGTAGGCGCTACATTCCAGTTTGATTTTGGCCTATTGGTTCCCGGAGACTGGACCCACATTGTTACGGTGTACCGTGCCGGGCTTCAGTACGAGGAATTTACCGCAGCCGGCGCCAATGACCCATGGATGTGGCAGGCCGATAACGGGGAGAACTTTAACGGCTGGAACTGGAAGCAGACCGGAGTGCTTGGATACCAAATGCCGGCGCTGCAGCATATCGACACAGCCGGGGTATTGGTAGAGACTGAACAGCGGATTACTAAGCAGGATGAGTCAACGATGGATAACGGTGGCTGGGGCTCGGACTTTATGAAAGTTTATGTAAGCCCTTTTTTGGTTGTACAGATAAATTCTAACCATGCCCTGACGGTGCAGCTGCAGTTTGCCCGCGGCCGGGACTACACCGAAGAAACCATTGGGAACGCCCATTTTTCCTACCGGGAGGTGGATACCGACAGCCCCGTGTACTGGTACTTTCGACGTGCAGCCCTCTCCTACAGGTATGAGTACTAGACCCTCAAATAGTTTACTGTAGGTATGCGATAATCTCGCGCATATAGGCGGGCAGGTCAGGCGGCCGGCGGCTGGAGATAATGTGCCCGTCGCGAATTACATCGGTGTTTTTCCAGATTGCTCCGGCATTGACCAGATCATCCTTTATGGCCGGAGTGCTGGTAACCTCCCGTCCCTTTAGAATATCTGCAGAAATCAGTACCCATCCGGCATGACATATTTGCCCAATCATTTTTTCCTCTTTATCAAAAGCGCGTATAAGTTCTATCACTTCCGGGTATCTGCGTAGCTTGTCGGGGGCCCACCCGCCGGGAACCAATATGCCTTGGAAATCGGAGGAATGAACTTCATCGTAGGAAAATTCGGCCACGGCGGGAACTCCATGCTTGCCGAAGTATTCTTTACCGGCTTTCTCACCGACCAAAACTACCTCTGCCCCTGCTTCCCTGAGGCGGAGTACCGGGTACCATAACTCTAGATCTTCAAACTGGTCGTGAACCAGCGCTATAATTCGTTTGGATGTATGTTCCATTACTATCTCCTTAGATAACCTTTCTATTCAAATTAGTAAATTAAAAGCAGAAAGGCAAATTATACATTTCTACTATAGTTCTTTATCGGGAATTCTTTGCGTTTCACACAGGCAGCATATATAATATGTTGCAATCAGGGTACCGAAAGGAGTATAAGCGTGCATGATAATGTAAAAGAGGTTCTTTTCTCTGCTGATGAACTTGAGAAACGTGTAAAGGAGTTAGGAGAGCAGATAACCGCCGATTATAAGAGCAAAGAGCTGCTGGTTATTGGAGTTCTCAAGGGGGCGAACGTTTTTCTGGCTGATCTTATACGTCATATTGAACTTCCCCTTGAAATTGATTTTATCGCCGCCGCCAGTTATGGAAGCTCTACCGAAAGTTCCGGAGTGGTGAGGCTACTGAAGGATTTGGATTATCCCATCGAGAGCCGGCATGTTCTGTTGGTCGAAGATTTAATAGACACCGGGCTTACTTTGCATTATCTGGCGGAAAACCTAAAAGCCCGTCAGCCGGCAAGCTTTCAAATTTGTACCCTGCTGGATAAACCGGAACGACGGAAGGTGTCTATGGAGGTGGACTACAAGGGGTTTGATATACCCGATGAATTCATAGTTGGGTATGGAATAGACTTCAATCAGAAATACCGGAACCTTTCTTATATAGCGACCTTGAAACCGGAAGTGTATGCCTAGGAATTCGATTTCGATGATGGATTCGGAGGTCGTCTGAGTAGCCTGTGAAAGTTTACCTTGAAGCGAGAAATTACACTAGAAATTAAAATGGAGGAGAAATATATGTTTATTTCGCATCGGAATGAGATCCCTGGAAAAAAACTCAGCGGAGAAGCGCTGAAGGATGTAACCAAGCAAGTACTGATAGGCCCTGACCAGGGATGGGACGATTATGTCATGCGTATGCTAACGATCGAAAAGGATGGCTTTTCACCGCGCCATGCCCACGATTGGCCGCATGTTTTGTACGTAGTTGAGGGTGAAGGAACCCTTCACATGGATGGGGTTGATCATCCGGTAGAGGCTGGGTCTACAGCTTTTGTCTCCCCGGGAATAGAGCATCAGCTGATGTATAGGGGGGGAGATAAGTTTGTGTTTATCTGCATAGTTCCAAAAGAGGGTGATAAGTGAGGTCTTTCAAAATGATAATTTTGAAAGACCCTTAAGTAATCTTTCATCTACAGTACAGCTAAAAATAGGAGCCAATGTGTTTTCATATCTATACAACAGGTATTCCCATGAGAATGTGATTATTCAGGAAAAGGCGATCTCCCTTTTGTTTTTAGACGCGCTATTGAGCATCGGTTTTATCGGGCTGGGAGCAATTCGAATTGCCGATGGTTTCCTTTTACTAGGGGGCATGGAGATAGGCGTCAGCCTGGTGTTGGCGCTGCTTTGTGTGTTGATTTTGAGGGGCCGCTTTAGAATAGCCAGCATGGCCACGGTGGTGCTGTTTGGAATTGCCGCTTCCGGTCTGTTTTTGCTGCGCGATGTGGAGCTTTCAAAGGATATTTATATACACTCCAGCTATATGGTTCCCGCTTTTCTTACCTTGCCGCTGCTGGCCTATAACAATCGACAGGTGGTAGGGGCTGTCCTGTTTGGACTTCTCTCGCACGTGCTGCACAACTTTTTGCGAGTCGCCCCTGCAGTACGCTCTATAGGTAATGTATACGGTAACTCGGAGTTCCTGGTCTCTTTTATTCTCATGTTGTTTAGCGGTATCTTTATTTTCCAGATTTTTAATATGCAGCATAAGAACTTGCACACCATTGAGAGTACCGCCGAGAAGGCGCGGCTGCAGTACAACCAGCTAAAGAGCCTCTTGGACCAAACCTCGGGCAGTTTCAATGTGGGGGAACAACTGCAGGTTCATGCCCGTATTAACGCAGATGTGGCTCAGACGATTGCCGGGAGTTTAAAAGAGATGCAGAGCGAGATGCAGGGGCTCGATGATGATGCATCGGAGACACGTAAGGTTCATGCCCATATTACGGAATCAAAGCTGGTGGTGCAACAGAGTATGGGACGACAGACTGAGGCTATACAGAACGCCACCACTGCTACCGAGCAGATTGGTGCTCAGGTTGAAACCACCGTCAGCTCTACACAGCAAAAGAAAACGGCGGTAGAGGAGCTGGTAACTGTTGCGAAGGAGGCTGCCGGGAAGATGCGCACTACCGTCGAGGCCTTTCATTCGATTTCCAGCTCTTCGGAGCGTATTATCGAAGTGATAAAGGTAATTGAGGATGTTGCAGACAGGACCAACCTGTTAGCAATGAATGCGGCCATTGAAGCTGCCCACGCTGGACATTCGGGGCGTGGATTTGCGGTTGTGGCCGGTGAAATTCGGAGTTTAGCCGAGGAGACTAACGAGAACTCACGTACGATTCGGGCGACTCTTGAAGAGAACCGATCCTTAATTGGGAATGCGGTGCAGGCAGGGGACTCTCTGCAGGGAGTCTTCTCTGAGATACGAACAAAGATAAGCGATGTTCACCAGGGGCTGATGGAGATAATCACTGGGATGGATGAGTTCCGTTCCGGACATATGGAGATGCAGCAGTCGATTGAAAACCTTAATCAAATAAATGAGACCGTATATGAGTCGCTTGCTGTAATGGATAAAAATCTTGATTCAGGTACCGAATCGGTTGAGCATATTGCCGCTACTATCGCCGAGTTGCGACAGCAGCTTGATGAAATTACCATCCATACCGATTCAATACTATCTGAAGCTGGAAAACTCACGGAAATCGGTCAGGAGAATGCAGACAGCTACGCCCATCTGCAATCCGAAATTATGGCGGCAAGCAAGTTATAGGGCTTTTTTTGTACTTAGTCCGGGCTGTTTTGTTTTTTCCAATCCTCAAAACTCTGTTGCTCTTCTGCGCGCCAGGCAGCGTAGTCACCCATTACATAGCCGTCCCAGCTATCCCAGGGTGACTCTGACTGTTCAATATAGGGTCTTTCTTGACCCTGGAATTCTCCGTTTTGAAACTCGCCTTGATACACATCTCCATTGTTCATCTTTAATGTGCCCTGGCCGTGGGGCTCGCCGTTTTCAAGCTCCCCAGAATAGCTCCCGTGTGCAAATTGAACTGTGTCTACAGTTTCTGGAGTTGTTGCTGCTGAGGGGGTTTCAGGCAAGATACGGGCAGCGCTGTGATAGTGTTTTTTCCAGTATCGGGCAGTAAGAGGCGTAATATTTACACCCCGTTCCGGTCCGTCTGATATGGCGTGGATAATTGAGTTAGCCCCGATATAGAGCGCCACATGGGAGATTACTCCTGCAGCCGGGCTGGTTGCAAAGAATATTAAATCCCCGGGGACCAGGGCATCCTTGCTGATTTGACGGCCGGAGCGGGCTATATCCCGTGAAACTCGGGGTAAACCTTTTACATGGGGCTCAAACAAAAAGTATATAAAGCCTGAACAATCGAAACAGGGAGGAGATGAGCTGCCGTTACAGTAGCTGCTGCCAAGATACTGCTGGGCCGGCTGAATGATATCCTTTTGTACATCAACAGCCGGCAGCAGTTGGCCGACCCAGATTAATAGTATAATTAAACTGAGTTTGTATTTCATTTACGGTGCTTCGGCCTGAATTTTACCGTCGACCCATACCCCATGGCGGTTTTCGCCTTCCTTTCCAGGGATTTCCAGAACCATACCCGGAAGAATCAGATCGGGATTGTTGGGCTCGGGGAGTTTATTCTTATTTGCCTGGTAGATTGGCCACCAGCCGGCTGGGTTATCATATATAAAGTCGTAGCTGGATATTCTCCAAAAACAGTCTTCTTCACCGGGCATATCACGAACAACATAAGCTGCCGGCAGCAAATTTTCCACTTTGGGGGGTTCAATACTATCGAGTATCTCCACCGCATTGTTACTTGTCTCCCGGCTCTCCTTAAATGCTTCCTCGGTATCTTCTTGAAAAAGTTTATCCGCCTTTACTATTAGGTCTTCAGCAGTAGAAAACTTTTCAGGTTCGCTAATATGTCCATCTGCCCTTTTTACCTGACCTCTTCGGTTGCGGGCTTTCCAGAGAGCACTATTTGCACGGTATTTCGCCAACATGAACTGTATGTACTCCTCAGATTTCTGGGAATATTCCTTTGATTTTTCAGCATATTCAATGGCTTTGTCATATTCCCCTTCCTCTATCGCTTCCTCAGAGAGCCGTTTATAGCGCAGCGATTCCCGGTAATCCTCGTTATTTTGCAGATTTTGAGCACCCGCTGTAAGCAGGGGAAGCAACAGCATGAATAGAGCGATTAGTAGTAATAGGGTCCATTTTTTATTCATTATCTTCCCCCTCCCCAGGCTGTTCTGCGGCTTCTTCTTCAGCTTCTTGGGCGCGCTTCTCTACATTTGAAATGGCCTCTTCAGCTTCTTTGAGGGCTTGTTGTGCCTCTTTGCGACGCCTCTCAGCCTTTTCTGCTGCCTCCTCAAAAACGGTCTTTGCCTGCTGGTAGTTTTCGGTGGCAGATTGATAATCCTCGTCAGTTTCATCTGCCTGACCTTGGAGGATAAGCTCTTCGCCCTCTTCGTATAAATCGGGAACAGCCTTTGCTGCCTTGAAGGAGTCGGCCTTTGCTCGGGCATCCTTTGCCTCTTGCAGTGCTGTTTCGGCGGTTTGTTGATATTCGCTTACGGGTTTTTCCGGTTCTTCTTCGGCGGGCATCTCCTGTTTAGGTTCTTCAACTACCTCAGGCTCTTCTTCCGGCGCTGATGCACATGAGGCCATCAACAGCAAAACGATTGGAATAAGAAAAAGTAGTTTTTTCATACATACATCCTTAATTAAGGTTATGCATAAAGGATACTGGCTTTGCTGAAATACTGCAAGTCTTTGTTTTTTTTCCACCTGATGGGGTATCTTTGTTTACTCTTGTTGACCGATTGTGGGGAATGACTTACTATTTCAATTCAACAGAGGAATAGGGTGCAAAATTGAAACGCTTCATCGTGAGTATTCTCATTGTAATAATTTTTCTTAATTCTATTGCGCTTGCCTCGTTTTTTCTTGTGCTTTCGCACAATAGTTTTGTTGTAATGCGTAACCGCAGTATAGACGACATTGAGCGGCAGGTGCTGAATCAATTGGAAAGTTTCAATGTTTTTGTTAAACCCCTTGAACAGCAAATACGAAAATACAATGAAACAGCAATTATGGAGATTTATCGGAAGCTGGTAGAACGTACTAAGAATGACCCGTTGTCAATTGCACAGGAGGGGCTGGAACAGCTCGTTACTGAGTACGACGGTCTCGATGCTTATCTTATAGATAGCAAAGGGGTTGTGCAAAAAAGTACATTCGAGAGCGATATTGGGCTTGATCTGTTAGGGATGAACGAGAGTTTTTCCAACTATATTCGTTCTATTTATGGCTCCGGTAGCGTATCTACTCAGAGATTAAGTATTTCCAACATGCAGGGAACTAAAATGATATACTCCTATTTCAGTCCCGAGGGGAGTAATTATCTGCTTGAAACTTCGATTTCCCTTGAAGAATTTTTGCAAGCTCGTCATCAGTCCGACTTGTATACCCATCTGTTCCACACTTTCTTTACTGAAGTCCGGACTTCAAACAGCGAACTTACCGAATTTGATGTAATCTACCAGACTGATGTCAGCTCTCGTTCTCTGTTGAGCGGCCAGGAGATACCCCTGGACCAGGAGGTTCTAAGGACCCTAGAGCGGGAAGGTTCCTTTCGGAATCAGGAGGGACATTCCCTAGTGATCTACCGAAAACGGCAAATGACACGCTCGGGTTTTGGTTTTGTACAGTATCCTATCATCTTTCTAAAATATGATCTTTCTTACTATTATGACTTTCTATATAGGTTTTATTTTACAGCAGGAGCAAGCATGCTGCTGCTGCTTGGCCTTTTTTCGGGGGTTGCATATAAGCTTGTGGGGGAAAAGCTGGTTCAGCGGGTGGAAGAGCTGGATGAGGTGCTGCAGAGGGCGGCGAATGAAGACTACAGCGTGAGGGTGCGATACACCTCTAGAATTCCTGAGTTAATGACCCTTGCAAGTTCGGCAAATCGTCTTATACAACAGGTATATAGCCGGGAGCAAGAGCTGCGGGCTGCACTGGAAGAGCGTGAGATGCTGCTGGATGAGATTCACCACAGGGTAAAAAACAACCTCAATGTAGTGATTAGTCTGCTTAATCTGCAGCATGAGCAGGTTTCTAGTGTGGAAGATGTAAAACAGGCTCTGCTGAAAACCCGTAACCGTATTTATTCAATGGCCCTCACCCATGAGAAACTCTACCAATCGGAGAACTTTGCTGATGTGAATATGAAGATGTATGTAGAGTCATTTTTATCGACTTTTAGCGCCTCGGTGGGGGATCAGCTTCCTTTTCAAATCGAATCGTTTGTGGAAGAGGTGGAATTGTCCATTAACCATGCAGTTCCGTGTGGAATAATTTTGAACGAACTGTTAATGAATGTTTTTGAGCATGCCTTTCCTGCTGTACAGGAAGGAGGGGCAGTACAGGACGGTCTTATAAAGGTGAGCTTTACAAAATGCTCCGACAGCCGGTTCAGCATGATAGTTGAAGATAATGGTGTCGGCTTACCGGCAGATTTTTCTTTGCAGGAGGCCGACTCCCTTGGTCTCATTCTTGTTGATGCTCTCATAAAGCAGCTGCATGGTGATTTAAAGATTGGAAAAAGTACCAGTGTCGGTTCCGGCAGCCGCTTTGAGATACTATTTGAGGCAGTCGAAACCGGCTAGGTATAGCCGGTTATTAGGGATCGGCTATTTTGCTCCCTGCTCCAATGCAATTTTACCGGTTCGGATAGACTCAAGAATGGTGTACTGGCTCAACAGGTTGATTGCGCTGTCCACGGATTTCGAGTCTCCAGTTATTTCCAGTACCCAGATAGAACCGGAGGAGTTGAGGATACGAGCCTGCAATACAGTGATAAGCTGAAGCAGATTAGCCCGGTCCTGCTCGTGGACTTCCACTTTCACCAGGGCATGTTCGCGTTCAAGAATGCGCTCATGATCTAAATCCCACACCTTGATTACATGTACCAGTTTCTGGAGCTGTTTGCGTACTTGCTCCAGCACCCCATCGTCGCCCTCCACCACAATGGTGAACCGACTTTTCCCCGGTCGTTCTGTGTGGCCGACGGTGAGGCTTTCGATGTTGAACCCGCGTCTTGAAAACAGGCCGGAGATTCGAGTCATTACTCCGGGTATATCGTCACAGAGAATAGAAATTGTGTGTGTCATTA
>Ga0209947_1001180_pt1 | contig 15703 bp, 12 predicted proteins | sample SalPonR2_B_D2_MG_FD_185706 | JGI IMG/M metagenome (GOLD analysis project Ga0209947, IMG submission 185706) | Salt pond soil microbial communities from South San Francisco under conditions of wetland restoration - Salt Pond MetaG R2_B_D2_MG... ... | reverse complement strand
GAAGGTGGCCGTCTTGCCGTAGCCCTGCGCCACGTTCATCACGATGTACTTGAGCTTCTGCACCTCGTCGGCTTTTTTCACCAGCGAATTGAACGCCACGCCGATTTCGCACTGGCCGGCCGTCGCCACCTCATGGTGATGCACCTCGGGATCGAGTCCCATGTCCTCGAGCACGAGGCACATGGCGGAACGGATATCGTGCAGCGAGTCCACCGGCGGCACGGGGAAATAACCCCCCTTGATGGTGGGGCGATGGCCGAAGTTGCCGTCCGGATAGATCTTCTCGGAATTCCAGCCGGCCTCGGAGGAATCGATCTGGTAGGAGACGCCTTTCATCTCCGAACTCCAGCGCACGTCGTCGAAAATGAAGAACTCGTTTTCGGGGCCGAAATAAGCCACGTCGGCGATGCCGGTGGACTTGAGGTAGGCCTCGGCACGCAGCGCGAGTGAGCGAGGGTCGCGTTCGTAGCCCTGCATGGTGGACGGTTCGACCACGTTGCAGGTGATGTTGACGGTCGTGTCCTCCGAGAACGGATCGACCACGGCCGTCGCCGGGTCCGGCATGAGAATCATGTCGGACTCGTTGATGCTCTTCCATCCCGCGATGGAGGAACCGTCGAACATCTTGCCTTCCTCGAACATGTCGGCATCGACCTTGCTCGCCGGCAGGGTTACATGCTGCTCCTTGCCCTTGGTGTCGGTGAAGCGCAGGTCCACGAAGGCGACCTCCTTTTCACTCATGAGCTCGAGCACATCTTTCGCTTTCATCAGGTCATTCCTCCGAGTCTGGATGCGATGGGGCCCGTCTCCCCGGACTGCATGCCGGGGTTCGGCGGGCGAACTTGGAACTGGTCTACGTGTTGCGTTGCAGGAACCGTGCCAGCCGACCGATCCTCGGCGGCGCATGAGAATTCAAGCGCTTGGACTACGGGGCGGTCATCGGGCGCCCGCGAAGCGCACCAGCCTGGTGCGTCACGGCAGATCCTCTGCACCAGAATAGCTCGCTCCGGCGGCGTGTGACGCTGAGTTATACTTGCGCGCTTCGCCAGCACGGGGACAGCCATGGCCGCCGCGGAACTCGGCACGCCGCCCGCCACCTTCCAGGATCTGCTGCTCGAGCTGCAACGCTACTGGGCCGGGGCCGGCTGCGTGCTGATGCAGCCTCTCGATCTCGAAGTCGGCGCCGGAACCTTTCACCCCGCGACGTTTCTGCGCGCCATCGGACCCGAACCGTGGAGCGCAGCGTACGTGCAGCCCTGCCGCCGCCCCACCGACGGACGCTACGGCGACAATCCCTTCCGCCTGCAGCACTATTACCAGTTCCAGGTCGTCATCAAGCCTTCGCCGCTGGAGATCCAGGAGCTCTACCTCGGGTCTCTGCGCGCGCTGGGCATCGATCCGCGCGTGCACGACATTCGCTTCGTGGAGGACAACTGGGAATCGCCGACGCTCGGCGCCTGGGGCCTGGGCTGGGAAGTCTGGCTGAACGGCATGGAGATCACGCAGTTCACCTATTTCCAACAGGTCGGCGGCCTGGACTGCCGCCCGGTGACCGGCGAGATCACCTACGGCCTCGAGCGGATCGCCATGGTGTTGCAGGGCGTGGACAGCGTATTCGATCTCTGCTGGTCCGACGGGCCGCTGGGTCGCGTGAGCTATCGCGACGTCTACCACCAGAACGAGGTGGAAATGTCGCAATACAACTTCGAGCACGCCGACGTCGCGGTGTTGTTCAGGCAGTTCGACGAACACGAGACGGCCTGTGAATCGCTACTGGCCGGCGGGCTCGCCTTGCCTGCTTACGAGCAGGTCCTGAAAGCATCCCATGCATTCAACCTGCTCGACGCTCGCCGGGCCATCTCGGTGACGGAGCGCCAGCGTTTCATCCTCCGCGTGCGCGCCATGGCGCGCGGCGTGGCGGCTTCGTACTACGCCTCGCGCGAAGCGCTCGGCTTCCCCATGGTCCAGGCCGCGGCGGGAGGCGCGCATGACTGAACGCGCGGACTTCCTGGTCGAACTCGGCACCGAGGAATTGCCGCCCAAGGCGCTCCCGGCCCTCTCTGCGGCATTTCGCGACGGCGTGGTGGCGCGGCTCGCGGAGGCCCGTCTCAGTCACGGGGACGTCGAGGCATTCGCCACGCCGCGACGGTTGGCTTTGAAAGTGCGGCGGCTGGAAACACGCCAGGCGGACCAGGCGGTTGCATTGCGGGGACCGCCGGTGCGGGTAGCACGCGTGGACGGCGCGTGGACACGCGCGGCGGAGAAGTTCGCCGCCTCGGCCGGCGTCGACTGCGATGCGCTGGTGGAGCAGGCGGAGTCCAAGGGGACCTATGTCTACGTCCACAAGACCGAACCGGGCGCGACCGCCGCGTCTCTCCTCCCCGGCCTGGTCGAAGCCGCACTCGGCGCCTTGCCGGTGCCGCGGCGGATGCGCTGGGGCGCGGCCGAGGCGGAGTTCGTCCGCCCGGTCCACTGGCTGGTCATGCTGCTCGGCCCGGACGTCGTCGGCTGCACGATGTACGAAATCGAAGCGGGACGACACACTCGCGGCCACCGCTTCATGGCGCCGACGCCGATCGAGCTCGGCGGACCCGGCGATTACCCGGGACGGCTCGAGGACGAGGGTTACGTCGTGCCGTGTTTCGAGGCCCGGAGATCCCGGATTCGCGACCAGGCGGAGACCGCTGCGGGCGAACACGGAGAACGGCTCGTGCTCGATCCGGCGTTGCTGGACGAAGTGACGGCGCTGGTCGAATGGCCGGTGCCGGTGACCGGGGCGTTCGAAGAACGCTTCCTGGCGCTGCCCGAAGAGGTGCTGATCGCCACGCTGCAGGATCACCAGCGCTACTTTCCTCTGCGCAGCGGGGATGGACGACTCGCGCCCCGCTTCATCACCATCAGCAACCTCGCAAGCGCCTCCCCGGACGTGATCCGGCACGGCAACGAGCGCGTGGTCCGGCCACGGCTCGCAGACGCCGAGTTTTTCTGGGCGCAGGATCGCAAGATGCCGCTGGCCGAGCGCGAAACGCTGCTGGACAACGTCGTGTTCCAGGCAAAGCTGGGCAGCACCGGCGCCAAGAGTGGGCGCGTCGCGGTGCTCGCCGTGCAGATGGCCGAACGCCTCGGCGAAGACCCCGCTGCGGTAAAGCGCGCGGCACAGCTCGCCAAGTGCGACCTCGTGACGGCGATGGTGGGCGAGTTCCCGGAGTTGCAGGGCACTATGGGGCGGTATTACGCGCTTGCGGACGGCGAGGACGCCGATATCGCCGCAGCGATCGAGGAGCAGTACCTGCCGCGCTTCGCCGGCGACCGGCTGCCCGCGACCCGCACCGGGCAATTACTGGCGCTGGCCGACAAGCTCGACACGGTGGCAGGGATTTTCGCCATCGGCCAGCGGCCGACCGGGAATCGCGATCCTTTTGGAGTGCGGCGTGCCGCGCTGGGAATATTGCGGATCCTGGTCGAGTGCGAACTCGACCTCGATGTGCCTGCGCTCGTGGCTGAAGCGGCGGCGGCGCAACCCGTCGCCGGCGCCGACGCCGACGGCGGAGAGATCATGAAGTTCCTGGTCGATCGGCTGCGCGGCTACTACCTGGACGGCGGCGCTCCGGTCATCGCGGGGCTCGACGTGTTCAATGCCGTCCAGGCTCGGCAGCCCGCCTCGCTGGTGGATTTCCACCAGCGACTTGTGGCCGTCCTGGAGTTCACCCGGCTCGACGCCGCGACCGCGCTCGCCGCGGCCAACAAGCGAATCGCGAATATCCTGCGCCAGGCCGAGGGGGGCGTATCCGAAGCAATCGATCCCGGCTTGCTGCGCGAGCCGGCCGAGCAGGCATTGGACGAACAGGTACGCGCACTGGCTGCGGAAGTCCAACCCTTGGTGGAGACTCGTCAGTACCGCGAAGCGCTGGAGCGGTTGGCGACGCTGCGGCCGGCCGTGGACCGCTTCTTCGACGACGTGCTGGTCATGGACCCCGATCCGGACCTGCGCGCGAACCGGCTGGCCTTGCTCGCAAGCCTGCGCGCGCTGTTCATGGGCATTGCGGATGTGTCCAGGATCGGATCGACGGGCGGCTGAAGGGGGATCGGCCCGGTGAGCTGGTTGCGGTCACTTCTGTTCACCGCCGGGTTGTTCCTCACCGTGCCGCTTCACGCGACCGCGGCCATGCTGATGGCCCCGTTCGGTCAACGCGCCTCCTACCGGGCAGCGGTGAACTGGGCGGAGGTGAACCTCTGGCTCCTCGACAAGCTGTGCGGCCTGCGTTTCGAGGTCGAAGGCCGCGAGCACATTCCCACCGCTCCCTGCGTGTTGTACTGGAAACACGAGTCGGTCTTCGAAACGATGGCCGGGGCATTGATGTTTCCGCCACAAACCTGGGTCGTCAAGCGTGAACTCATGTGGCTGCCTTTTTTCGGCTGGGGCCTGGCCGCATTGCGGCCGATAGCCATCAACCGGCAGGCGGGCCGCACTGCGGTGCGGCAGGTCATCGAGCAGGGCCAGCGCCGGCTGGCCGAAGGCCTGTTCGTGGTGATTTACCCCGAGGGCACACGGGTGCTGCCAGGCCAGGAACGACGGTTCGGCATCAGCGGCGCCGTACTGGCGAAGCGGGCGGGCGTTCCGGTTCTGCCGGTAGCCCACAACGCCGGCGATTTCTGGCCGCGGCGAAGCCTGCTCAAGCGGCCGGGCACGATCAAGGTCGTGATCGGCCCGCCGATCGACACGTCCGACCATTCCAAGGAAGAAATAACGCGCATCGGACGGGAGTGGATCGAAACGACCATCGAGCGCATCAGCCCGGCACGCCAGGCATAGCACACAGCTTCCCGGCGACTCGCGGAATAATTGTATACAGTATGCGAAGCGACTAACTTCGGCGAACACGTCACGTATACACGCAATCAAGTGACTTAAATCGAATATTCGGACGGGTCTCCGCACCTCCAGCGAGTCTTCGGCGCGTCCGAAGGCGGTGAGCAAACCAATAGTCACGCGCGAAGGATGAGACGATGGGTCCGGCCAGTCTCGTGGAGCGTGGCACGGGCCTACGTTTGTCTCTGCGCAAGTACCGGCGTTGAGGCCGGTGCAATATAATCATTGCCGAGCCAGGCACCCTTTGGAGCGGCAGTCAGGATGATCAATAACGCCTTGGATTTTGAACCCTGGCGGCTGAAGCTACGGGAGACTGGCCGGATTCAAATCCCCGATTTCCTTCAGCCCGAAGCAGCCGAGTGGCTGTGGCAGTCACTGGCCAATGACGTACCGTGGGCGACAGCGGTACGCGGCGAAGCGGAGCGTCCTGCGCAACCCGGTAGTGATGAAGACCAGGCGATCATCAAGACCTCCGGGCAGACCGCCCGTGAAGGGTTTCACTTTGTTTATGACCGCTACCAGATGGTCAAGGCGCTCAAGGCGGGCGGCGCTCCTGAGTTCCCCACCCACCAGGTGTTGGGATTTTTCAACACCCCGCAATTCCTGCAATTCATCAGGTCATTGACCGGCAACTCGCAGCTCAAACTCGTCGGGGCACAAGCGACCCGCTACCGGCCGGGACATTTCCTGCGGCAACACGACGACAGCCAGGACGAGGAAGGTCGCCGCTATGCCTACGTCCTCAACTTGTCCAAAGACTGGCAGCCGGACTGGGGCGGGCTGCTGCAATTTCCCGGCGCGGACGGACAAGTGGCGGAAACCTTAGTGCCGCGTTGGAATTCCCTCAGCCTTTTCAAGGTGCCGACGCCTCATTTCGTTACCCAGGTCATGCCCTGGGCCAAGAGTTTCCGCTATGGAATCACCGGCTGGTGGTACGGGAATCAGGCGTAACGGTCGCTAAGCGCGCATGGGCCTGGGGCCGGGTCGGCAGCGTGCCTCGGCTCATACATCGAGGTTGGCGACCGTCAACGCATTCTTTTCGATGAACTCGCGCCGCGGCTCCACGTGATCGCCCATCAGCGTGGTGAAGATGTCATCGGCGGCCACCGCGTCCTCGATGCGCACCTGCATCAGCCGGCGCGTCTCCGGGTTGACCGTGGTGTCCCAGAGTTGCCCGGGGTTCATTTCGCCGAGCCCCTTGTATCGCTGGATGGCCTGCCCCTTGCGCGCTTCTCCCATGAGCCATTCGACGGCTTCGCGGAAGCTTTGCACCGATTGGCGCTTCTCCCCGCGCATCACGTACGCGCCTTCGCCGACCAGGTCGGCGAGTTCGGCGCCGAGTCCGGCGATGCGGCGATATTCTGCCGACTCGAAGAAATCACGCTGCCAGACCCGCACGGTGTCGACCCCATGGTGACGGCGCGCGACCTGTATCTCCCATCCCGGCTGGTTCGCGTTTTGTACCAGTGAAAGGGTGTAACGCGGCGCTTCCGGCGCACCTTTGAGGCGCCCCGCCAGGGTGGCCATCCAGGCTTCCACACGGTCCGTATCATCGAGGTCCGATACCTCAAGCGGTGCGCTGTAAAGTAGCTGCTCGAGCACGCGCTCGTCGTAGCGTCGGCCGAGGCGATTAATGATCGCCATGACCTCGGTATATTTCCGGATGAGCGTCTCGAGCCCCGGGCCCTGTAACGGCGGTGCTTCAGGAGTCACGTATAACGCGGCGCCATCGAGCGCGAGGCTCGACAGATAGGCATTGAGCTCCGCATCATCTTTTACATAATGTTCCTGCTTGCCCTTCTTGATCTTGTACAGGGGCGGCTGCGCGATATAGATGTAGCCGCGCTCGATCAGCTCCGGCATCTGGCGATAGAAGAAGGTCAAAAGCAGGGTGCGGATATGCGAGCCATCGACGTCCGCGTCGGTCATGATGATGATCCGGTGGTAGCGCAGCTTGTCGATGTTGAACTCTTCCCGACCGATGCCGCAGCCGAGCGCCGTGATCAGCGTGCCGACTTCCGCCGACGACAGCATCTTGTCGAAACGCGCCTTCTCGACGTTCAATATCTTCCCTTTCAGGGGGAGAATCGCCTGGGTGCGCCGGTCTCGGCCCTGCTTGGCCGAGCCGCCGGCTGAGTCGCCCTCGACCAGGAAGAGCTCGGAGAGCGCGGGGTCTTTCTCCTGGCAGTCGGCCAGCTTGCCGGGCAGGCCGGCAATATCGAGCGCCCCTTTGCGACGAGTCATTTCGCGCGCCTTGCGGGCGGCCTCCCGAGCCCGCGCTGCGTCGATCAGCTTGCCGACGATGGCCTTCGCATCCGTCGGCTTCTCCAGCAGGAACTCTTCGAGTTTTTCCGCCATCAGCGACTCGACGATCGATTTCACTTCCGAGGACACGAGTTTGTCCTTGGTCTGCGAGGAGAATTTCGGATCCGGCACCTTCACCGACAGCACGGCTGTCATGCCCTCGCGCGCATCATCACCGGTCGTGCTGACCTTTTCCTTCCGGGCGATGTTTTCCCGCTCGATATAGCCATTCAACGTCCGGGTCAAAGCACTGCGGAAGCCGGCCAGGTGAGTGCCGCCGTCGCGTTGGGGAATATTGTTGGTGAAGCAGAACATGCTTTCCTGGTAGGAGTCGTTCCATTGCATCGCGACCTCTACGACCACCCCGTCCCGCTCCGCCTGGCAATAAAACGCATTGGGGTGAATCGGGGTCTTGTTCCGGTTGAGATGCTCGACGAAAGCGCGAATCCCGCCTTCGTATTCGAACACGTCCTCCTGGCCGTCCCGCTCGTCCTGCAGCACGATCCGTACGCCGGAGTTCAGGAAAGACAGCTCGCGCAGGCGCTTGGCGAGAATGTCGTAATGGAAATCGATGTTCGAAAACACATCTGCACTCGGTTTGAAGCGGATCACCGTCCCGGTCCGCTGGGTCTCACCGAGCACCTTCAGGTCATACAGGGGCTTGCCCATCGCATATTCCTGCTGATGGATGCGGCCTTCTCTGTAGATGGTGAGATCAAGATGTTCGGACAATGCGTTGACGACGGATACGCCGACGCCATGCAGCCCACCGGACACCTTGTAGGAGTTGTCGTCGAACTTACCGCCGGCGTGCAACACGGTCATGATGACTTCGGCGGCCGAGCGGCCCTCATCCGGATGCAGGTCCACCGGCACGCCGCGACCGTCGTCCGACACGGTGACCGACTCGTCGGCGTGAATGACGACCCTGACCGTCGAACAATGGCCGGCCAGGGCCTCGTCGATGGAATTGTCGACCACCTCGAACACCATGTGGTGCAAGCCAGTGCCGTCATCCGTGTCCCCGATATACATGCCAGGGCGCTTCCGGACGGCATCCAGGCCTTTCAGAACCTTGATGTTCCTGGAGTCATAAGTCGGGCTATCGGTCATGATGTGTAAGGATTCCGCGAAATCAGGAGATTATACCATCCGCGCGGCCTTTCCCTGTTCCACGTGGAACATGGCGTCGGGCACCATCCCCGGCAAGCTCCGTGGATCGAGAGAGGTTACGAAAACCTGGAACGGCATCTCTCCGATAACGGACAGCAACCGCTCGCAGCGATCCGCATCGAGTTCGGCAGCAGGATCGTCGACGAGCAAGATCCCGCGGTCAGCCCAATAAGGCGCCAGGAGCTGCGCCTGCCCCAGAACCAGCGCAGCCGCGACAAGCTTTTGCTGTCCTCTGGATACCCACCCGCGTGCCTTGTGGCCATCCAGTCGCAACGACAGTTCGGCGCGATGCGGGCCGATCTGCGTCGTCCCTGCTTTGCGATCTCGCTCGCGATGTTCGGCCAACGCCGATGCGAGAGACGTGTCGGACGGTTGGCCGGGACGATATTCCAGTCCAAGGGGCGTTCCCAGGAGGCGTTCCGCAGCAGCGCTGACCGGCGCTGCCAGTTGCGCGACCGCTTCGGCGCGGAAACGATCCAGCGTCGCGCCGCTCTCTCCGAGCGCCTGTTCCCAAGCCTGGATCATTGGATCCGGCTGTCGCGACCGCAATGCCGCGTTTCGTTGTCGCAATGCTCGTTGATACTTTCGCCAGGTTTCGAGAAACTCGTGTTCCACGTGGAACGTCGCCCAGTCGATGTAACGTCGCCGCTCTCCCGGCCCCTCCTGGACCAGCCGGTGAATCTCCGGATCCATCACCTGGACCGGCAAAAGCCCGGCCAACTCCGCCAGTTGGGTGATCGGCTCACCGCCGGCCCGGGCAGTCCACCCGTCCTTGCCGACCTCGATGCCCATGGATCGGCCGTCGCCGAGCTTGCCAACGATCTGCAACTCCGTCGCCGTTTCCCGGATCATTGCCTGTTTCCGCGCGGCCCTGAAAGAGCGCCCCCTCCCAAGCAGGAAAATGGCCTCCAGCAGGCTGGTCTTGCCCGAGGCATTCGGCCCAACAACGACATTGACGCCCGTTGTCGGCTCGAGGTCCACCCGGTCGAAACATCGGAATCCGCTGATCGAGAGGCGCTTCAGCCCCATCGCGCAGACTAGAGCCGCATCGGCATCACCACGTATTTGCAGTCTCGCCGCTCCGGGTCCTGGATCAGGCAACTGCTCGCGGAATCCCGGAACTCGAGCCGAACCGACTCCGCATCAAGGGCGCGCAAGGCCGCGATGAGGTATTCAACGTTGAACCCGATTTCCATCTCCGGGCCTTCGTACTGCACCTCGATCTCTTCTTCCGCTTCTTCCTGCTCGGGATTGTGCGCCTGCACGACCACGCTGCCGGCTTTCAATTCGACGCGCACACCCTTGTATTTCTCGTTCGCAAGGATTCTGATCCGGTTGAGACCATCCGCCAGCAACACCCGATCCGCAAGCATCGGCGCTTCACTCTGCTTCGGGATCACGCGATCGTAATCGGGGAATCGGCCGTCGATGAGTTTCGACGTCAGGCGGATGCCACCGAGGGCCACTCGCAGATGATTCGTCCCGATCTCCAGGGTGCATTCGCCGTCCTCGCGGATCAGCCGCTGCAACTCGAGCACACCTTTGCGCGGCAGGATGACCTGTTGCGGTGTCGAATCCGCATCGGCCACCGTCAATTCACACAGTGCGAGCCGGTGCCCGTCCGTCGCGACGCTTCGCACGATCGGCCCCGCGATCTCCAGCAGCATGCCGTTCAGGTAATAGCGGACGTCCTGGTTCGCCATCGAAAATTGCGTTTTCTCGATAAGACGTCGCAGCTGCGCCTGCGGGAGAACGACTTTCTGCTGCGCGTTGATGTCCTCGACCGTGGGAAATTCCTCGGACGGCAATGTAGACAACGTGAACCGGCTCCTCCCGGAGCGGACCGTCACCTTGTCGCCGGAAAGGCTGAACACCACGGAAGCTCCATCCGGTAAAGCCCGACAGATGTCCAGCAGCTTTCGTCCCGGAACCGTGATCTCGCCGCCTTTGTCGACCGTCACCTCCACGGAAGCGACCAGCTCGACCTCCAGGTCGGTGGCCGTCACGGCGAGACCGGCGCCTTCTTTTGCAACCAGAAGGATATTGGCCAGTACCGGCATGGTCTGTCGTCTTTCGACCACACCGATGACGGCCTGGAGCGGTTCGAGCAAGGTCTCTCTGGGGGCGCTGAACTTCATCGGTCCACCTGTAGGCAATTAAATTAGATGGTTTATAAAGAGTTTATTGTTGTTACTGTTAACCGAGCTTCTTTCTTGTGGATAACTCATTTATTATCAATAATTTCAATATATTGTGACAAGTAAAACCTTGTGTCCACCTCGCGTCGGAAACCTTTGTCATCCTGTGGATGAACTGTGGACATCTTTTTTCGCTGAAGTTATCCACATACTGTCCACATCAAGCCGTCAAGGTTCTCAACAGGTTTGCGTAATCTTCGCGCATTCGCATGTCGGTTTCACGTAAATCCTTGATTCTTTTGCAGGCGTGCAACACCGTCGTGTGGTCCTTGCCGCCAAAAGCGTCGCCGATCTCCGGATAGCTCCGTTCGGTGAGCTCTTTCGCCAGCGACATCGCGACCTGGCGCGGCCTTGCGACCGCGCGGTTGCGGCGCTTCGACATGAGGTCGGCCACCCTGATCTTGTAGTACTGGGCCACGGTCTTCTGGATGTTCTCGATGGTAACGAGACGGTCCTGCAGCGACAAAAGGTCGCCGAGCGCTTTCTTCGCGAAATCCATGGTGATTTCGCGATCGAGGAAACGTGATGTCGCGATCACGCGTCGCAATGCGCCCTCGAGTTCCCGGACATTGGAGCGGATCCGCTTGGCGATAAGGAACGCGACTTCCGAGGGCAGGGTGACGCCTTCGAAACTGGCTTTCTTCATGAGGATGGCGACACTCGTCTCGAGCTCCGGCGCTTCGATCGCCACGGTCAGTCCCCACCCGAAGCGCGTCTTCAGGCGATCCTCGAGACCATCCACCTCCTTCGGATAGCGGTCGCAGGACAACACGATCTGCTGGCGTTCTTCGAACAAGGCGTTGAACGTGTGGAAGAATTCCTCCTGGGAGCGTTCCTTTCCGGCAAAGAACTGGATGTCGTCGATCAGCAGCGCATTCAGCGAACGGTAGCTGCGCTTGAACTCGTCGATGCGGTTGTTCTGCAGCGCCCGGACCATGTCGCTGACGAAGCGCTCCGAATGGACGTACGCCACGCGCGCGCCGGGGTTCTCCCGCAGGATGCTGTTGCCAATGGCATGCATGAGGTGGGTCTTGCCCAGCCCCACTCCTCCATAAAGGAAAAGGGGATTGTAGGAGCCGCCGGGATTGACGGCGACCTGGAAGGCGCCGGCGCGGGCCAGTTGATTGCTCTTGCCCTCCACGAAGCTTTCGAAGGTGAAATCCGGGTTCAGCCGCGCGCCGGTGACGAAATCCGTCGGCGGCGCCGGTGAGTTGCGGCCCGCCGGCGTGGCCGGCCGCACCGGCGCCACCAGCGGGGCCGTGTTGCCGCCCACGCGGGTGCCGACATCGATGGAGACCTCGAACGGGCGCCGCTCGCCGCTTTCTTCGCCGGTGAGTTCGCGGATCCGCGCCAGGCAATTCTGTCGCAACCACGCCACTACATAAGGGTTCGGGGCGAGCAGGCGCAGGGCCTCTCCGTCGCTCACGGCCTGCAAGGGCGCGACGTAAGTGTTGAACTGGTCCGGAGACAGTTCACTGCGAAGCCTGTTGAGACATTGGTGCCAGACGGCCGCCACGTTGCGTCCTGCGTTCATCGGATTCCGGGAGGCTCTGCAGTCTATCTTGCCGCGCCCGGGTTATCCACAGGCCGGCAGCCGCCCGGCTGACGGTGTGATCCGGTTGACACCCCGACGAGGCGCACGTACGATTCCCCGTCTTTTTGGCGGGACTCGGACCGAGCTGCCAACGGCCCCCTCTCGGACGGAAACAGTACGATGAAACGCACCTATCAACCGAGCAATCTGCGACGGAAACGGACGCACGGATTCCGTGCCCGCATGGCGACCAAGAATGGTCGGCTGGTGCTGTCCCGCCGGCGCGCCAAGGGCCGCGCCCGCCTCGCAGTCTGAGACTCCGGCTGCGGGTCCGCCTGCTGGGCACCGAGCAGTCGATCCCATGCCGTCGCTGGCGTTCACCCGGACCCGGCGACTGCTTAAGCCAGAACAGTTCACCCGCGTGTTCAGGACCGGGCGCCGCCGCGGCGACGCATGTTTCACGGTCATCGCTGCAAGCGGTCCCGGCCCTTCCGCACGGCTCGGCCTCGCGGTGTCGAAGAAAGTCTCGAAATCGGCCGTACAACGCAACCGGATCAAGCGTCTCGTGAGAGAATCCTTTCGCAAACACGGTGCAGACTACGGCAAGCTCGACATCGTCGTCATGGCACGACCCGGCGCCGCTGGCTGCGATAATGCCGCGCTTACCAACAGCATCGACACCTTGTTAGAACGGACGGTCCGCTTATGCGACGCATCGCGATCTTCCTGATTCGCGGCTACCAGCTGCTGATCAGCCCTCTGCTGGGCGGTCATTGCCGCTTCGACCCGACGTGCTCGAGCTACGCCATCCATGCGATTCGTGACCATGGCATCCTGCGGGGCGGCTGGCTGGCAGCACGTCGTATCGGCCGCTGCCACCCCTGGGGTGACCACGGATACGATCCGGTTCCGCCGCAGAGTCCGTCCGCCGGAAGTTTCCGGGGCACCCATGGATAACCAGCGTGTCTTTCTCTGGATCGCCCTGGCGCTCATCGTCTGGTTGAATTACACCGCCTTCGTCCAGTTCCAGCGCCCGGACCCCGAACAGTCCCCGGCCTCGACCGCGACCGCGCCCGACGAGCGGCTGGACCTGGATGCGCCGGCGCTGCCCACCGAGGCGACAGTCGGGGCCGCGCCGGCCGATGAGTCCATCCCGCTGCCGCCGGGGACCGGCGCGGACGCGCTGGCTGATAGAAGTGACGCTTCCGTCCCTGGCGAGCGCCGCATCCAGGTTCGCACCGATGTGCTCGATATCGAGATCTCCCTGCGCGGCGGGGACCTCGTCAAGGCGCTGCTGCCCGAGTACCCCGTCAACAAGGACGCCCCGGACATCCCGGTGCAGCTGCTCGATCCTTCGGCCGACAGTCTTTACGTTATCCGTACCGGGCTGACGGCCACCGCGCCTGAGACCTCGACGCGTCCGGACACGCTGTTCGTCGCACCGGCCATGGACTATGCGCTCGATGCGGGCCAGGAAACGCTGGAGGTTCCACTGACGGCGGTGCTTGAGAACGGCGTCACCGTGACGAAGACCTATCGCTTCACGCGCGGCAGCTACGCGGTGGAACTCGAGCAGCAGATCGAGAATGCCGGCGCGCAGCCCTGGACGGGTGCGAGCTACCTGCAAATCCGCCGCATGCATAATCCGCCGGGCCGCGGCCTGACCAACGTCGACAGCTACTCTTTCCAGGGGCCTGTCACGTTCAATGGCGAGAAATACGACAAACTCGACGTCGCCGATCTCGCCAGCACCCGCGAGTCCTTTACGACTGCCGCCGGCTGGATCGCGTCCATCGAGCACCATTTCCTGACGGCGGCCGTGCCCGAGGGTCGCGCGGAAATTTCAGCCGCCGCGACGCCCGCGGGGCTTTACACGATCACGGCCGTGCGCATGCCCGAGACCGTGGCGCCGGGGCAGGCTGACAGCTTCCGCGACCAGCTTTTCGTGGGACCGAAGTTGCAGGACCAGCTGGAGGCCACCGCGCCGAAGCTGCGGCTCACCGTGGACTACGGCTGGCTGACCGTCATCTCGCAACCGCTGTTCTGGGTACTGTCGAAAATCCACGGCCTCGTCGGTAACTGGGGCTGGGCGATCGTGCTGATGACCCTGCTGATCAAGCTGGTGTTCTACAAGTTGTCGGAAACCAGCGGCAAGTCGATGGCCAAGATGCGCAAGTTGCAGCCGCGCATGAAGTCGCTGCAGGAGCGCTACGCCGACGACCGACAAAAGTTGTCGCAGGCGATGATGGAGCTGTACAAGAAGGAGAAGGTGAATCCTGCCGCCGGGTGTCTGCCGATTCTCGTGCAGATGCCGGTGTTCCTGGCGCTCTACTGGGTCTTGCTCGAGAGCGTGGAGATGCGCCAGGCGCCGTTCATGCTGTGGATCGACGACCTGTCGGCCCGGGATCCGTTTTTCATCCTGCCGCTCGCCATGGGCGTCACGATGTTCATCCAGCAGAAGCTGAATCCCGCGCCGCCCGATCCGATCCAGGCGAAGATCATGCAGGTATTGCCGGTCGTGTTCACGGTGTTCTTCGCGTTCTTCCCTGCCGGCCTTGTGCTGTACTGGTTCGTCAACAACCTGCTGGCGATCCTGCAGCAATGGCACATCAACAAGGTGGTGGAACGCGGCGGCTGAACGTCTCCCGGGATCGGGGACTCGCCCCGATCCTGCGTCCCTTACCCCCGGCGGCGCTGGACAACGACATGGCCCTACACGCGGACAGCGACACCATCGTGGCGCGCGCCACGCCCTCCGGGCGGGGCGGCGTGGCGATCGTGCGTCTCTCCGGCCAGCGTGCCCGCGAACTGGCGGAGGGCGTGGGTGGCAGGCTCCCGCCCGTGCGCGAGGCTGAATTACGGGCACTTCGAGACCTCGACGGAGGGTTGATCGATCGCGGCCTGGTGCTCTGGTTCCAGGCGCCCCATTCCTTCACCGGTGAGGACGTGGTCGAGTTCCACGTGCACGGCAGCCCGGTCGTCGTCGAGATGCTCCTGGGCGTCCTGGCGCAAAGCGGGGCAAGACCGGCAGACCCCGGCGAGTTTTCACAGCGCGCGTTTCTTAACGGCCGCATGGACCTCGCCCAGGCGGAAGCCATCGCGGACCTCATTGCCAGCGCTTCGGCAGAAGGCGCGCGGGCGGCCGTACGTTCGCTCGAAGGCGAACTTTCCGCCGGCGTCACCGCGCTGATCGACGGGCTGGCTGCATGCCGGGCCCGGCTCGAAGCGGGGCTGGATTTCCCGGAAGAGGGCATCGACGAGTTCAGCGATCCCGGGCTCGACGCGGAGCTCCTGCGCCTGCTCGCAGCGATTGACGAGTTGCACGAATCGGCGGCCCGCGGGCGGGTATTGCGCGACGGCATGACGCTGGTGATCGCGGGCGCGCCGAACGTCGGCAAATCGAGTCTTCTCAACCGTCTCGCGGGTTACGAGGCGGCGATCGTCACGGAGCTTCCGGGCACGACGCGAGATCTCGTGAGGGAGGATATTCTCGTCGATGGCATGCCGGTCCGGGTGGTAGACACGGCCGGCCTGCGCGCCAGCGACGACCGCGTCGAGGCGGAAGGCATGCGTCGCGCGCACGCCGCCATGCAGGCCGCGGACCTGGTGGTGCTGATGCGGGAG
>Ga0209947_1001167_pt1 | contig 15839 bp, 18 predicted proteins | sample SalPonR2_B_D2_MG_FD_185706 | JGI IMG/M metagenome (GOLD analysis project Ga0209947, IMG submission 185706) | Salt pond soil microbial communities from South San Francisco under conditions of wetland restoration - Salt Pond MetaG R2_B_D2_MG... ... | reverse complement strand
CAGCTCTTGGACTGGCTTGGTCTCTTGAACGACCCGATCGGTGATCCAGAACGATCCACCAGGACGCAAAACCGAGATGACCTTTTCAAATGCCGCTCGCCAGTCCTCGTCACCACGCAAGTGATGCAGCACGGCGGCGGCGAGTACGACGTCGTAGCTTTCCTTCCGCAGGTCGGCTTCGCGGAGCTCGGTATGCCACTGACCTCGGATCATTCGCTCAATTTGCAAACGCTCGATTTGGAAGCATCACAAGTATTCCACTTCCGACAAATCCGAGCGTTGCTCGGCGTCGGTGTTCGCATTGCGGATATGGACCGACGATTGCGCGCCGACGTGCGGGATGCCGGTGGGTTGTTGCAAGAATTGGTCAGTAATGATTTGAGAGTCACGGGGGCCGGGCCGACCGCGTCGGCCATGCTGTCGCCAGGATTGGGGACCCGCCGGCTTGGGTTCTACGTATCGGGGCGAGGCTCGTTATTGATGAACGAGACCCAGCAGCGCGTTTATGAAATGAAGGGCGCTTTCACGACCGAACTGGAAGACATCGCAGAGCAACGCGAAGTGCTGGGCAATTTCGAACTCGGACTTGGCTTGCAATACGGACAGGCGATCGGCCGACAGGCAGGAATCTTTGTCCGCGCTGCCTACGAGGTACAATTGTGGTTAGATGCAGCTGGTGCCTGTCAGCTTCCAGTTTTTCAAGCGAATCGAGCATCGCCCGGTAGGTCTTGCACGCCCATTCGGGCGGCATGTAACCGTCGGTAACTTCGCGGAGGATTGCAGAATGGGCAATGCTCTAGGCGAGCGTGGTTACGCTTAAGTCCTGTTTTGGACCAAAAAATTCATAGCGGACTCGATGTTCGTCGACGCCAAGTTCTTGCAGACAAGCGTGAATGTTTTGCATGAACGGTTTGGGGCCACAGAAGTAGAAGTCCGCATCCGCATAGGGCGTCCAGTCACGAAGCCGTTCGGTGGTTACGAAGCCTTCGGCGTTTCCGTTTTGGATGTCGCCGGGAGCCGGTGCATCGTAAACAGCTTTTGTCTTGACGTACGGACCGGCCTCGGCAAGGTTGCGAAGTTCAGCAGCGAACGCTTGGACCTTCCTGTTGCGGGCAGCTTGGATGAAATACAACTCAGCGTTCGGATTGGCCAGCACAATTGACTTGGCCATCGACAACAACGGCGTCACGCCGATGCCGCCCGCGATCAGGACGATCGGTTTGTTGATGTCGTTGGGATCGACCGTAAACTCGCCACATGGCGGGCCAAGTTGGATGCGATGGCCTTCTTCGATGCCGTCGTGCAAGTGTGTCGAGATCAAACCGTCGGGGGCGTCTGCGACGAGTCGCTCTTCTCGCTTGACGCTGATGCGGTAGTGCGGTTGGCTGGGGCAATCCGACAAGCTGTAATTGCGTGGTGAAGTCGGCGTGTGCGGATGGTCGATGTACACGGTGATGTATTGGCCGGGCTTGAACGGAGGCAACGGGCCTTCGTCTTCGGGCTTCAGATAGAACGATGTGACAACATCCGACTCGGGGACTTTCTTAGCCACAACAAACGTTCGCGTGCCGTTCCATCCGCCCGGTGCGGCAGCTTGCTCGTCGTAGATCGCGCCTTCGCGAGCAATAAAGATGTCGGCTAGAAATCCGTACGCCTCATCAACTGCTTCGACGATTTCGGGGGTCGCGGCATCGCCCATCACGTCGCCGATCGCGGCCAGCAGATTGCTGCCGACGATCGGGTAGTGCTCGGCTTGGATGCCCAGCGACACGTGCTTTTGAGCAATCAGCTCGACAGCCGGCAACAACACTGAAGGGTTGTCGATGTGGGTGAAGTAAGCACAGATCGCGCCGGCGAGAGCCTTCTGCTGGCCACCGGTGTGTTGGTGAGCTTGATTGAAAAACACCTTGACTTCTGGATTGGCCTCGAACATCCGTTCGTAAAACCGACGTGTGATGGTCTCCGCGTTGGCTGCGACCAGCGGTGTGATCTCTTTGACAATCCGGATTGTTTTTTCACTCAGCATGGCTGGGAGTCTCTTTCAGTGGGGCGGGAAGGGGGGCATGGGGTGCACGTCAGGAACTCCGATGCGAGCCGAAGGCCTGACTGACCTGCGCTGCCAAAACCAGACATGCACCTAAAGGTACACTTGCCATCCTGCACGTCAAGGTGTATGTTGACTTCGGCAAAAAAGTTACCCAGCCCTTTGGTCGGGGCTAGGTAAATTGCTGGGCCTTTGGCCCGAAGAAGTTGACGTTGCGTTTGTTGATTCAGGGGCAAAGCCCCGGCTGTTTACCTAGCCCAGCCTGCAGGGCTGGGGACTGTGGTGGGCAAGGCATAAATGTTCGGTGATCTGAGCGGTGCCCATGATCGGCGGGACCGCATCGGTTAACACGCCCGGTTCGCAGGACGCGATGCACGGGAAATCCTCACACATCATGCATGCCGACGTGTCGGCGTTGATGATGGGTGTTCCGGCAACGCTGCCCAAACGACCGTGGGCTTTTGCGATCGCATCATAAATGCATAGAGAAACGAAATCGAACGTCAACAGAAGCCTGGCGCGTTCAGCTACCACCGTTTAGGAACGCTCAATCGGCGCGGTGAAGAAATCGAATTCGCATTGCATCGCGTACTGGTAGGCGTATCGCACCGCGGGCGTGTCGGTCGAAACTTCGTCGAGCATTTGTTCGAGGCTCTGACAAAGCTGACCGAACTCGGGACTGGAGTAGCTCTCGATCCAGTCTTTGTAAGGATGATTGAGGTGGACATTCGGTAGCAACAACGTGCCAACGTGATGGTACAACGTCATGCAGGGAGCCATCGCAGCTAATATCTCGCCCAGTGCCCCATGCCAGGCTCGTGATTGCAAGAACTCGGTGTAGGCCAATGTCTCGGGGAACGGCGCGACCGAACGAAGGTCAATGTCGAGCGTTTTCGCGTAGCCCGCGTGTAGCCCGAGTTCGTCCAGGACGCCGTCGATGAAACCATGCAGCGTCCTCGCTTGTTCCATGGTTTCGCTTTTCGCAATCGCCAACGCGTAGGCTTTTGCAAACGCGTTTAAGAAAAACGCATCCTGAGCGACATAGCTTCGGAATGCGTCCTTGCTGAGCGTCCCGTCACCGAGGCCGCGAACGAACGGATGATCGACACAATTCGCCACCAACTTGGCGTTTTGATCCCACAAATCTTGATGCAACATTCAGCCCTAGCCTTCGTAAGTCATTATCCAAAAATCACGTTCGTGTCGAAGCACTTCGTTGAACTGATCCTGTTGCCGTTGGTGCGGATGCAGAACGCATGCGTCATGTAACTGATGCACGTACGCTAGGAAATGTTCGGTCGACCAACGTGTAACGAACTCCGCATAGGGACCGGATGCTTCCAACGCACTCCATCCACTCAGGTAGGCGACCTCGACCCCGAACAGGATCGCTACCAGTACTTCGCTCGGTTGTGTGTAAGCTGCCGCGATCAAATAGTCGACGTAACGTTGGCAGGTCTGATGGTGAGGAACATCCAAATCAAGTGAGCGCTCGCTGGCAAGTCTTTCAAACCACTCGAGTTCCGCATCCATCGCACCAAGCCCAGCGATCAACACCTTTTGAGTCGAACGTGGTGCTCGGGCCGCCGCGATCGCTTGGAAAGTCGTCAAGCCTTTGGCGAATAAATAGTCCTGAACCAACCACCGATCAAAAGCTTCCTTGGGCAACGAACCGTCTTGGATCGAATCCAGAAATTTCGCCTCAGTGCCTTCACGCCAAAGCATTCCCGCATTGACGACGAAGGAGCATTCTTGGATAGCAGCCAAAGAGCGCTGCTCAGATGGATTCAGATTGGCGTTCACGTGTGCTTTCTGTTCGAGTGGTCTTTCGGTTGTCTTCGTTTCATTTTGGCTTCGGGGCTTCTATGCTTCAAGGTAACGTCGCCGGGCCATTTCGCTCCCGAACGTATCCTGGTCCCTCGAAAATTAGAATGAAGCGATCATCCAAGTGGCCGACGCGACCGTGCCGACGACCAGTGTCCATCCGATGCACTTGAGCTGTTTCGCCGGCGGCGGTTCGAACTTCAGGTACCACGACATCGCCAGCATCGGCAGCGTTGCGATGGGCAGTTTGAATGTTCCATAAGTCAGCCCAACAACCAGCCGTGTCAAAGCGGTGATGGCGGACCAGTGAATCGTTCTTGATTGGCGCTTTTGCGATGCGAGCACGCCACGAACGGCCATCGTCGTCGCCGCGAATCCGATCAGCCACGTTGCCCATGCCTCCGCGGTCTGGCTGACAGAAATGTCGCCCGACAACAAAATTGGAACGCACGGGACCGATAGCCCGATCACGCCGCCGATGAAGGCTCGCATTAAGACCGTGTCATCAGGCGCACGACCGGCGTATTTCCCGCTTGAGAAACTGCATGACAAAAGCTTCCTGATCGTGTGAACCTTACCCACAACACCCTACCCCATAGTGCGCCTGCAGGTGCACTAAAGGCTGCAAAGACACGCTGCGGCACATTGTCACGACGTTTGCGGAGGACGGGGGAAGTTGACGCAGAGTCGCGAACGGCGCGGAGACGCCGAGGAATGTGTCCACGCGAAAACCGCTTGTTTTTGCTGCTCTGCGACTCTTCGTCCCCCCGCCTCTGCGTCATCAATTATTCGGAAACAGCCGCGGCTTTTTCTTCCGGCTTGGCTTTCAGATCCAGCTTGTAGCACATCGCGATCGCTTGGCGGGCGTAGTCCATCGACTCACCCAAGATGCGCGCGGCCTCTTGCCGAGCGTGAAAGCCCTTGCTGTTTTCGCTGGCGATATAATCAAGTCGCCACATCGCTTTGCGCTGCAGCTTGCGAATCGGTGCGAGCTGTTCTTCGGTCGCGCCGGCAGCCTGCACTTCGATGATCGCGTCGAACATTTCCGTGACGGCCGCAGCGGCTCGGTCGATCAAGGCTCGCGTGCGATCTTGGATCATGTCGACGCGGTCCTTGATTTCCTGTTCAGGAATGTTGTGACACGTTTGGCAGGCCTTATTGATGTTCATCATCGGACTGCGTACCCAGTGACTGCTGACCTTCGCCGCACCTTTCTTTTCGTACGGCATGTGGCAATCGCTGCAACTGACGCCCGACCGCGCGTGAATGCCCTGACTCCACAATTCAAACTCGGGATGCTGAGCCTTGTAGACCTTCGTACCGGTTTCCTTGTGAACATAATCGTAGAACTCGCCGCCGGGCGTGCCATCTTCGCCTTCGGGAAACTCGGTCGCATCCCATTCGGCTTCGAGGTCTTCCATCTTCAGACCGTTACCCCATGGGAACGTTAGCGTCATCTTGTTGGCACAGTAATATTCGACGTGGCATTGCCCGCACACGAACGAACGCATCTCTTGCCGCGTCGCCATCGTGTTCGAGTCGTAATCGCCTTTGGAACCGGCCGCACGCCACTCGCCGATCGACGGCAAGTGCGGTACCGGGTCGTCGCTCTTGGCCAGTTTGTCGATGCCAAGAATGAACCCCGGCCGCGTCACACGAATCTCCATCGTGTCGGGATCGTGGCAATCCAAACAGGACACCGGATGAGCGCCACCCATGTGCGGATCGCCGGTCGTGACGTCCATGCCATCGACCGTCTTTTCGACTTCGGCGTGGACCTCTTCATACGTCTTTTGGCTGACGGCCTTGAAGCCCGCCATGACCGCTTCCATGTTGAATTCTTCGGCCAACACGGCCGGCGAAGCGTCTTTCCCCATTTCCTCCAAACCAATTCGTCGATAGGTCGGAATGATCGACGCATGGCAGTGAAGACAAGCACCGGCTTGTTGCACGTCGGTGACTCGCTTGGTGACTTCTTGATCGGCCAGCATGTGCGCGTGGCCGCGGGCTTCGCGATAGTCGATGCTGAACGCGTAGCCGGCGAACAAACGTTTCAGCCAAGGATGCTCTTTCAGCTTACTGGGCGGCAAAGCGTGGTTGCCACCGAAATCCGTGTACGGGTCGTTGACCGTTTTCAGATAGTCCTCGTAATGCTGCGGGAAGTTCAGACCCCACGGTTTCGGATCGCTGCTGACCTCGGTGACTTCGACCACCTTCGTGAATGGCACGCGGGCTTCTTGTTTGCGTTCAAAAATATTGACCAGCAGTGCGACCACGCCGACAGTCGCCAAAGCGGTGATTGTGGTGAGGCCAACGAGCCATCCGAAGCCACGTTTTTTGTTTGAAGCCATGTGTGAAAGTTTCAAGTGGTAGAGTTCGGAGGGTGAACAAGTGGCGTAAGCTTGCAGCTTGCGTGTTTTCCAATCGCAAGCTGCAAGCTTACGCCACTAGCGTCCTGCATGGCCGACGTCGGCATGGCAATGGACGCAATTTTGCATGTCGGCACCGGCTTTCGCCGGCAACAACGAGTGAACGAAATCCCTATGGCAATCGACGCAGGTGCTCTGGGTCACTCGCCGGTTTCTTGGCTTGATTTGAATCGGGTCGTCGTATCCGCCCACGGTGAACGCCAGTGAGTGAAAGAATCCGTTGTCCGCCTTCGTCACCCACTTGCCGATCGCGTCGTGCGGCAAGTGGCAATCGTTGCAGACGGCGACGTGGTGATGGCTGCTCTGTTGCCAAGAATCCATGTGGTCCTGCATCACGTGACAATTCACGCAGGTCTGCGGATTGTTGCTCAGGTAGCTCGCCCCCTTGCCGTAACCGAACGTAAACGTGCCCACGCCAGCCAACATACCCAGCACCAAAGCGAACGCGATCAAGGGTTTGCCAAACAGTGCCTTGCTGTTGGCTGCCGATGCGTCTTCCACACCGGCCTCGCCGCTAGCCGAAACGTCATCGGATTCCGCTTCGTTGGGTTTGGACATATCCTTCGTCACGAATGTTTCTCGCAGCTTGCTTTGGTTGGTCGCGAAGTGGGCCTGGGGTTTTCAGCATCTACCCGACAAATTCTGACGACTTCCGAAACAACGGAAAGCCCAATTACGCAGACCGGAAACTAACCTCGGGAAATTCTTCCTTGCGAATACTCGCGAATTGATCTAGGTCAAGTGAACCCTCCTTCGCGACACTCCCTGGCGACAGCACAGCCCCCCGCGATCGCACCTTGTTCGCCCGTTTGAGCGATGGAAACATCCCCGCGCTTACCGCTCACGCGATCACCGGTGGATTACTCCACCGGTGCATCTTTCTACAGCAAGATGAGTGCCAGGGCGTATTCATCGTCGTCAGTGGCTCGTTGCGGATCGACCTTGCCGGGTGAACGCAAAGAGTAACCGCGACCGAAACCACCGCGGCGAGGCAATTTGCTCTGCGGCGAACGTGATCGAATCTCGTGTACCTCGCAGCGTGGCTCGATTCGATACCCTCATTGCCATCGCTTGTATTCCAGTCGTGCTGATTTCTTACGAAGCATGGACCTGTAACGCTGAACTTTCGGATCTCGATCGCGTGGGTTATCGCGTCCTGGCCTACTTGCTCGCCGCGTTGTGCCTAGCGACCAGTGCAGGGATTGCGTTTGTATTCCACAGATCGAACTCGGGCCTTCGTCGATCCAATGGCAGCGATCGTCGCCTCTTCGGGATGAAGGCAAGTGATGCCCGAACCGTTGCAGCGGTGCTTGTTGCGGCACGCCTCGCCACAGTCCTGTACTACGCACCTCCCGAAGAATCTTTGGGTTTAACCTTTCGGTACGCGGGCGTCCCGCCCGCAGGTTTTGGCGGAAGCGGGCGGGACGCCCGAGCACCGTTGTACAGCAATCGTCTGACCGTCGATCCCGATGTACCGCTGGACATTGCCAGGGCAAGAGACTGGTACGAATCGCAGCATGAGCGCGTGAGCAAAGAGTCCCGTGAGGAGCTGGAAGCTGTTCTTCGTCGGGTTGAATCCAATCCGCGGGGGGCTCCCTTTCTTCATTTCATTGCTTTTCGCTGGCTTTTACGCTGGCTTTTTCGCTGGATGAGTTACAGCATTCGGCGGAGGTCGTGGCCATGGGTGGGAAAGGCGAAGCGAGTGGACATTAATTGCTCGACAGTCAATCGATGTCTCACCGCCAAGGTAAATAAGTTCACCTGTTCATCTGCTCGAGGTCCCAACAGATGAGCCCCAGCGACTGTCCGCGTCAACGGATCGATCAGCACCTTATAACCTCCGCAGCCACCTCCCATCTTGCGGATCGAACCCCAGGCGGAAGTATCGTGGTGATTGATGATTACATCGCCAATTGTTTCGCGAACTTGTTGTTCACTAAGTCCTACGCGAGCGATCGGCGGTGCTGTAAATGCCACCGTAGCAATCGCCTCAACATCCGCAGTTGCTCGAAGGCTTGTCGCAAATAAATTCTCCACGACGGCATCCGCTTCGGCATTCGCAACCGGCGTCAACGCCGGTCGCCCGGTATCGGCACAGTCGCCAGCTGCGAAGACTCGAGAATTTGATGTGCTTTGCAAATACTGATTGACCTCAACACCACGTTCCGAATACGCGACCTGGCCGCAATCGAGTCGCAACCGCCCGATGTTGGGTACGCGTCCCGCACCGTGCACCACGACATCGGCTGCAACCCGCTCAGATCCATCAGCCGTTTCATAAGTGACTGTAAAGGTGCCGTCTTCCTCTTGTTGAACACTGCACACATTACAGTCCGTTTGGATCATGCACCCGCAACCGCACGAATATTCCATCAGCTGATGCACCAAATCCGGGTCGAACTGTTCTAGAACTCGCTCATTTCTTTCTAGGATTGTGACACTTCTTCCATAACGAACCGCAGCGTGAGCAAACTCCATCGAAATGTATCCGCCCCCGATAAAAACTACGCGACGTGGAAGATCTTCGCACTCCAAGAATTCGTCGCTAGTCATGACGTGTTCCGCGCCCGGCATTTGCAGATCCCGGGGCTCGGAGCCGGTAGCAATCAGCACTCGTTCGGCGTTCAACAATCTGTGCCCCTTTTCGTCGCCGAGCCTGTCGCAAGCAACGCCAATGGTGCGTTCGTCCACAAAGTAAGCGGTCCCTCGCAAAACTGTAATCCCCTTCTCTTGCAGAGAAACCGCTTTACCTTGGCGAACCGGTTCCGTGAACTGCTGCTTGAATGAAAGCAGATCCGACCATTGATGTTGATCACTACGAAAGCGACTGAGTTGACCGTAGGATCCCTCAACACGCGCAAGCAGATTAGCCGCATTTGTGTAAACTTTTTTCGGGTTACAGCCTCGTAACGCGCAAGTCCCTCCAATCTCCCGACAGTCAATTAACGCAACGCTTCGCCCTTGATCTCTTGCCGAAGTTGCAACCCCGGTTGCGGCTGGCCCACTCCCCAAGACGACCAAATCAAACTGCTCGCTTTGCACCATGAATCCCCTCGTTCAACTCCTCAACAAAAAATAATCCGCCATGCAATCAAATTCCAATTATCGGCTCCACCGTAGCTAATTACATTCCGAAGTGGAGCCAGTCTTCCCCGGAACAGCATCTGTGACGCAAGAAAATCGATCTTTCCCTGACCAATCCGCCAAGATCAAATGTTTGCGCAACTGGCCTGCAGGTACGATTGTCAAGAAGTGGTCGCGAAGAACATGCCAATCAAGTAATGGTGCACCGGGGCTCGAAAAAATGAAACGCCACAGCCAGTTCAAGTTGGCAACGCGGTCCCCAGCCTCCAAGCACATGCAAACCTCCGCCCGCCAGATGTTCGGTGACCAGTAGCCTGCTGCTCACTTTCGTTTCCCTTGCCAAACATCTCATCGATCGCTTGTTGCCAACTACCAAACTCTCGACGGATGGCGAGGGGGTTGTCGCGGTGTTCCAGGCAGACTTCGGTGTGGATCTCAGCTCACGGACGATCTCGCGTTGAGCCTGTTCAAACAAGAGAAGGCGGCCAACTGTGGTGTCAAAAACAAACGCCTTCAATCAGGATGGGACGGAGATTATCTAGCGAAAGTCGTGTTCGCAGCATGACTTACGTTGCAATCGCCTTGTCGCCTTGTCGCCCTGTCGAGCATCATCGAGATGGCAAACGTGAGAGTGCCTTCGCGGTACAATGGGCGACTTGGTGCGATGCGTCGTGTTCCAGCGTCGAGACAGGATTTAGACCCGACAACAATCACGAGAGGTACTTTGTGAAGCATGGAACACGTGTCGTAACGTTTTTTCTTGGGCTCATTCTGCTTGTCCTGCCAGCTATCCAAATTGCCAGTGCTTGCAGCCGAGCCGTCTACTTTGGCAAAGCAGGCCAAACGGTAACGGGTCGAACCATGGACTGGAAGGAAGACATGCAGACCAACCTTTGGGTCTTTCCGCGTGGCATGCAGCGGGACGGAGGCATGGGGGAGCAAGGATTTACTTGGACGAGCTAATACGGCAGCGTCATTGCTTCAGTTTACGAAGCGGGGACTGCGGACGGCATGAACGAAAAAGGGCTGGTCGCGAATCTTCTATTCTTGGTCGAGAGCGAATACCCGGATCCCGACAACGACGCGCGGCCGAAAATGTCCATTGCCGCCTGGACCCAGTATGTCCTGGACAGCTTTGCCACCGTCGAAGAAGCCGTTGCCGAACTGCGTAAGGCATCGTTTTGCATCGTGGGCGTTGTGGCTCCGAATGGTGTGGCGGGCAAGATCCATTTGTCGATTTCCGATCCCACTGGTGACTCGGCAATTTTCGAGTGCATCGATGGGAAACTCGTCATCCATTATGGAAGGCAATACCAAGTGATGACCCATTCGCCGGTTTACGACCAGCAATTGGCACTGAATGAATACTGGAAGCAGATCGGCCGAACGGTCATGCTACCCGGCACGAATCGAGCCGCTGATCGTTTTGCGAGAGCAAGCTTTTATATCAACGCGACGACGCAATCAGCCGACTCGCGCGAGGCGACCGCAGCGGTCTTCAGCGTGATGCGAAACGTCAGCGTGCCGCGAGGCATCAGCACCCCGGACCAGCCGAATATTTCCTCGACGATTTGGCGCACGGTCTCGCAGCAAAAGAACCTGGTTTACTCTTTTGAAGATACGGCCAGCCCCAGTCTCGTGTGGGTTGATCTGAAGAAGATTAACTTTGGGGCAAACTCCGGCGTACGCAAACTGCAACTGCACGGGAACCCTGGCCTGGGCGGCAATCAGACCGACAACATTCAAGCGTCCGAACCGTTCGTGTTCTTGGCACCGGAGTAACAGCTCGTGGACTCCACCGAATCGACTTCCGCTTCCAAGTCGGCGTCAGGGCCAATGTCGTCCTCAGAGACAACATCTGTCTCAGGGACTGAACAATTTCGGGCTCGGCCCCGCATTTACCGACGCTTCACAGGGATCGCTGTGATCGCATGCTTGCTGGTTGTCGCCGGGCTGGTCATTTTGTCGCCGATCGGGTGACCGAGCCAGCGACAAAGGATTTTTGCCGTTGTCGACCGAGCGGTGTTGGGAACTGTTGGACTGGACGGCCCGTCAGTTGGCCGCGGACAAGCGAGGGCGAACGCCCGAGCACCTGGCCCCGATCCTGGATCGCTTGGGTTTGGCAAGCTCGGTGTGGTGCGAGTTGGTGTCGGATTTCGGACGTCTGTTTGCCAGCGTGGCGGGCCGGACGGTGGTGGTCGACCGTCACCGCAGCCGCAACACCCACCGCCGTTTCCGGCTGCGTCGGCGACTCCGCGAACTGATCCCGGCCGCCAGAGCTCCGCGGAGCCCAGACGTCGCCTTCTCAACCTGTCGGCCGTCCGCCGGTTCAGCCGCGGTGCGTCTTTACCAGAGCATCCGCCCAAAAAAGGTTCTTAACGTCCTTTTTTAAGCCCGACGGAGCGTGGACTCAGCCGCAGGGCCCATCCGTCCGAGATCGCACATGCGGTCTTTTCGATGAAGCGAATGCTCGGCCCGCCGACAAAGTGCTATGTCTCCATCCTCCCATCCGACGTCGCCTGAGTGAGTTGTGGCAGCGATTCGTTAAAGCTGTTTGGCCGAGGGGCGTCCGGCTCTCGCATCACTTCCGCGTCTACGGACTTGTTGCTTTCCAACCGGCTTTCAACTGCTCTGCCAGGGCGGGGATGAGATGTTTGCCCTCGGCGCGGCCTGCGATGTTGACGTTTTCTTCCGGGTCGGCTTCCAGGTCGTAGAGTTCGGTTGCCGCAAGATCGCCAACCTTCTTGTTATCGTCGTCCCACTGTCGCCACTCAACGTAGTGGTGTCGCTGCGTGACCATCGACAGTCCCATGTAGTCGCCCTTGTCGGGTGTCACGCGAGGCGAGCGATGGAACTGGCTGAATGCGGCTGACTTCCATTTCTGATTTGGTTCAAAAAGCAGCGGTGCGAAGCTTGTACCTTCCATGTCGCTGGGGATCGGTATGTCCGCGGCGTCGCAAAGCGTTGGGTAGAGGTCGACGAGTTCGACCAAGGCACTGCATTTCGCTCCCGTGGCCGCCTGTCCCGGGACATGAACGAGCAGCGGAACGCGGGTGTCGATGTCGTAGTTCGTCTGCTTGCACCAACTACCGTGTTCGCCAAGTTTCCATCCGTGATCTCCCCAGACAACGACGATCGTGTTCTGATCGAGGCCGAGTTCCGTAAGTCCACGCATCAGCTTGCCGAAACACGCATCGACAAAGCTGACTGAGGCGTAGTATCCATGCTTTAGCAGACGAGCTTCTTCCTCCGTCAGTCCGGCCACCGACGGATGTTTGACATGTTCCAGGTCATAACAGCCTTTGAGTTCGTACGCCGAGTTCATCGCCATCACGGGCGAGTCTTTGGGCAGGAACGGATTGCTTGCCATCGACAGTCTTTTCCGGTCGTATAGGTCCCAGTACTTGGTCGGCGCGACAAACGGAAGATGAGGTCGGTAGTAGCCGAGCGCCAGAAAGAACGGTTGCTGCTTATCCTTCAATCTCGCAAGGGTCTCGATCGCTAGATCCGTCTGCGCTCCGTCGTAGAAATCGCTGTCCGGCGCATCGAACGATTCGGTCGCCCGTCCGTAGGCCCAACCATCCGCGTAAGCATTGGGGTTCTTCTCGAGACGCCGTTGCCTCACTTCGGCAAGTTCCCGGTTGAGTTCACCGTCGTGGTAAAACGACTCCGGCTCACGATCGATCAACTCTGGCGTTAAATACCTTGCTGGTCGCAGATCGGGCTCGTCGAACGAGACGCGATCGGGCATGTGGTTGTGGAAAATCTTGCCCATTGAAACGGTATGGTAGCCATGGGCGTGAAAGTGCTGCGGAATCGTAACGACGGCTGGTAGGTTCACGCGAAACTTTCCTCGCAGATCCCAAACGCGGGTCGAATCGGGACGAAGACCGGTCATCACGCTCGCGCGCGAAGGCGCACACACGGCGGCCTGACAATAGGCTCGCGTGAAAGTCGTGGCTTGCTGCGCGAACTTGTCAAAGCTCGGCGTCTTGATTTCTGTGTTTCCGTAGCAACCAAGCTCGGGCCGAAGGTCGTCGACCGAAACGAACAAGATATTCATGCGTTCGTCCGCCGTGGCGTTTAACTCGCCCGCGAAAACGAAGGCAACTACCATTGAGAAAACACAGCGTTGTATCGAGTTGTTCATGGGCTTTCTCCAGGTGGGTAATCGGATGACAGTGTACCAAACTCCCTTTATGAACGAGGCGTCGCTGCGAGAAAGAAAACGGGACGGGGGTCGAATGGATCATATAGATGATCGATTTCTTCCAGCGAATCGACAGGATTAAGCTGGTGTCGCGAGCTCGTTGTCAAACTCATCGCATTGGTTGCCCGTGGTTTTGCTGATAGGGATTTTGCTGATAGCTGACAGGGATTTTGATTCCAGTGACCGTGGAAATTAGGTGGTGAAATCAGGCTGTCAACCTGCTGTCCTCCGCCTTTTCTCCCGTTGTTTCGCCGTCCTTCCACGGCTGAGAGCCCAGAGTCGGTGGCTCTCGCCGCTTTCGCCCGCCGCTGAAACCTTTTTGCTCAGTCAAACGCCCAACGGCGCCGAAAAATGCGTGATTCTGGGCCTAGTTAGCGCACACCGGTGGCGCCGGCGGAAGCTGGACCCGAAAAATTTGGCCAGCCACGCCCTACAAGAACTCGGGGTCGAGCACCAACTGCAGTTCGCCCGGCCGACTCGGCTTTGCTTGTTGGTCCTCGTGCTCCAGGAAGTCGTCATCGAGGACCAACGTAAGCTCGCCCGCCCGGTCGGTGTGCGTAGTGGGCGGGGCCTGGGCGGTTGCGAGCGTGCGGACAGAGCCTTACCAGAGGCCCACATGCCGAACAATCTGCTCGATCACATCCCCTGGCAGCGCTCAATGAAGCTGATTATTTTCATCTGCCTCAGTGCAGGCACTCCAGTTTCCCTTGGTGATCTCCTTAAGCATCGAGATGTCCAAAGCCTGTTCGGCCACGATCTTCTTGAGCCGATTATTCTCTTCCTCGAGTGACTTGAGCCGTTTGGCCTCCTCGCTCTTCATGCCGCCATACTGGCTTCGCCAGCGGCTCAGCGTGGCTTCACTGACCTCGAGCGATTGGAGGACTTCGTCAACGTTCTTGCCGGCCGCCAGCATGGCATCCGCGTCACGCAGCTTTCTAATGATCTGTTCGGAAGAAAGTCGTCGTCGTATCTTGCTCATGAAGAATCCTTCGCCGGAATGGGCACTAGACTTTCGTAACCTCTGGATCAGGTTTTGGGGAGTATTCCACTTTGCGATCAACAACTTACGCGACGCTGGCTACTCTGAGCGTCGCATCGCTGAGACTCTGGGAGTCTCCCGCGGGGCCGTCCGGCGGCATCTGACGCCCGCACCGTCAAACAGTACCACGGCGCAAACGGCTCTCGGCGATCAGGCGCCAACCGGCTCGCAGGATTCAAACAGTACCAAGGCGCCAACCGGCTCGGGGGATCAAGCAGAGGTTTCGGCACCGAGGGATGAGCCGATCACGAGCAACAGTCAATGTGAGCCGTTTCGTGAAATCATCGTCGCCAAGTGCGAGCTCGGTTTGTCGGCCCAACGCATCGATCAAGACCTCGTGGCCGAACACGGCTTTGAAGGCAAGTACTGGTCGGTCAATCGATTTGTCAAGTCGCTGGGCAACAATCGCGAACTGCCCTTTCGCCGAATGGAAGTCGAACCCGGCGAAGAGCTGCAGGTGGATTTCGGCACTCGAGCTAAGATCCGAAGTACCGACGGAACTTACCGGCGCACGCACGTCTTTCGCTGTGTCCTGAGCCATTCACGAAAAGGCTACACCGAGGCCGTTTGGAAGCAGGATACCGAAAGCTTCATCCGCACGCTGGAGAATGCGTTTTGGGCGCTCGGTGGAGTGCCTCAGCGAGTCGTCTTTGACAACGCCAAGTGCGCCGTCAAGACGCCTGACTGGTACGACCCGGAACTCCATCCGAAGTTGGTCGACTTCTGCAAGCACTATGGCAAGCATCATTGGGGCCGGGAACGAATTTCAAATCGAACTGACCAAAGAACGACTGGCGAATGCTCGAGCGGCACTGAAGCGACAAGGCAAGCGAGTCGCCGGACGAGTGGCGTTTGGCTACGAAGCCGATGCGAATACCCAAGCACTCCCACCACATGCGGAGCAGGCGATCGTGGTGCGTGACTTCTTTAAGCTTGCGTCCGACGGGGCGACTCCGAATGAATTGGCGACGCTCGCGAACTTGCAGGGCTGGCCGAATCAGAACGGGGAAACTAAACACTGGACCGCGCGACAGCTGATTCGCATTTTGACCAACCCGACTTACACCGGCCGCATCCATCACGGCACTTTGACTCTGCCAAGAGAACACGATGCGATTGTCGACCAAGCAACGTTCGATGCGGTGCAACGCCAGATCGAATCGCGAAAGACACGTGTCTCAACGCCAAGCGAACGCAAAGAGAATCCAC
>Ga0209947_1001154_pt1 | contig 15918 bp, 9 predicted proteins | sample SalPonR2_B_D2_MG_FD_185706 | JGI IMG/M metagenome (GOLD analysis project Ga0209947, IMG submission 185706) | Salt pond soil microbial communities from South San Francisco under conditions of wetland restoration - Salt Pond MetaG R2_B_D2_MG... ... | reverse complement strand
GCTGTTCTTTTGTGAAAAAGATGCGTTACACAATTTACCAGTTTCACAACCTATCTCTCGAATTGTTTTTTTCAGGATAAGACCGTACCAAAAAAGTGCCAAAATTGGGGTTGGGTGTGGTTTGTCACCCCGATCACAAAAAACGTTACATTACCAAACTGGTTTAGCTGAAACTGGTTTGGCGAAAAATCACTACCTTAAAGAATGCTCCGATTTTCTTAATTTTTGCATTTTTGGAAACAGAATCCTTAAACCAGTTTCAACTAGTGAATTCAAAATTCGGCCTTTCGAGTCAAGACCCTCGTATTCGGGTTCAGGGGACGAAAGCCAGTTTCAAGATTTTTCGCCATTTTTTTTTATTTTTCTTGGGACCTAACTTTATATGTTAGTCTCTCTGCAGTACACTCATGTTGTTCATTGCACTATTCGAACGAGCAAGCGTGTTTATCGAGTTCCCGGCTACACTATGTTGTGCCCAGGTTGAACTATGTCTTCCTCGAACCAGCTTTTGGTCGCGCTCGCTGCGCTCTGTTTTATCGGTTTTCTGAACCTCATCGTCAATGGCCTTCACTACGGCGCCGAATGTCCGCGCGATACTGTTCCCGCGGCGGCGGGCACTGCGCCGGTTCGCGCTGCCGCGGCTTCTGCGAATTGCCCGGACACGAACTCGCTTGTTCTCGCGCACTGCAGCACGCCAGAGTCAATGGGCTTGTGCTTTGACGTCGCCGCAGAGGTGGAAACGCTTCTTTTGCTGGAGAACCGCACGTCCATTTTCGCGGCACTCAAGGCGCTTGAGCCGCAAGAGGGCCAGATTTTCTACTGGGCCGTCGACGAGAACACGGCGGCCGAAGACTCGCACCTTGATACCGACGTGCGCGGAACGGCCGAGTACTTTGACAACAACGCCTACTACTACAGCGTCGAGCGTCACGCCGAGAGTGTCCGCTGCGGCGCCGGGTGGTCTCTTGGGTTCTGGAAGACGTCGCAGGGCCAGCGGTCGCTGCAACTGGCGTACTGCGAAGAGAGCGAGACGAACGTTCGCGTGTGCGGGGCGTTTGACGTGGTTAAGGGAGTAAATTGAGAGCAAAGAGGACATTCACTGCAAGTCTTCGGTCGGCAGATGTGGAAGTCGGCTTGCACGCTCTTCTCGCTTTGCGATCATGGCGTCAATTTTCGTCTTGTTGGCCGCGTAAAAGTCCTCGTACGACTTGGCGTGGTGCGACTTGTACGCGTCCAGTGTTTCCTGGCTTGTCATCTCCTTGCGCAGTTTGTTGTAGCAAGAGACGCACAGGTCAGAGCCCGGGTCTTCGTAGGAGCTTACGACTGGACCAGCGATAGCCGTTTTGCAGCTGTCGCACTGAGCTACGCTACGAATGTACCACGGTGCGCCCTTGTTTTTCTCTGAGGACGAGGTCAGAAAGACTGGCGCGCGCATGATGGCGGCAAACGGCCGAGAGGGTTGCGGTACAGCTTCGGATTTGCGTTTCTTGCGCGACGCTGTGCGCGCTTCGCTCATCGTTCAAAAGAACAGTGCTGTATAAACATTTCTCGCTCTGAATGTGGAATTAACCAACGCAGGAGACAATGGCATTGTGTGCCACTTTTGGAGTCTGGGACGCGACTCGTTTCAATGCATCAGTCTATTCACAGTGGCGCGGTGCTGCATGACGCGCACCGAGTGAGCACGGTACTCAGAATCGGCAAACTTTATGTTGAGCTCGGACTGATAGAAATTCATGCGCGTCATGTCCTTCTCCATCAACTTCCAGTACATCGACAGCATATCCCTGTACTCGCGCAAGTTCTTGTGGTGCGGATGTACCGTTCCGTCTTGTGATTCGAAGAAACACATAGAATCGAGCGCGTCTAGCTTTTGATCGAGCTGCGCGAGGTGAATCTGCAGCTTGATCTTCGGCTCTTTCTTATGTTGCGTCAGACAAATATGAATGGCCCTGGAACGCCAGACAGGCAACTCTTGATGGCGCAGCACGGCATCGCGGTAGATTTGCGTCATGTAAAACTTGTGCGCCTCGAGCGCCACAATGCGCATGTCGGTTCCCGGTTTGCTGTACAAAATGCGAAAGAGCTCTTTGACATGATCATTGTCCACCATCGCATACTCATCGCGGCCCCAGCCGCACAGAAAGCATTGTGTCACGCGCCCCACCGCCGTCGCACTGTTTGGCACCCGCATGCGCTTCAGACGCCGTTCGGCCGAGTTGCACACCAGGCTCTTCTCGCTAGCGGACGATCGTTCGAGCGGACGGTCGTAAAAATCGCCGCGTTTGTAGTTCGACATACTGTCGTCGCTCTCTTCGCCCGAAAACTCGCCAACGCCGGTTTTGTCGTGCATAAAATTGGCGTCCACGTGCTCGAGCGACGCGCTCTCGAGCCCGCCATTGCCCGGCCATCCGGCTTTGCGTGCCATGCGGCGATTGCGGCGCGCGTCGCGCTCCTCGCATGTCAAGCGGCGCCGCGTGGCCGTGTCGCGCCGCACCTGGCGCGCAATTTGCTGCTGCTCAAGTTCTTCGCACGACGTGTCGTCCAGATTGATCTCGGCCCCGGCCAGTGCCGCTGCGCCATATTTGCGCTCGATATTGCGCCGCGCCATGTCCTCGGCGCTCACGTACTTGATCGACGGCTTCTCGCCGTTCTCCTCGTCGGCGCCGCTCTTCTTCTGCTTCTTCTTTGGCGCGGCGGCGGCGGCTTCTGGTGCCATAAAATGCTCGACCGACGGACTCAGCTCGGCGGTAAGTGTCTCGCTCATGGTCGGTTTCATGCGATCGGGCGGCTTTGTCTTGCGCTTTGGGCGCCGCCCGAGCTGCTCGGGCATCTCGACGTCGGACGAACTCGCGCTCGACGATCCCATGAGACGGTTGAGCTCGCTAAGACCGGAAATGTCGCTGCTGTCGGCGGCGCGCGCGCGCGTTTGCCCGAGACCCTCGGGGCGATCGGCGGCGCGCGGGCGCCCCGAGCCCTTGTCTGGTTTCATGTCGGCGCCGGCGATGTCCGAGCCCTTGCGCAGCGGACCAAAGTCGCTAGCCGGGTTGACGTTAAAGAACGCCATGCGCGCAGACGGGGGTGCTTTGTAAATTAGATCTTGCGCAAAGAACAGTTGCGTTTGGCAAAACTAAATCTCGTAGCAGGTCGACATCCATGGACGGTTGTACGTCGAGCGGGGACAATGTGGCCTCGCTTTCGCTGGACCGCGAGCCAGTTCGCAAACGCAAGCGCTCTGCCAAAGCCAACGACAACGAGACGTTTCTATCCCTGAGCACAAAGTACGACAACGACCCGCTGGACCGCTACAGATCGCGCATAATGCGCATGTTGCGCACCAACGGCACGGTGGAAGATTTGCGCCAAGACGACTCGTTTGTGCCACGCGAGTCGCACGATCTGCTCTATCGGCTGAGCAAACAAAAGCTGGACGTGCGCGATCACGTCTCGCTTACGCTCTACGCGTACGTACTCGTGCGCGAGGTTGAACGCATCTCGCTGGCGGCGGCCGACGCCGAAGATTTTGCCGACGACGCGGCCGCGTCCAACGCCGAGGCGGAACTGCGTACCAACACACGGAACCTAGAGCGCATCTTGCGCGCAGTGGACGACTTCACGCTCGCGCACCGCTTCGACAGCCGCGTGATGTCCGAAGAGTTGCAAAACGGCGGCGTTGCCGGTCTCAGCAACCGCGCGACGGGCGACGGCGTGGCGCGCAACGCGGCGGGCGAAGATCCCGACGTCATGCGCGAAGCGCACCGCTCCGCTTTTTGGATTGCGCGGTGCAAAATCATCAACCTGCTGCGCAACGTCGCGCACGCCGTGCCGCCACCGGAGAGCATCAACGAGCCCATGCGCGTGCGCGCCGAGGCTCTGAGTGACGAGCAGTTTGCGCGCTGGATGCAAGCGCGGAATGTGTGCGACCGTTCCCTTTTGCTATTCGAAAACACCGACGGCGGTGTGAGCGGCCATACACTGCAAGAGACAAACTTGCTCTCGCTCTGGCTGACGATCAAAATGACAACGAGCCGCTGGCCGTATTTGCCGTTTGACGAGTACGCGTTCCGGCTCGTGAGCGAATTGCTGAGGCGCGTAGCGTTTTTCGTCTCGTACCGCGAGAGCACGGACCCGCGGACCGCGGCTGGTCGCGCGCTGTCAAACGTAACCGGTTCGGCGCGCAAGAAAGTTCTGGGCCTGTCGCTCGACATGTGGCAGGTGCGCAGCATCATTACCCGAGCGCGCAATCGCACGTCCACGGGCTCAGAGCGCGTTCGCTCTGCCACTCTGCTCAACATGGCGGCGTTTGTGAAGATCAACGGGCAGTACGCGCACGTCAACGACCGGTTCCTTACCGAAACTGAACGCGTCTTTGCGTCACTCGAACGCGATCTGCGGCTCTGTTCTGGCTTCCAGTGGCACTTTTTGTCCGGTCTGGTGCCCGCGAACGCGCCCGAAGTGTCGCTTTCCGGTCCACAGAGCTCGTGCGAGGCGTGTCGCGAGATTCTTTCGGCCGACAAGACGTGCGTCGATGCGTTTGAGAAATTCTGCGCGACGCAAATGTCCGGCGTGTTCAAGGACTTTGTGCGTGAAAAGTTCCAGGACCGCGTCTACTCGTTCTACCTCAAACCGTCGGACGCCGAGCGCTTTCGCCGCCTCAACCCAGCCGACATGTCGTCGGCGCGCAACATCATTGCACGCGAGCAGCGCGAACTCAACCGCAGCATCAACGAGCGCTTCGTAGGCCCGCAGATGTCCGACGTGTGGAGCGGGCTGTGCGGAAACTACGCCGAGCCGGCGTACACTCTGCTAGCAACATTAGCGGCCGGTTACAGTGTACAGCAGCTGTGCGACGGCGCACGGCTCGATCGGTATGTTGTGTCACTGAGCATGCTCGAGCCGTATCTATACAACGACGAGCGCGTTCCGAAACCGCGCAGCGTGTACCGAGATTTGCACACGAAACTGCAGACCACGGGCACGCTGCGCTTTCGCAACAAATTAATCCGCTCACACGGACTCATGGCTCCGGCGGCCGAGATACAGTACATGCATCCGGTCATTGCGCACGGCATGAACTCGGTCTTTCTGTGCCACAACGGTCGCATGCACCGCTGTCCGCTTGGCTTTGGTCAGGCGTTTGTGGCCTGGCTCGGCGTCATGTGCACCGACGAGAACATTGGCGGCCAGCTGTCCAACCGCGCGTTTTTGCATACGCTCTGGACGCATCTGAACCAAAAGCGCGTCGGAGAGGCCAAGCGATTGCTGGAAAACGCCAATCGCCGCGTGAAGCGCTGGGATCCGGTCAAAACACTGCTTGCGGTCGACGATGAAGTGGAGCGGATGGGCGCAACAAGGCGCAACGTGACGCAATTTTAATTGTTTTGCGCTACGCATATTTATGTTTCGATCTCGGGCACCACAGATCGTTGCCGTGCACGGTGATCTATGTCTAAATTTGTCGATCTAACCGGGCACGATCCGTCGGCGATATATGCGTCGGTGCGCCAAAACTTGCGCGAGAACACGGCGCAGAAGCACGACATTGTCTACGTGCCTCTTCCGCATGTGCAGATGATGCGCATATACGATTATTATCACACCCAAGAGCCCATGATCAATATTGTGAATGAAATCAAGAACTTCCATACGCTCGGCGACGAGTACGAAGTTAACGCCACCTATGGCGGAAAAGAGATCCCGGATCCAGAAAAACGGCAGGTGAACGAAGCGCTCAACGTCCTGCTTCCAGAAATCCGCGCGTGGGACGACATGTTTGGCTTTGTCGGCATCTACGACCCCAACGCGTACCAGGACCGGCAGATCGAAGAAATCGTCGAAGACGTCGGGGGCGAGGGTGGCTCTGACACCTACGCGCTGCGCAATGAGCTCATGGACAATGTCAACGAATCCATTGATCGCTTGCAGCCGCTGATTGGTGACAAGGATGCCGATCGACTCAAACAGCGCGTTCTCGATCGCACCAAAATTGTACCCGATGACCAGGAAGACGACACAGCCACTTTGCGAGCGGATGAGACCGACGTCTACATTCGCACCGAGCCGCGCATCTCAGCCACAAGCGCCCCAAATTCGCACGCCATCATCCGCGAGCGCGATCTAGGCACCAACGACGACGACGGCGACGATGACGAAGAACAGACAATTGTACGCTCGCGCATCAACGTGCGCCGCTCGTTGCTGCAGACCATTGCGTCGATTTCCGAGTTCCGTGTCGTGAATTTGCAAGAGGGGCGCTTTTACCTGGAACACGACCGTCTCAACGGCCACGAGCGCGTCGTGTTTGCACGCAACGAGGACAACGTCGAGCTGTTCACAAAATCCGGAGAAGCGGTGCAAACGCGCGGGCACAGCACGCCAGTTACGTCGCTCAACATCGATGAAGATGTGTACGTGTACGTCTGGCCTGGCGGACGTCCGTTGCACAACGGCAAGCTCAATACGCGCATGGAGGAAATTATGCGCCTGCGCGACCTGAACGCCGAAGCGGAGGAAAACCTCTCGCACGCCGATCGCCAGGCGGCGTTCCCCACCGCCGTCTACCAGTACCAGATGTCTCGCAATCACGGAGACGTGACGCGCCTCACCGACCAACAAATCCACTTCGGGCGCGGGGTGGACGAGGACGCGTCACTCGCCCAGCGCTTGCGCGAAGAGGGGCGCAAAATGGCCGAGTTTGACGCGCACGCGCAAATGGTCAACAATCAGCGACAGGACGAACTGACGCAGCGCCTGGCTGGCGGCGTAGAGCGCGCCACCACTGTCGGAAGCGATGGAACACGACAACTGCGCCATTTACAGCACGACAAGTACATCAACCTGCCCGAAGGCTTCACGTACGCCGGTGTGCTGCCGTCCACAACGTTGGCCAATCCAACAGAACGACGACACAACTACCGCACCGCGCTCGCCTCTTCGCTCGGAATGCCGCTGTCGATCATCGAAGGCGGATCGACATTCTCCGGCGGTTCGGGCGGAAATCGGACCGGAAGCAGTGGCGCCGCAGTCTCGACCGGTTCGGCTGCTCTTTCGTCTTCGGCGCTGGTGCAGGCGATCATGAACGATCGCTCGCGGCTGACAATGTGCATCGGGTCGCTGTACAATCTCATGTTCCGCGACACGGACAACGAGATGCTGGCCGACATGCTGGCGTCCGCCACGCAGCAGAAGAGGCGCGGCGAGACGGAAGTGACGAATGCGGTCGAAGAGCTGCGGCGTCGTCTCGAGTCGACCAACGAGGCGACGGAGCGTGCGCACATTGCAGAACAGATCGAGACAAACAACTCGTTTCTGACGGCGGTGGCGTCGCGCTACGAGCGCATTGCATCCGAGGTGCGCGAGATTGCGTCGATGGGCAATCGGTTTGAGATCGAGTTTCGCAAAATGGCGCACGTCGGTGTGGATGATCTCGTTATGCTTAAGGATAACTTTGCAATTGACGAGTTTACCTACGTCAATGCGCTCAGGCAAAAAGTCGGCCTGCGCGCTATGACATCCGAAGCAGAGTTGAAGAGGAACCGCGAGAGCGCACTCAAGTTGCACGAAGAGAAACAAGAGCGAGAACTGAAGCTGCAGGCCAAGTATGCACCTGCACCCAAGCAACCTGGTGGCGGTGGCGGAACAACGGGATCTGCGTCCAAAACGGCAGAGCCAAGTGCAAAGAAGAGGAAGACGGAAAGCACGTCAAGTGACAAGAAATTGCAGGAAGAGGTGAAGAAGAAAACATCGCCAGTGAAGTAAATTGGCCGAGTTTATTGCGGAATTGTCGGCTGTGTAAGAAAATATCATCATGCGAGTGCTCTTTGATACTTCGAGGCCGCTTTGTGTGTATGGGTGCATAAAACAACCTCTGCTTATCATTTACATACATGGACGACGAAAAGAAAGAAAGGACGCGCCGGCCATGGTCGACGCAAAAGAGTTTAGGCTTGAGATTCAAAAGCGAATTGGCAAGATGCACGTTGATGCTTTGGCGGAACTTCCCGCCGACGCGCAGAAGTCCCTGATTTTCACTTCCAGCAGCTTTGTCCGCGAGCTTAAGAGCGGACATTCGGTGCACGAATCTGCGATCTACGGAATGTCGTTTGGCGTGAACCAGAGCGATATTCTGTGTGTTATTCGTTTTCTGAAAGAAAAACTTCCCGTTTTCATGACAGCCAGCGTGTTCGACATCAACACGCCCGGGATGGAAAAACTCATCAAGCACACCGGTTACCTGTTCTTTGTGCGCCTCGATCTCTCGATTCCGCTGGCACTGGCCCTTATTTTGCCCGAACTGGAAAAGGCCAGGCTTTGAATAAAAGTGCACGCAACTGCTTCAATTGTCCGAATTCCAAACAACGAGCGGGTCAAACCCATTGCCTTCAAACTCGCCCATGGCTGGAATGTGCACAAGCTCCTTGCGAACCCGCGTGGCGAGCGATTCAGACGCATCGGCGCACAACAGCGCCTCGGCCACGAGCGTCAAGTTGGCGTGGTGCAGAATGAGGCGCGCCGCGTAAGCGGAGAAGCCCTTTTGCTCGCCCAGCTTGAGAAGTAGCTCCTGTACGTCGATGTCCGTTGCGCTGGCGTCGCCAAACAACGACCCGTTGCGGTTCTTGGACCACATGACGCGCGCCACCACTTTCGGAACTGACGAGTAGGCGCGCAGGACGCTCAGTGCGTCCACGACGCTCATTGGTTCCTGTGGGCTGAGCAGTTGTTCGACGACAAAGTCGTGCAGCTGCGCCGACGATAGCGAGTCGTCTGCGGTCAAAGCCAGTGCCTTGATTTTGGCGATGGCGAGGCATTGCAAGTTCTGCAACTTCTTCTTCGCGTCGCCCGCGAGTTCGGGCACGGGGCGCAGTACGTTCTGCGGATCGTCGAGGTTGCTCGCTTTGCTGGGCTGCAGCTTCGACGTCGCCTTGGTCTGCGGCTGCGTCAGCACGTCGCGCGCGAATTTCTCGACGCGCCCGGATTGGCTGTGCAGCGCCGTCTTAGGCGTCGTCGATTTGCGCTCGGCGCCATCCTCGCCGACTACGACTGTCTTCTGTGCCGACGTCGTGCCCGCCTCCATGGTGGCGTTGACGAGCGCCGTTGCCGCGTCGTTTGCGTCCATGAGTCGCACGCGCTTCTCAAACGACTTGACGAGATCCGAGTAAAGCGAGTGCATGGCGCTGAACGGTGGTTTGTCGTCCGGTTTCGTGTAAAAGAACTGCGGCGCCACGCGCTGCTCTGTCTCCGAGTGGAGCGGATCAGGCGCGCGTGTGCGCTCGGCGACAATCTCAATCTCGGCGTCGTCGGCGTCGGCGCTCTTTCGCTTCTTCGGCGCCGGATTTGGCTTCGGCTTTGACTTCGGCTTCGGCTTCGACTTCGGCGCCGGCTTTGGTTGCGTCTTGGCGGGCGACTTTTTCTTCTTCTCCTTTTTGTCGGACGCGTCGTTGCGCGACTTTGGAGTGAGCATCGTTTCGCGCTTGCGCTTGATTTCGGCCTTTTTGTCGGCCTCTGCCTTCAGATTTGCGAGAATCTCCTGCACGTGTGCGTTCGGTACCGCCTCGAACTCTGTCGCGTCGACGGTGGTGTCAAACACGCTGTTGAATGCGCGTGCACATTCCTCGCTGTCCTTGAGTTCAAAAAGAACTTTGCAAAACTCCTGGCGCTCGGCTGCCGTTTTGAGCCACGTAATCTGCTTCGCGATGTAGTCGCCCAGCATAAACATGCACAGCGCGTTGCGATCTGACTCCGGCTCCTTCGGGTAGCCCGACGCGTTGGCGAGCGCCGCCGCGTACAGGCGCTTGCTGAATACGCGGTTGAACTCTTTGATGGGCAGCACCTCGTAAAACACCGACGTCTTCTTCTTTGTCGTCTTGTCGGCTTCCGGGCTGCAGAGCATCACGAGAGCGGTGGCCGACGCCAGAGCGGCACCGGTGCGCGTCATGGACGGCAGCAGCTTGCCCAGCTCAAGCTCCGTCATGATTTGGCGTTGGACGTGGAACTTGCGAGCCAGTTCCGCCTTCGCCTTGTCAATCGGCTTCGCCTTTGAATGCAGCGGAAATTCCTGTTTGCTCACGTCCACCGCCGAGTCAATGAACTGGCGGCGCTGGTTCAAATCGGAAAGGTCGTAAAGCGCCATCTCGCCGTTCTCGAAAAAATCCTTGCCTCTTTCGCAATTCGCGTCGCGCACCGCGCACGAGAGTCTCTTTTCGATATTGAAAAACGCCCATGTGCGCAGCGCCTCGATGCCAATCGGGCGAAACTGGTCGTCGTTCATCGACTTCTTGACGTCCTCTGGCGCCAGGTTGGTGCGGTTGCTGGCCAGCGCACCCGCGCGCAGGTGCTCGTAGCGCGGATCGCCGTTCTCGTCGTACGCGGCGCCCATGTCCGGCTTTTTGCCAGCCTTGGTCTGCGTCTTTTTCTTTTGCGGCTTCTTTTTCGGCGTCGGCGGACTCTTCTTCTTCTCCGATTCGTCCGACGACTCGGCCAGTTCGGCGAACTGGTTGTCTTGGCTCGCCGAGACCGCGTCGGAGGTCGCCTCGGATTCAAGCGACGCGTCCGTTTCTTCGCTGCTGCTGCTTGCGTTGTTTGGGCGAAACTCGCGCCCGCAGTCCGCGGAGCTCGAAGCGTCGTCTGCGCTGGTCGAACTCGAGCCGACTAGTTCGTCGTCAGAGGTCTTTTTGGTTGGTTTCTTCGTAGTATTCTTAAATTGGCTCAGGCCAAAGTCGCTCGATGATTCGGATGATGTCATTTTTGAACTGGTTTCGCTGATGGTGATTCAAAAACCAAATCCGCACACGAACGTGGACGAATTCAAGAACAAGCAAAAAAAAAATCCAGAATTTCTCGAATTTATCCAGGATTCCATAGAGCCAAGACTGAACATTTATTAATGTTTCTTTGCGCGAACCTGTGAAACTGGCGTTATCTTTCCTGGATACAAAAATCCACTTTGGGTTAAACTGAGCGTGGTTTGCAGAAGGACGGCAAAACTTAAATCCCGGCAAAACTAGCACGTCCGGCGAAAAGTCAGCGATCAACCGGGCGGAACATGTCAATCGAGGAGATCAGCGACAACGGGTCGAACCCGTTCCTGAACCCCAACAACGACTTCGGCGACGACGACAGCTCTGAACTGGACGACGTGAACCAATTTGACGGCGATCCAGATGGAGACGAGCAGAGGTTCCGCATGCCGGTGGCCGATCCGTATTTGTGCGAAACGGGAGCTCGCATGCGCTCTGACTACAACCACGAAAACACGGTGAAGCGCTACCGCGACTTCCTGGCCGGAAAGATCAAGTACTGGAACCCAGCAAAGCAGGCCGAGTTCGAACAAATATCCTCCTCGGAAGGAGGAGGCCCGCCGCCTCCGCCGGAAAAAGGCCCGATGATCGGAGTCGAGGTGCGCGCCGAGGGCCAGAGCAAAGAGCAGATGCTGGAAGTGCGCGACATCATTCGCTACACCGGGCGCAAGAACCGCAAACTGCGCGGCGAGGCCCTCGACGGCCTCGAGCCTGGCACGCCGGCATACGAAGCGGCCTACGCCGCTTACCAGGACGATGCGATGAAGAATTTCACCGACGGGTATTTCTCCAGCCCTTCGGCGCTCTTGCCGCGCGCTGTTGCTCTGTCGCGCACCTGGGTCAAGGGCATTCGCAACCCGACCTACGAAGCGCCGATGGGGTACGATGATCTGGGCTCGTTCGGTAACATGATTGCCGGTCTGTGCGACAACATGGAGGTGCTGTTCAACTTCGGCCACTCGATGAAACTGGCACTCGTGACTCGCATCGTGGTGCTGGCAAGTTTCCGCTACGACACCGGCATGCGCCCGGCCTTGCTCGTTCCGGGCGCCAAGTCGTCGGGCAAGTCGTTTGTGTTCGAGGCGATTGAGAAAATCACGCACAATGGCGTGTTCAACCGCATGACGTTTGCAACAGTCAAGTCGATGACGTCGAACGCCGACGCCAACCTGCAGGTGCACGTGATCGACGAAGGCGCGGGCGCTCTGGTGGGCCAGCGCTCGAGCACCGCCGACGCGCAGCAAGAGGCGATCGTCAAGTCGAGCATGACAAACAAAGAAGTCGTCGCGCAGATGCTGAGCACCGACGAGGGCAAGCGCGTCATGGTCGAGTCGGTCTCGTCGCGCATCGGAACGTTCCTGATTGCGACCAACGACGAGATCGAGAACCCCGACGCCGCGATCATTGCGCGCTACATTGTGTGGCCGGCCGAGGTCATTCCGCCGGGCGAGAAGGAGGCAATCGAGAACAAGATGTACGCGTTCGACGACGACATGCGCTCGGGTCGCAACCGCGCGCTTGTGGAGCACATGCAGCTCGACTCTCTGTACGTCATGATTGTCGAGATGGCGATTGCCATGGGCGCGATTCGCGACGTCAACATGGACGCGGGCATTCTCTACTACCAGATGTTCGACAAGCACATGACGGAGAGCGGAAGCCCGCTGTCGGACTCGAAGCGCAAGAAGCACGTCATGGAGGTTGTGCGCACACTGACAATCATGCACGCGTGCTCCGTCGTCTTCTCGGGCGAGACGACGCGCAGCTGGCGCTACGAGGCCGACGGCGAAACGCCGCGCTCGCTCACCGACATTTTGCCGCGCGCCCTGCGCGAGGTGGAGCGGCTGCTTACCGTCAACATGGAGGCGGCGGTGTTTGGCTTTACGCTTCTCGACCTGCTCTGGAACGATTCGGAGTGGCCGGCAATTTGCACCACGGTGCGCAACGAGATGCTCAAGTTCGACAAGCTCAACGGAGGCCAGGGCGTGGTGGACGCCGACGGCCGAGGCGGCAGCATGCCGATCGAAGCGCACCATCGCGGCGGGCTGTGGCAAAATCTGCAGGAACGCATCTCGGAGCGCGCGGACATTACGGCGCGCGCATACGACCAAGACGCAACAGAGCGCGAGCGCGCCTCGCTGGCGGCGCACGGCACGCTGGGCACGGACAACGACGCCAGCCAGTCGCGCGCGCAGTTCTCAGCGGTGAATAGCGCGCGCGAAGAGCGCAACGCCAAATACCACGAGGAGACAGAGATGCGCAAGTTTATCAACGCCAACGTGCCCGTGCCGTTCATGCCAATCACGCTGGGCGACCACGGCGCCGACATCGCGTTTGATCCGCAGTATATCGAAGTGGTCGGCACCGGCACGGGCACACTCGAGAGCGTGGCAATGCGCATCCGTGAGTCACAGCGCGGCAGCAAGTCGTCGGTCGAGAACATTATGCGCATGCTGCGCTACATGCGCAACAAGAGCTGCACGTCGCGCATTTGGACGTGGGACGTGCGCGACAAAAAGCTGAAGCTCGACAAGCGCTATCGCGGCCAAGAGATCACGCAGCCGGCCGTCAAGATCATGACCAACGACGCGCTGGGCAGCGCCAGTTTCGAGCACATGAACCGCAACGCGCGCCGATTTTTCGTGTGCACCGAGCTGCTCGTGTCGGGCGCCACCAACGCCGACTTGTCCGAGATGGCCGTGCGTTCGATGCAGTACGATTTCACGCTCACCCGCCGCCTGCTTACTGGTCTGTACGTGCATGCGCGTGAGCGCGCGCTCTACAAGAAGCGCCCCGATGGCACGCAGCAGTGGTCCGAATTTGGCGACAAGCGCGTGTTCTGGGAAGTGTTTCGCTGCGTCGACGTCAAATCCGATCCGACCAGGAGTTTCTCGTCGATCAATTACAATCGCGTGCGCGACAGCACCGACATCAACCTGTGCATGCAGGAGCTCGGCGTCGCCGCGAACGCAGCGTCGTTGGCCGAGCTGCGCGAAAAGCGCCGCTCGCAGTGCCGCGGCGTCGAGCGCGTCAACAACGACCCGGATCTCGTTTGCTCGAAGCGGCACGGAGAGCTGTGCGGTGTGCCCGAGTCTGAGATCGGGCTGTGCTCGTCGCTTTGGGTGGATTTGGTGCGGCGTGATTTTCGCGCCGAGAATCCCGAGAAGTTTCCGCAGATCGGCCTCAAGTACGAGGACAAGGTCCGCGAAATTCAGGCCGAGAACATGTCGTTTTTCATTGCGCGCAAAAATCCGAACAGCATGAATCAGACCGTGTGGACGCGCAAAAGCGGCGACGGGCAGCCAAAGCTCGTGCGCTCGCACGTCGAGCTCATGAAGCGCCTGGGACAGCCGCACATGATTGACCTGGCGCTCTGGAACGGCAAGCGTTCGTCGCGCCCGAGCCCGGCCGAGATGCCCGAGGCGCGCCGCGAGCGGATTATGCAAAAGGCCAAGCGCATACGCTTGGGCGAGGGCGTGGATGTCGAGTCGATCGCGTCGAACGACGGATTTAGCAACTCAATGCCCGGCTCCAGCACATTTAGCGGCGCTAGTCGCATCGCGCGTGAGATGTCGCGCACTACTGACGATATCGATATCAACGACGTCGACGCTCTGTCTGGGCTGAGCGCGCAGCCGTCAATGCAAGAGCTGCAAGAGACGCGCAAGCGACGAGTCGATGACATTTCGCGCGCTCGGTTTTCTTCGTTCGATCAAAGCTTTTCCGACGTAGACCCGGCCGACCTGCGCCAGTGCACGACACGCACGCACCGCGCCGCGCCGGCGGCACCAAGCGAGACAGGAAGCGAGTCGACCAGGAATCTGGAGATGATTTTTTGAGCAATTTATAAACTGCCGCGCTAGTTCTCTGGAGAACCGCTACCCCAAGACAAACACATAGATCCGCGATGTCCGCTTTGCTCTTTTGCGCCTGTGTGCTGTCTATTGCCGCGACGGCGAGTGGTATCAAACTGCAAGACCATCACCGCCTCAGTCACCACAAGTACTACTTGGGCCGGCACAGGTCACTGCACGGCTACGCGTTTGTGCACTACCACGAAAAACACAGCGAATGGGCGCGCAACTATACCGCCAGGCCTGTGCATAGCTTGTCGAAAAGACAGGTGTCGGCATGCAGCGCCCCGATTGCCGAAGGAGCAAAGTGGCGCACTTCGAAGGGATACGTTGTGCACACTCGCAACGAACAAGGTCTCAGCGCCGAGTACATCCTCACGTCCATGTCGCGCGCCATGGATCGCTGGCAGTGCGTCATGGACTCTCTCGGAATATATGCAATCGGCCCGCGCGTCGGCGTGGAGCGCAACGTTCCGGCGTCTGAGTTTGTCATCGACCGACCCACGGGGCAGAACGAAATTGGGTTTGGGCCCATCGAGGGCCGGCCTGGCACCGTTGCCGTCACGGTGGTATGGGGCGTCTTCGGCGGTCCGGTGCAAACGCGGGAAATCCGGGAATTCAAGATGCGCTTCGACGAGGAGCATTACCGGTTTGGGAATGCGTCGCTTTCCGGGCAGTTTATGGATTTGGAAGGCATTGCGACGCACGAGGTCGGTCACGCGTATGGGTTAGATGATATTTACGTTTCGCAGTGCGATCATGTCACCATGTTCGGAACGTCGCGCACCGGGGAACAGAAAAAGCGTACGCTGAGTTTTCAGGACGTCGACGGAATTAGAGAGTTGTACGACTGAAGAGATCACACTGTCGCAAATAAAGCACGGCCGACGAGAGGCAAATGCACGTGAAGTGTGCGTGCGTTGCGCGAGAAATACGTTGAAATGGTGCAGCGTAGCGCTGCTTGTTTTGTTCTTCTTTTTATCGACACGCGTCTCTTTGCCGAGATATAGGAACGCAAGTCACAGAACTCTGTCGCGCTTCAATTGCTCTCCAATGCACGTTTGCGGCGCACGACCTGCAAAACGCGCTGCACCGCGTCACCGAACGCCGCGCCGCAGTCGACTGTTTCGTCCCGCGAGGCGCCCGAGTAGCAGTTTTGGGACATGCTCATCCAATCGTCGATGATGTCGACGCCCTCGATGACAAACTCTGCCTCGGAAATGAACACCTCGCACTCTGGGCACAGCGCGCCAAGGAGGGCTTCGAAT
>Ga0209947_1001152_pt1 | contig 15952 bp, 15 predicted proteins | sample SalPonR2_B_D2_MG_FD_185706 | JGI IMG/M metagenome (GOLD analysis project Ga0209947, IMG submission 185706) | Salt pond soil microbial communities from South San Francisco under conditions of wetland restoration - Salt Pond MetaG R2_B_D2_MG... ... | reverse complement strand
GCGGATCTCGCCGCCGTCCTTGCCGCCGTCCTTGCCGCCGTCCTTGCCGCCATATAGGCCGGCGACGTGGGTCACCTCCTCCGGGCTGCGCTCCTCGATCGGGATGTCGGCGAGCCCGTCGGCGATGTCCCAGTCGATGGTGGTGGAGGGCAGCGCCACGTAGAAGGGGATGCCGTTGTCCCGGGCGGCGAGGGCCTTCAGGTAGGTGCCGATCTTGTTGGCGACGTCGCCGGCGCGGGTGGTGCGGTCGGTGCCCGTGATGCAGATGTCGACCATGCCGTGCTGCATGAGATGGCCGCCGGCGTTGTCCACGATCACGGTATGGTCTATGCCGCTGGCTGCCAGTTCCCAGGCCGTGAGCTGGGAGCCCTGATTGCGGGGCCGGGTTTCGTCCACCCAGACGTGGATGGGTATGCCGCGTTCCTGCGCCAGATACATCGGCGCGGTGGCCGTGCCCCAGTTGATGGTGGCCAGCGAGCCGGCGTTGCAGTGGGTGAGGATGTTGACGGGCGCGCCGCCCTTGCGCCCGGCGATCGCCGCCAGCAGCTCCACGCCCTGCTCGCCGATGCGCCGTGAGATCTCCACGTCTTCCTCGCAGATGGTCTCAGCCTCGGCGCGCAGCCGGTGCGCGAGTTCGTCGTCGCCGGCCTGGCGCAGGGTCGTCAGCATGCGCTCGATGCCCCAGCGCAGGTTCACCGCCGTCGGCCGGGTCGCCGCCAGCGTCTGCGCCGCTTCGCGGAGGAACGCCCGTGCGGCATCGCCCTCCAGGCCCGCGCGGCCGGCTTCCAGCGCAGCGAGATACAGGCTCCAGGCCGCGGTGGCGCCGATCAGCGGCGCACCGCGCACCAGCATCTCGCGGATGGCGAAGGCGCCGTCGGCATGGGTGCGCAGGTCGACGACTTCGTAGCGGTGGGGCAGTCGCCGCTGATCGATGATCTGCACGACGGCGGGGTCGTCCGGGTGCAGCCAGATGGTCCTGAAGTTCTCGCCGGGGATGTTGTCAGAGACGTTCATAACGGTTCGTGCGGATGCGTGTGGTGGCAGGCCGGGTGGCCGGGCGAATGCAGGGAAGGCTACGATAACGTCGGCCACGAGGCGGCACAAATCGGCGCGGTGTTCCGCGCGGCCGGTCGGGCGGGCGTATCGGCCGGCCGCAGTCTCCCGCGGCCGCCGCATCCGGCGGTCTCACTCCCCCTCGTCGTCGCCGCTCAGCGGCCGCCCGGCATCTCCGCGCAGCCGCAGCCGCGCGGGCCGGAGCCCGGCTTCTCGAACAGGCTCTCGCAGTACTTCACGGTGCCGCTGGGACAGGCGGCGGCCGTCCTCGCCGTAGTGGCGTGTGTCCAGGCGTTTCCGCCCGCACAGCCCGCCAGGGCGAGGCAGCAGACGACGGTCATGGCTTTGCCGACAGTCATTGCGTCAACCTACGCCGGGTCGAAGATGCAGCCCGTGAACTGCGTCCCGGTTCGGTTGTTTCCCCTCCTGCCGCCGGCGCTTACTCCCCCCGAGCAGAGACGCCGGCGTGTTCCGCATACCCTACGCCAGTGACGGGGGTGCCGTCACGCTCGCCGTCGACGGTGATGGCGCCCTCCCAGTAGCGCACGGAGAGATCCAGCTCCTGCGCGGGCATGCGGGGTGTCACGGCGAGGTCGATGCCGAGCTGGGGCACCTGCAGGCGCCAGGCGACCGTATAGCGAACCCCCGTCTCCGGACTCGTCCAGTAGCCTGTCGCCTCGAGCCGGGCCTGATCGGCGCCGTAACGGGCGGCCACCTCGCCGTCGGGACCCACCAGGATGCCGCCCGAATAGGGCGCGGTGCCGCCGTCGGTCTGACGCAGCCGGTAGTACATGAGGTCGTAGCCGTCGTCGAGCTGGATGGCGAACCAGTTCCAGCCCTCCACGCCGGGACCGAGCACGCTGGTGCTCCATTCACGATCAATCCATACGAGACCGCTGACGGCATGTTCGGTGTCGCCGATACGCACGCGGCCTGCGGCGGGCAGCCGGGTGAAGGAGTAGTAGTAAGAAGCATTGCCCGGTTCCGGGCCCTTCGGGTCGAGCCCGTCCTCGCCCTGCAGGACCAGCGGCTTGCCTTCGTCGATGGCGAGGTCCAGCGCGAAGCCGCCGCCGTTCGCCAGGAGCCGCAGCGGGAACCAGCCCGTATCGCCGGCGCCGGCGCTGGCCAGCTCCCAGTCGTCCAGCCAGACGCGGAACGGCGACGTCTGCGCGCCCGCCAGTCCGAGCGCCTGGCGCTCGAATTTCTCGTCCGCGTGGAATTTGCCGGCTTCGCTGTCCGTGACCGCGAAGTGGGCCATCCAGAGCTGGTCGGTGGCCCACTCGGACGGCCGCTCGGGGGGCTCTGCGTCGATGCCGAAACGGAAGAAGGTCATCTGGAAGCCGAAGTGCCGGCCGGTCCCGGTCTCCAGGTTGCCGGTGAGGTACCACCACTCGGTGCGGTAGTCGGGATGGGCGCCGTGGTCTGCCGGGAAGCGGAATTCCCGGGGCGCATCCGCGCGGGCGTAGCGGGCGTCGTCTTCCGCGCTGCCGAGGAAGGTGGTGACGTTCGAGCTGTCGTCGGCCGCGGGTTCGTTAGGCGCGGAGTCACAGCCGCCGGCGAGCATCGCCGCGACGACCACGAGGGGGAGTGTGTACAGGCGAGCGGGCGCCATGCTCATTCCCCCCGCAGATTGGCCGCGATCGGCTGGCCGGCCAGGCGCCGGGCCGGATAGAGCCCGGCGAGGAAGGCGGCGGCCACCGCGAGCACGATGCCGGTGACGAGCTGTCCCGGCGCCACCACGAAACCCATGGTCCAGCCGAACGAGCGCTGGTTGATGACGTAGATCAGCAGCGCGGCCAGCACCACGCCGAGGGGCAGCGCGAGCAGTCCCGAGACCAGGCCCAGCAGCGTCGTCTGGGCCAGGGAATTGGCCCCGGTCTGCCGGCGCGTATAGCCGATGGCGCGCAGCGTCGCCACTTCCCGGCTCCGCTCGAGCTGAAGTGCCAGCAGGGCGCTCAGGATGCCGAAGAAGGCGATGATGCCGGCCAGCAGGCGCAGCACGCCGGTGATCTCGAAGGTGCGGTCGAACACGTTCAGGGTGATCTTGCGAATCTCCTCGTTGGCGGCCAGGCTGACGTCGCCGCGCTCGGCCGCGAAGGCGCCCAGCGCCTGGCCGACCGCCTGCCGGTCTGCCTCCGGTTGCCGATAGATGCCCACCCCGTACGGTTTCCTGTAGCCCCACAGGTCGGCCGCCACGTCATAGGGCAGCATGGCCGAACTGCCGGCGGTGCGATAGTCGCGGAAGATGCCCAGCACGCGGAACTCGCGTTGTCCCCGCGCGGTGGGCAGCGTCAGCGTGTCGCCCACGTCGAGCCCGCGCAGGCCGGCGAAGGCCTCGGCCAGCAGAATGCCCTCGCCCGCCTCCATCGCCGGGAAGGCGGTTTCCGGGTCGCCGGCCACCAGGGTCTCGCCGTAGCCTCGCGGGCCGGCCTTCGCGGCGCGCACCGCCACGTCGCCTTCCGCCGTCGGCAGGGTGATGGTGCGCGACAGGCTGGTGCCGGCCACGCCGTCGATGGCGGCCAGCCGCTCGATCTCCGCCCGGGTGAAACCCTGTTCGCCGGCACCTTCGGTGATGAGGTAGTAATCGGCGATCAGCGACTCGTCCAGCCAGCGGGTGACGCTGCCGCGGAAGCTGTCGATCATGACGCCGATGCCCACCACCGTGGCCACGGCCACCGCCAGCGCCGTGACGGCGATGCCGGTGCGCGACAGCGAGGCGGCCGCGCCCCGTATCGCCATGCGGACCGGCAGACCGAGGCGCCGGCCTCCTGCCGCCTGCGCGCCGGCCAGCAGTCGGCCGGTGGCCGGCGGCACCAGCAGGGCATAGCCCGCCAGCACCAGGAACAGCCCGGCGAAGGCCGGCACCAGCCCGGCCCCTGGCCAGGCGATCAGTGCCGCCGCCCCCAGGAAGGCGACGACCGCCACGGCGGGGCCGGCCCTGAAGCGCTGCTGCATGCTGCGCTCCCGGGCGATCTCGGTCATGGCGGCGCGCGGCGGCTCGCCCGCCGCCTCCATCGCCGGGCGCAGGGCGGCGACCACCGTGGCTCCGACCCCCAGCACGCCGGCCTTCAGGAACGGGAACCAGGCGATGCCCTCCGGGCTCACCCGGGCGGTGAAGTAGAGGTCGTTGATGGTGGCCAGCACCAGGTCGGTGAGCGACCGGGACAACACCCAGCCGAGGACGAGGCCCGCGGCGGTGGCGACCACGCCGAGCACGAGGCTCTCCGCCAGCACGTCGCCCGCCACGTCGCCCCGGGTGGCGCCGATGGCGCGCAGCGTGCCGAGGTTGCGCCGGCGGCGTACTACCGCGAAGGACATGGTGGCGTAGATCAGCAGCATGCCGACCACCAGCGCCAGCAGGCTGAGAGCGGTCAGGTTGATGCGGAAGGCGCGGAGCATCTCGCCGGTGACGTTGTCACTGGAGCCGGCCGGCACCAGCGCCGCTCCCGGCGGCAGCGCGGCGGCCACCCGCCCTGCCGCGTTCCCGGCCGCATCGCCGGACAGGGCCAGCTCGATGCGGCTGAGTTCGCCCAGCCGGTCTAGTACCTCCTGGGCGGTGCTGATGTCGGCGATGATCGGCCCCGATGCGCCGGATCCGCGTCCGGCCTCCAGGACCACGACGCCGCGCACGCGCAGCGTATGGGCCGTGTCCGCGGCCGTGACCGTGAATTCGTCCCCGGCGGCGAGCCCGAGGGATGCCGCGAACGCTTCCGGCAGCAGGACCGCGCCCGCCTCGGCGATCAGCGGTCGGATGTCCAGTCCGTCGCCGTCGGCCTGGCGCTGTACTCCGCGCTGGACCAGCTGCAGGGCGTCGTCGAAGGCGAGCTCCGCCACCGGATCCACGCCCAGCAGCCGCACCGAGCGGTCGCCGTGGCCGGGCAGGAGCACCCGGCCTTCCACCACCGGCGCGGCGAGGTCCAGCCCCAGTCCGGTCTTCACCCGGGTGTAGACGGCCTCGTCCAGCCGGCCGCCGGCCGCCTCCACGTAATGGCTGGCCCGGTTCGATGTGAGCTCCCGGGACAGCTCGAACGCCCGCAGCGAGGCGGCATTGGCGAGGTCGATGGCGACCACCACCGCGACGCCCAGCGCGATGCCCGCGACGGCGAGCGCCAGCTGGCCGGGGTGGCGCAGGTAGAAGCGGATGGCGGACTGGCGCCGGAGACTGGTCACCGGCGCTCCAGGCCGCCCTCGCGCACCTCGTAGACCTCGTCGGCGTAGCCGATGACTTCGGTGCTGTGGGTGGCCATGATCAGCGTGGTGCCCTGGCGCCGGCAGGCATCGTCCAGCAGTTCCACCACCTGTTGCGCCGTGGACAGGTCCAGATTGCCGGTGGGCTCGTCCGCCAGCACGATGGCGGGCTCGTGGATCAGCGCCCGGGCGATGGCCACCCGCTGCTGCTCGCCGCCCGACAGCTCCTCCGGGAAGCGGTCGCGGAAGCCGGTCATGCCCACGCCGGCCAGCGCCGCTTCCGCCCGCTCGCGGCCCTCGGCGGCGGGCACGTCGAGCAGCTCCAGCGGCAGGCGGACGTTCTCGCCGGCGGTCAGTGTCGGCAACAGGTTGAAGAACTGGAACACGAAGCCGAGGTGGCGGCGGCGGAACAGGGTGCGTTCCCGGTCCGCCACGCCGCTCACGGATTGATCGCCGATGCGGATGTGCCCGGCGCTGGGTTCGTCGAAACCGGCGATCAGGTTCAGCAGCGTGGACTTGCCCGAGCCGCTGCGGCCCAGCAGCGCGACGAAGCGGCCGCTGGCGAATTCGGCGCTGACGCCCTCGAGCACGGTCTGGCGATGCTCGCCGGCCCGGTAGTGTTTGCTGACCTGTTCGAGGGAGATGCGCATGGCGCGCATTGTTCCACAGCTCGCGTCCGTTGTGGCGCCGCGGTGCGGGCTGTTCAGCCGCTGAGTAGAAAAGCGGATAGTAAGCACGGCCGGGAAGTCCGCGCAGAAAAAGGCCCGGGCACCACAGGATCGCAGCGCCCGGGCAAGAAGGCCCCTGCTAGTGGGGGCGGGGTGGATTCACGCGGCTTTTTGCAGCGGCCGGGATTCCGGCTCCGCGGCCACCGTCGCTGCCGGTGCCTGGGAGACGTCGCGGAAGCGCAGCATGTCCACGATGCGCGTCGATGCCCCGTTCCAGAAACCGGCTTCCACGCCTTCCACGCTGCGCGGATTACGGAACGTCCCGAACACCATGTCCCACAGCGGCAGGTTCGCGTAGTTGAACTCGTGCCGGCCGCGGGCGTGGTGCACCAGGTGGGCCTCCGGCCGCTGGATCAGGTAGCCGAGCCAGTGCGGCGTCCTGATGTTCGCGTGCTGGAACATCGCGTGGAAAGCCAGCCAGGTCGCGCAGACCGCACCCGCCTCCGGCGTGAGACCCAGCAGGGGGAAGAACACCAGCGAACTCCACGTCGTGAAGAAGAACAGGTCGACGGGGTGCAGGTAGTTCGCCCCGAACGCGTCCAGCTTCTCCGCGCTGTGATGCACCTGGTGCCCGGCCAGCCACAGCCAGTCGAAGCGGTGGGCCGAGCGGTGATACCAGTAGTGGATCAGCTCGTAGACCAGGATGCCCGCCGCCACGCCGCCCCAGGTGCCGAGCACCGACCCGTCCAGCAGGCTCGCGCCCTCGAACACCGTGCCCCAGAAGGTGGTGATGGCGATGGAGCCGGCGAACACGGCGATGGTGGCCGCGAACATGCGCAGCCGGTACCAGCGCGGTGCTTCGAACTCACGCGCCTCGTAGACCAGGTCCAGTGCCATGAAGGCGGGGACGAAGGCGAGGCCGATAATGCCCAGTATTTCAATCATCTCTGTTTACCTCTCTCTCAGAGGCCTGCCAGCAGCGCGACGTTTGCGCACAGGATGGCGAGGCCGTAGAACACCAGCAGCGTGATTACTGCCGGTTCCAGCTCCTCGCCCCGGCCGCCAGCGGTGCGCTCGCGGCCGGGACGGGATTGCTTCGGGTGGCGGGACCTGTCCACGGACGGCTCCGTTTCAGCCCGTCACGCCGGCGAACTGCGCGACGCTGTAGCCGTAGGCGGTGACCAGTACGGCCAGCACGAGCCAGCCGACGGCGTGGGATATCGCGCGTTCCTGCCATTGCTTGCGTGTCTTCATGACGTTTCCTCCTCGTCGTTCGTCGGCGGCAAGCGCGCTGCCGACGAAGCGCATGATGGGGAGGCCGTGCGCCAAGTAACTGAAATAGAAGCGCTTTAATTCCGAAGAAAAACCGAAATTTGTCCGCAAGCGGCTGCGTCTCGGCACCGAGGCGTGTCTCGGCCCCGTTGTCGGGGTCTAGAATTGGCGAGGAACAGGGGAGAGAAGCAGCGTGATGCGCAGGCAGCCGTTCATCGTCGGCGACTGGGAGGTGTTCCCTCTCGAAGGACGCATCGTCCGCGACGGGCGATCCGAACGGCTTCGCCCGAAGGCCATGGACGTGCTGTGCCTGCTGGCCGCGAGCCCCGGCGACGTGGTGGAGCGGGATACCATCCTGGGCGAAGTCTGGGGCCGCACGGCCGTTACCGACGAGCCGCTCACGGCCACCATCGGCGAGCTGCGGCGCGTGCTCGGCGATCGGCGTGGCAATGGTCGAGGCAATTACCGTTACGTGGAGACCATTCCGAAACGAGGCTACCGCCTGCTGGCCGAAGTCTCGGAAACGGCTGTGCCGCAGACGGGGGAGGCCGACGCCTCACTCCCGGAGCCGGCAGCGGCCGGCGGGGGCACGGGTCGGCGGACCTGGATGCTCGCCGCCGCTCTCCTGCTGGTGCTGGTGACCGCGGCGCTAGCGTTCTGGCGCTACGGCGGCGGCGACGCCGCCGCCACGCCCGGCTCCATCGCGGTGCTGCCGTTCGCCGTGCAGGGCGGCGCGCAGGCGGACGTCTACTTCGGCGACGGTCTGGCCCAGGAGATACTGACCACGCTCTCGACCGTCGGCGAGCTGCGGGTCGTGGCCCGCCATTCGGCCTTCGAGTTCCGCGACCGGGCCGACGACCTCGCCGCCATCAGGGACAGCCTGCAGGTGGATGCGGTGCTCGACGGCAGCATCCGCCGGGACCGGGACCGCATCCGCGTGAACGTGCAACTGGTGGACGTGGCAAGCGGTTACAACCTGTGGGCACAGACCTACGACCGCCGTATCGGCGACACTTTCGCGCTGCAGACGGAGATCGCCCGGGCCATCGCCAGCCAGCTCAGCGTCAAGCTGGCCGCCGACGCCGCGCTGCCGGCAACCCAGGCGCCGGACGCAGACGCCTATATCGCCTACCTGCACGGACGCTATCTGTTCGAGACGGCGCGGGACGAGGCGGGGCTGCGCGAAGCCATCCGGTACCTCGACGAGTCGCTCGCAGCCGACGGCGGATTCGCGCCGGCGCACTCGGCGCTCGCCGGCGCCTGGATGCGGCTCGCCGACATCGGCGCCATCCCGGCGGACGACGGTTACGGGCGCGGCGGCAGCCGCGCGCGGCAGGCCCTGCAGCTCGCGCCCGACCTGGCGGAAGCGCACCTGTTGCTGGGCTGGATGCACCTCTACTACGACTGGGACTGGGAGGCGGCCGGACGCTCCCTGGAGCGGGCCCTGGAACTGGCCCCCGGCGACGGCTTCGTGCTGATGGCCAACGCGGCGCTGAACTTCCACCTCGGGGAGTTCGACCGGGCGGTGCGGCTCGCCGCCATGGCAGCCGAGCGCGACCCGCTGCGGGCCAGCCCGTATTACAACCTCGCGTACTTCCGCTATACCGCCGGCGATCTCGATGGTGCGGAGCGGGCGCTCGACCGCGCCGAGGAGCTGGTGCCCGGCTACCCCCGCGCCGGCCTGTTACGGGTCCAGATCGACCTCGAGCGCGGCCAGGTCGCGCTCGCCGCGAGTCGGGTGGAGCCGAGCCCCATCCTTGCCCGGGTGGCCGACGCCCTCATCGCGGAGGCTCTCGACGAGCGGGAGCGGGCACTGGCGGCCGTGTCGGGGCTGGAGCGGGATCATGCGGTCACCGCGCCGTACCAGATTGCGGAAGTCTACGCCTGGGTGGGCGAGACCGACCTCGCCTTTCGCTGGCTAGAGCGAGCCTGGGAGGCGCGCGACCCGGGCATGACGGATCTGAAAGTCGACCCGCTGCTCGAGCCGCTGAAAGGCGATCCCCGCTACCGGGAGCTGCTGTCGCGCATGGGTTTCGAATCGTCCCGCGCGAGTCCGTAGGGCGCGACCAGTTTCCACACGTGCGCCGGCACCATGTGGCGCATGCGCCGCGGCGCCTGCCGGGCCAGGTGCAGGACCGTCTCCACCGCCTTCATCTCCACTCGCGCCCGGGCGAACTCCAGACCGCGCGGGCCGATGCGCGGCATGAGCCACCCGACCAGAGGCCGCAGCCAGTCCGGCATGCCCCGCACGGGTAGCCCGCCGGCGGCGCGTTCCGTGTTCTTCAGGAAGCCGGCCACGTGGTTTTTCCGCTTGCCGGCGCTGCCGGGCTCGCCGGTGACGACTTCGTCGCCCAGCAGCCCCAGCAATTCTTCGCCGCGGTGGTTGCGCACCAGCAGCCATTGCTCGCCCTCGCCACCCATGTAGCCGACGGTGATGTCGGCCAGCACGTTGGTGTAGTCCACGCAGGTGCGGCAGGTCAGCGGGAAGAAGTCCGGCGGCAGCTGCGATATCGGCAGCTTCAGGAACGGGATCTCGCGCCGGCGCCCGTCGGTGTAGCGCAGCTCCACCCGGTAGTCCGCGCGGAACTCCAGGTACTCGATGGTCTCCGGTTCGTCGGACAGCAGGGCCAGGAACTGGTGGAAGCGCTCGGTGGTGGTGTTGTCGGAGCAGGGCGTGCCGATGACGTACAGGCGCTCCAGGCCCAGTTCCCGCTCCAGCGCCCGCAGGGCATAGACCTGGCAGGGGATGCCGATCACCGCGATGCGCCGGTGGCCCGCCTCGACGGCGGGTTCGAGCAGGGCCAGCAGCGGCGCGTAGCCCATGCGCATGCCGCGGCAGGCGGCCATCTGCCGTGAGTCGGTGACCAGCACGGGTACCGGCTTCCAGCGGTCCTCCGGGTCCGGCGCCATGGTGAGCACGGCATCGACCAGGCCGGCCTCGAGCAGCCGCTCGCCGATACGCGTGGTGATGCCGGTCCACTGGGCGCCTGCCCGCGGCTCGGCGAGCCGGGCCCGCAGCATGCGGCGGAAGGGGCCGAAGTGCAGCTCGTCGGGCCGCGCCGGATCGCGGGCGCGGCCGTGCACCTGGCGCTCGAGGCCGGGGTAGTCCGGCTTTATGAACTGGCAGGCGCGGCCGCAGCGCTTCGGCTCGGCCGTGCGCGAGATGCCGCAGTCCGTGCACAGGTCCCGCGGCACCGCCGCGCCGACCGGCGGTGCCGCGATGCCCCTGTCAGCCGGGGAGCTGATAGCCCACCGAGGCCCCGGGACCCAGCGGCAGACCCAGGCCCACCCAGATCATCGTCATCGCCAGGCCGGCGATCATCAGCCAGATGGAGTACGGGATCATGGAGGCCATCAGGCTGCCGATGCCGAAGTCGGGCTTCCAACGCTGACAGAACGTCAGGATGAGCGGGAAATAAACCATGAGCGGCGTGATGATGTTGGTGGCACTGTCGCCCACCCGGTAGGCGGCCGTGGTCATCTCGGCGCTGACACCGAGCAGCATCATCATCGGGATCATCACCGGCGCGAGCAGCGCCCACTTGGCGCTGGCGGATCCCACCAGCAGGTTGATGCCGCCGGCGAACAGTACCAGCAGCGCCAGAAGCACCGGCATGGGCAGATTGGACGATTCGATGGCGCCCGCGCCCTGAACCGCGAAGATGAGGCCGAGGTTCGACCAGTTGAACATGGCCACGAAGTGGGCCGCGGCGAAGGCCAGAACCAGGTAGTAGGCGAGATCGGCCATGGATTCCGACATCATGGTGACGATGTCCCGATGGCCCTTCACGGTGCCGGCGCCGGATCCGTAGGCCCAGCCGGCGGCGAGGAACAGGATGAAGAAACCGGCTACCAGCGAGCGGTAGAACGGTGACAGACGGGCCGTCGGATCGGCTTCCTCGTCGATCAGCGGCGTGCCCGGTCCGATGGTGAAGAATATCCACAGTCCCACGACGCCCAGCACCGCGAGGCCGGCCCATTTCAGGCCCCGGCGTTCCTCGGGCGTCAGCGGCTTGTCCTCGTGGATGGACTTCGCCGCCTCTCCCTCCGGAGTGTAGCTGCCCAGGCGCGGCTCGATGATGCGGTCGGTGACGTACCAGATGACCGGCAGGTAGAGCACGGTCATGGCGGCGATGAAGTACCAGTTGCCGGCGATATTGGCATCCCACGCAGGCACGATGCTCTCGGCGGCCGCCTCGGTGATGCCGAACAGCAGCGCGTCGAGCTGCCCCGGCAGCAGGTTGGCCGAGAAACCGCCGGAGACGCCGGCGAACGACGCCGTGATGCCGGCGATGGGATGCCGGCCGGCCGCGGCGTAGAGCACGCCGGCGAGCGGGATCAGCACCACGTAGGCGGCATCCGCGGCCAGGTTGCCCAGCATGGCCACCAGCGCGACCACGGGGGTCAGCAGGAAACGGGGCGCGTTCCTGACGCCGGCGTGCATGGCCGAGGCGAACAGCCCCGAGCGCTCGGCGACGCCGGCGCCCAGCATCACCACCAGCACGTAGCCGAGCGGATGGAAGTGGGTGAACGTCGTCGGCATCTCCACCCACAGCCGCCGGATGTTGTCGGCCGAGAGCAGGCTCTCCGCGGTGAGCACCAGCGGCATGCCGTCCTCTCCCTTCGCGGTGGGATGCAGAGCGGACATGTCCACCCAGGACGCGAAGACGCTGAACAGGATCAGTCCGGCGATCAGGTACAGAAAAATGAATACCGGATCGGGCAGCCGGTTGCCCGTGCGCTCGATCCAGCCGAGTATGCCCGTATTGGTGGCGGGCGTGCCGTCCGACGGTGCCATGCTCGCTCCCTCGCTCTATGGAAAAATTCCCGGCAGCATAGGCCAAGGGCCGGGCGAGGGCAAAAGCGCGACGGCCCGCCGCGGCGCACCCGGAGAGGGGACTGTGGTAGTTTCTGACCTGTCAACGACAGGGGAGGAAGCCAGCCATGGCGCAGGTCAGCGATATCCTGAAGTCGAAGGGCGGCGAGCTGTGGTCGGTGTCGCCGCAGGCGACCGTTCTGGAGAGCCTCGAGACGATGGCGGCGAAGGACGTCGGCGCCGTCGTCGTGCTGGACGACGGCCGCCTCGCCGGCATCTTCACCGAGCGTGACTACGCCAGGAAGGTGGTGCTGGCCGGCCGCTCCTCGCGGGAATTGCCGGTCAGCGAGATCATGACCACGGAGGTGGTGTGTGTGGCGCCGGAGCGCTCCGTGGACGAGTGCCTGGCGCTGATGACCGACAAGCGCATCCGTCACCTGCCGGTGCGCGACGCCAGCGGCGTCGTGGGCCTGGTCTCGATCGGCGACCTGGTGAAGACGAAGATCGCGGACCAGGAGCACACCATCGAGCAGCTGCAGAGCTATATCGCCGGGCAGTTCTGAGCCGGCCGTGGACGAGGCGCGCATAGCCTGGATGAGCGCGCGCGACGCGGCGGCGGCCATCCGCGCCGGCGACCTGACCAGCCGCGGGCACCTGGAGGCGATGCTGGCCCGCATCGACCGCCTGGACGGGCCTCTGAACCTGGTGGTCACCCGGGACGACGAGCGCACGCGGCGCGCCGCCGACGAGGCCGACCGGGAGGCCGCACGCGGCCGCTGGCGCGGGCCGCTGCACGGCGTCGCCATGACCACCAAGGACTCCTTCCAGACCGCCGGGCTGCGCACCACCTCGGGTGCCCCGGAGCTGGCGGAGTTCGTGCCGGAGGAAGATGCGGCGGCCGTGGCGCGTCTGCGCGGCGCCGGTGCGGTGATCGCCGGCAAGACCAACCTGCCGCTCTACGCCGCGGACCTGCAGAGTTACAACGCGCTGTTCGGCCAGAGCAACAACCCCTGGGATACGAGCCGCACCGTGGGTGGTTCCTCGGGCGGCGCGGCCGGGGCGCTGGCCGCGGGATTCACGCCGCTGGAGCTCGGCAGCGACATCGGCGGCTCCATCCGCGGTCCCGCATCCTGCTGCGGCGTCACCGGCCACAAGCCGAGCTTCGGCATCGTGCCCGGGCGGGGCCAGATCCCCGGCCCGCCGGGCACCCTGACCGAGGCCGACATCGCCGTCGTGGGGCCGCTGGCCCGGGACGTGACCGACCTGGAACTCGCACTCGACGTCCTCGCGGGCCCGAACGAGTGGACGGCGAAGGCCTGGTCGCTCGATCTGCCGCCGCCGCGCCACCGGAATCTCGCCGACTACCGGGTGGCGGTGTGGTTCGACGAGCCGTCGGCGCCGGTGGACGCATCGGTCCGCGGTCTGCTCGGCGCAGCCGCCGACGCACTGGCGGACGCCGGCGCCCGGGTGGACTACGAGGCACGGCCGGCCTTCACCTTCGACAAGGCGGTCATGGTGTTCAACCAGCTGCTGAATGCGGCCCTCTCCGGCGGCTTTAGCCGGGGCGAGGTCGAGGCGATGGCGGCGAAGGCAGCCGAGGCCGGGGAGGGCCGTGCGCTGGCGGCGCGCTACACCTCCCAGCGGCACCGGGACTGGCTGTCGGCGAACGAGCGGCGGCTGCAGCTCCGCGCGCGGTGGCACGAGTTCTTCGGTGACTGGGACGCCGTGCTGGCGCCGGTGCTGCCCACCACGGCCATCCCCCACGATCATTCCGAGCCGATGAGCCGGCGCAGCATTACGGTGAACGGCGAGCGGCGGAACTATCAGGAGCAGTTCAGCTGGATGGGCCTCGCCGGCGCCTCGTTCCTGCCCGCGACGGTCATCCCGGTGGGGGTCGCGGACGACGGCCTGCCGGTGGGGCTGCAGATCATCGGGCCCTTCCTCGAGGACCGCACCTGCCTGCGTCTGGCCGACCATCTGTACCGGCTGCTCGGCGGGTTCACGCCGCCGCCGGGTTTCGGGCCGGCCTGAGCGAGCGGCCGCCGGCCCGCGGCCGACTTTTTCGTCACGGCGGGTAAACCTCGCCGGCCCCGGCTGCACTAACCGGTCAAAGAGGGATTGCATGTTTTGACCGAGCCGTCCGATGTCGAGCTGGTGCAGCGTTTCCGCTCCGGGGATCCGGAGGCCTTCGATGCCATCGTGCGGCGCTACCAGGATCCGCTCTACCGGCTCGCGAGCGTGTGGCTGCACAACCCGCAGCATGCGGAGGACGCGGTGCAGGACGTGTTCCTGCGGGCCTGGCGCGGGCTGCGGCGCTTCCGCTTCCGCGCGGCGCCGTTTACCTGGCTGTACCGCACGGCGCGGCATGTGTGCAACGAGTACAACCGCCGGCGCACGGGCGAGACTCTGGACGGCGAGCCCGCCGACCCGGCGGTCGGTCCGGAGCGGCGCGCGGGCGAGCTGGAGGCGGCGCGGCGCGTGCGCCAGCTCGTGGACGTGCTGCCCGACCGGCAGCGGGAGGTGGTGATGCTGCGGATATTCGAGGAGCTGTCGGTGGCCGATACGGCGAAGGCGATGGGGTGCCGGCAGGGCACCGTGAAGGCCCTGCTGCACAAGGCCGTCCGGCGATTGCGGGAAAACGGCATGGAGGGACTCGGCGGATGAGCCGGCGCGTTAACGACGAAGAAATGGACGTCGAGACGGAAATCGAGACGGACATCGAGGCGGACATCGAGGCCATCAGGCAAGAGTACCGGCGCCTGAAGGCGCCGGATCACACGCTGCGCCGGGTGCACGCGCGGCTCCCCGGGGCACGGCCGCGGCGCCTGACCCTGCCTGCCGCCGGGACGGCGCTGGCCGCCACCCTGGCCGTGGCCGCATTGCTGCTGGCCCTGCCCCGGGTCGACCGCGGCGAGGCGGAGATACGGCCGACCTCGCTGACGGTGCTCTCGCTGGCGGCGGGCAGCAAGCCGGCCGGTGCCGTGCCGGGCCTGTCGTCCGTCCGCGGCATGAGCCTGCCGGCGCCGCCGGGCCCGGCCACCGGCGCGGGCGCCGTCGCGCCGTCGCCGACCGACACGGAACTGGAAGACCTGCGGAATCACTCGCGGGACGAAGAGGAGAAGGACCATGCGAACAGCTAGACGGGGATCAACGGCACGGATATGCGCGCTCATCGCGGCGGCGGCTCTGATCGCGGCGGCGCCGTCGGTGCCAGCGCAGTCGGTGGACGAGCTCGCGAGGATGCAGACCTTCCTCGGCATCATGACGGACTACATGGCCATCATCGAGACCACCCACGAGATCAGCGCCGAGCCCGAGAAGGCCGCCATCCTGCAGATGCAGAAGATGAAGGAGATCTACGAGGAGCGGGGCGAGAAGGCGCGGGTGGTGGAGGAGCTGCGTCGGGTGCTCGAGAACAGCAGCAACCAGGCCATTCGCAACGCGGCTTACGTGCTGATGAGCGACACCCTGAAGGAGACCGGACGTTCCGCCGAGGCCATCGAGCTGCTGCGCAAGGGGCTGGCCGAAAACCTGAAGGCGGCCGAGTAGCGGCGCGGGATGTGGCCTGGGTCACGGCTTTCGTGTCCGGCGGCGGGCAAGGTGCTTGTCAACCCGGCCGGCGCGGAAACGTTGTTGTTGTTCGTGCCGATCAGACGGAAGGCGGGGGTAGCAGGATGACGGGAAGGTTACGGGTATACGCATCGGGGTCGCGGGCCGCGCTCCTGCTGGCGGCCTCGCTGGCGCTCACGGCCTGCGGTGGCGGCGGCTCCTCCGGGGGCGCCTCCGAACCGCCCCCGCCTCCGCCGCCCCCGCCGCCGACGCTCAGCAAGACCGAGGCGTTCCGCTTCCTGAACCAGGCCACTTTCGGCGCCACCGAGGCCGGGGCCGACGCGGTGGTCGAAAGCGGTGTCGAGGCCTGGATCGACAATCAGATGAATACGCCGGCCTCGCTGCA
>Ga0209947_1001151_pt1 | contig 15958 bp, 12 predicted proteins | sample SalPonR2_B_D2_MG_FD_185706 | JGI IMG/M metagenome (GOLD analysis project Ga0209947, IMG submission 185706) | Salt pond soil microbial communities from South San Francisco under conditions of wetland restoration - Salt Pond MetaG R2_B_D2_MG... ... | reverse complement strand
GACTCGCGTGCCGCCTGTGCGAGTACCGCGGGCTGCATCGCGCCACTGGCCGAAACGGCCGCGAGCGCCGCCTCGCCGAGCGTCTCGCCGCTCTCCTCCACGCGGCCGAGCGCCGTCTGCATGATCTCTGCATCCAAGGAAGCGATGCGCGCCACGTCGCCGTGCGCATTCGCGAGGGTCAGCGCGCGTTCGATATCCGCCAGCGGCAGCAGGTTGCCGGACAGATGCTTCGCCGTGTCCGAGGCGCGGCCCGTGGTGACCTCGCGGGTCAGCCGGTCCGTCTCGCGGGCCAGATGCGTGCCTTGCTGTCGCAGGACAAAGCTCTGGGCAAGATCACCTATGGATTGCAGGGCCATGTCATATCCTCAGAAGCGTTTGCATCATGTCATCGAGTGTCTGGATCATGCGTGCATTGGCCGAGAAGGCTTGCTCCACCAAGAGCAGCCCCTGCAACTCGGCGTCGCTGTCCACACCGCCGCGCAGTTCCATCTCGCGCAGCTCCCCGGCCTGCCCGGAGGCGAAGCTCACGTCGGTTTCCGCTGTCAGTCGCGCTTGAGCGACCGCGCTCGAGAGCTGAGCGACATGACCGGAGAGGTCCTGTTGCGCTTCGCCCGGAGCCAAGGCCTGTCGCGCCGTGAGCACATTGCCCAGCGCCGTGAGATAGGGAGCCTCCGCCGGGGTACCGGGCACCGTGGCATCCGGTCCCGTGCGCAGGCGGAACAGCGCGCCGCCATCCGCGGGATCGACCGCGGGGTTGATGGCAAGCCGCCCGGCGAGCCCCGCTTCGGCTGCGGGGTCGAATCGCGCTCCTGCATCGGTGAAGAGACCGGGCGACGGCGGCGGCGTCAGGCTCTCGGCCCGCTCGATCAGGTCGCGGGCCAGTGCATCGAGCCCGCGCTGCGCCTCGATCCCGAATCCGTCGCGGTTGTCGAAGAGCGCGGCGAGCTGCCCGCCGGCGAGCGGCCCTTCCGCGCCGGTCGGCACCGCGCGCCCGTTGATCTCAAGCCCCGAGACGAGGCCGTTCTGCAGCGTCATGTGCGCCGCCACAAGCGGCTTTGGCTCGAAACCGGTTTGCGTCGCGCGCCCGTCGAGCAGCAGCATGCCGCCGGTGGAGACCAGCGCCACGGCCCCCCTGTCCCGCTCCAGTTGCCGGAGCGGGACCAGTTCCGCGATCGCATCGATCGCCTGCTGCCGCCGGTCCTCGAGCGCGCTCGTCTCCTGGCCCGATGATCGTGCAACGACGATACGCGTGTTGATCTCTTTTACCCGTGCCAGGCCGGTATTGAGCCTTTCAACGGCTTCGGCAATACCGGCATCGGCCTGGCTGCGCAGGCCCTCTACCTGGCTGGCCGCGACGTTCAGTGCCGATCCGAGCGCCGTTGCCTCGCGCAGCACCGCGCCGAGCCGGGTTTCGTCCTCGGGCCGGGACGAGGCCGTGGCAATCGCGGCTTCGAAGGCGGTGAGCCGGTCCGCGATGCTGCCGCCTTCGCCCGGCAGGCCCAGTACGCGCTCGACCGAGGCGGCGAAGCCCGCGCGCGTCTGCGCATTGGCCAGCGCGCTTTCGGCCAGCCGGCGATCGCCAACAAGCACGGGATCCACATGCCGCGTCACGCCGGTCACCGCAACGCCGCCTGTGCCCTGTGCTTGCAGGTCGAGCTCGCGCGGAGCGTAGCCGGGGGTGAGCGCATTCGCCAGATTTCCGGAGATCATGTCGGTCAGTCTCGAACTGGTGTTCAGTCCGCTCAGGGCGCTGTTGAAGGCGGCAGATATGGACATCGGTCTGGTCCTTTACGCGAGGGTCTGCAATCAGCGGATGATGTTGGTCGTTTCCTGCAACATCTCGTCGACCGTCTGGATCACACGCGCATTGGAGGAATAGGAGCGCTGCGTCTGGATCATGTCGGTGAGCTCGCGCGCGACATCTGTGGCCGATTCCTGCCGCGAGAAGGAGATGAGATCGCCGGTAGGTCCGTCGCCGGCATCCCAGAGAAAGAAGCTGCCGCTGTCGAGAGAAGGCCGGTAAGTCTGACGATCGAGGGGGACCATTCCATTCGGATTGGGCAGGTCCACAAGAGGAACCTGAAAGATCGTTCGGGTCACGCCGGTGTCGAACGTGGCGTGGACGAACCCGTTGCCATCGACTTCGACGGAAACCATGTTGCCGACCGGCGAGCCGTCCTTGGAGATGGACAGCGGAGCGAAGCTGTCAGAGAGCTGTGTGAGGCCTTCGGTTGTACCGGGACGTCCGATATTGATCTCGATCGGGCCGCCATCGACGTTTGCGATAAGGCTTCCCGTGGCCGGATCGTAGGGCCCGCCGCTGACCGTGGTCACATCGAGCAGGGTGCCGCCTGCCGCTCGGGAGTCAGCGAATTCGAGCTCGTACTCGCCCACCACCGCGTTACCGCTCGCGGAATCCCTCAGGGTCATGGTCCAGATGTTGGACGTGCCGTTTGCAGGGATCTGGGGCGTGAAGGTCGCCTGAATGGTTTCCGACCTGCCAAGATTGTCGAAATATTCGATCGACAATTCCTGCGGCGTGCCATCCGCTTCCGCGTTGGTCTCGGTCGCTGGCAGGTTGATGCCAAGGGTAATTCCGGTCGTCGGTTCGCTGGTCAGCTGGTTGGCATTGATCTGCACCGGAACCAGCCCTTCGCTGGTATCCCGCGGGAAGGACGGAATCGTGCCATCGGGGCTGGCCGGCCATCCAAGAAGCGTCAGGCCGGACGCGGTGACGAGCCGCCCTTCGGCATCGGTGCGAAACGAACCGGTCGCCGTCAAGAGCATCTGCGGCGTGCCATTCGAAACCGCGACCTCGCTGCTCGATGCGACGGGGATGAAGCCGCGGCCACGCACCGCGAGATCGGTGGGGTTTTCGGTTGTGACGAGCGAGCCACCCTGGTCTATGAGCCGCTCTGTCGTCGCGCGCACGCCGCCTGCCGCGTAATTGCCGCCGTTGCCACGGACAACAAGGGAATCAAAACTCGTCTCGACCCGGCGATAGCCGAAGGTCGAGGAGTTGGCGATATTGTCGGAGATCGCGGCAAGGCGGGACGCATTGGCAGTGAGCCCCGCGACACTTGCATTGAGAGAAGAGGAAATCGTCATGGACACGCCTTTCAACTGTATCGAGCATCGTCTCGACACAGTCATAAGCGCGTTGCCTTAACAGGGCGCTAATTGCTAAATTAGTTCCTATTCAGCGGGTTCTCAGGAACGTCACCTCCAGTCGGTTGTTGCGTGGCAACATCGGGTTCTCCGTCGCGGGGGAGCGATCTGCATGTCCGGTGAGGCGGCGCATACGCGCGCGCGCGATCCCTGCCTGCTCGAGCAGGAGGCGCATCCGGTTGGCGCGCGCGGCCGAGAGGTCCCAGATCGGGTTCACGGCGAGGGTCACGGGGCGCGCGCGGGTATGCCCGGCGATGGCAATGTCGTTGATGATCGGGGCGGCGACCGCCGAGATGATCCGTGCGATCTCTCGCAGGGTGTCGGTCGGCTCGCTCTGGTCGGGCACGAAGAGCACCGCGTCGCCCGTATCGAACAACTCTATGATGAGCCCTTCGTCGGTGACCCGCGTCACTATGTGGCGCAGCACGTCGTCGGAGGCGAGGCTCTCGCCGCTGCGACCCTTGAGCCGCTCGTCGATCTCGGAGAAGGCGGCACTGTCCGCCTCGCTTGTCCCGGTGCGCGTGTCCTCGCTCAACACCCCGAGATCGCCGCGCGCCTGGTGGCTTTCGGTGCTGTGAAGGTTCGACGCGCCGGTGCCGCTCTGGGCGAGGCTCTGTTCGGAGAAGACGGTATCGCCGCCGAACGCCCCGCTGCCACCGCCGGAGATACGGTTCACCGGCACGGTCGGGCTGAAATAATCAGCAATGCCCTTGCGTTGTTTCTCGGTTGTCGCGCCAAGAAGCCACATCAGCAGGAAGAACGCCATCATCGCGGTGACGAAGTCGGCATATGCCACCTTCCAGGCACCACCATGATGCCCGCCGCCGTTCACGACCTTCTTCCGTTTGATGATGACCGGCGCCGCATTGCTGCGCGCGTCCATACTCACCACCTGTCTCACACCCGGGACAAGGCGTAGCACGGGATCGTTTAACACGCTGTTAATAAATCAAGTTTTACTGGTTCGCCTCAGGCCAGACTGGGCAGCCACAGCACGATCATCGGGAAAGATACCAGGAGTCCGATGGTGATGGCGTCGGCGATGAAGAACGGCATGACACCGCGAAACACGTCCTGCACGCTGAGGTCGGGGCGCACACCGGCCACCACGAAACAATTCAGCCCGATGGGGGGCGTTATCAGACAGAACTCGGCCATCTTGACCACGAGAATGCCGAACCAGACCGCGCACATCGGCCCCGACATCCCGAAGGTACTGTCAGCGGCAGAGACCATTGCCCCGCCATTGAGCGCCATCACCGCCGGATAGACTACCGGCAGCGTCAGCAGGAGCATCCCGATGGCGTCCATGAACATCCCCAGCACCGCATAGGCCAGCAGGATGCAGATCAGGATCAGCATCGGCGACACGGTGAGCGAGGTGATCCAGTCGGCGAAGGCCGAGGGCAGGTCGGCGAAGCCGAGGAAGCGCACGTAGATAAGCACCCCCCAGATGATCGTGAAGATCATCACCGAGAGCTTGGCAGTCTCCAGCAGCGCGTCCTTCAACTCGGGCCAGCGCATCCCGCGCCAGACCGCCATCAGGAACACCACGAACGCCCCGATCGCTCCCCCTTCCGTGGGCGTGCCCCAGGCATCGCCGCCGAACGGGTTGTAGACGAAGAAGATGATCGTCACGACGACGAAGACGATAGGCAGGGCCGGGGGCAGCGAGACGAACCGCTCGCGCCAGGTAAATCCGCTCACTGGCGGCCCGAATCCCTTGATCGTCAGCGCCAGCCCGATGATGAGCGCACCGTAGACGAAGGCCGAGAACACGCCGGGGATGAACCCGGCGAGCAGCAGCCTGCCCACGTCCTGCTCGACGATGATCGCGTAGATCACCAGGAGCGCCGAGGGCGGGATGAGCGAGGCGAGCGTTCCGCCCGCCGCGACGACACCCGCCGCGAAGCGCTTGTCATAGCCGATCTTGAGCATCTCCGGTATGGCGATGCGGGCAAACACCGCCGCCGTCGCCACGCTTGCCCCGGAGACGGCGGCGAAACCGGCGGTGGCGAATACGGTCGAGACTGCGAGACCCCCCGGCACCCATGCGATCCAGCGTTTCGCCGCCTCGAAGAGCGCCTTGGTCAGCCCCGCGTAATAGGCGAGATAGCCGATCAGGATGAAGGTTGGGATCAAGCTCAGGGCCTGCGAGCTGACCTTGGAATGCGGCACCTGTCCGGCGGTCTTGACCGCGACGGTCAGCGCCCAGAAAAACTCGTCGCCGGCGTAGCCCTTCTTGGACCAGAAGATCCAGACGAGCCCCACCATGCCTGCCAGTGCCGCGGCAAAGGCCACACGCATCCCGAGGATGACGACCACCAGCATCATACCGGTCACGACAAGCCCGATGTCAATCGGCTCCATCAGCGGCCTTCCCTATTCATCGCGACCGCTGACATGCGCGGCCTCGCGCGCGGCCTGCGTCGCCACGTCCTCGATCAGCGGCACGGCGACCGGGCGTTCGGCCCCTGTGACGAGTGCACGCGCATAGCCCCAGACCTGAAGCACCAGCCGCAGCGAGAGCACCGCGAAGGCGATCGGCGCGAGGATCTTGGCGGGCCAGATCGGCAGGGCGATGTCGATCGTGCTGTCGCGGCTCCACAGCGGTGCATCGAAGTCGAAGCTGCGCTCGAAATGCGCCCAGCTTCCCCAGACCAGAAGAAGCATCAGCACGAGGATGGCCAGCGTCGTGATCAGTTCGATCAGCCACAAGGCGCGCCCGCTGAACAGGCCGACGAAGATATCCATGCGGATATGACCGCCGTCACGCTGCGTATAGGCCACGCCCATGAAGGCGATTAGCGGCATGATCTGCTCGATCCAGTCCACGTAGCCGGGCAGCGGCTGATTGAAGAAATTGCGCCCGCCTACCGAGACGACCGCCAGTACCATGAGCGAGAACACGGCGATGCCGCTCAACAGCGCAAGCTGCCGCTCCACGCGGTAGAGCGCCCGATCAAGCTTGCTCAGGCTGCTGTAGTCGGACAGGACAGAGGCCGCGCCCGCCATGTGTTATCCCTTCGCGGTGGCCAGGACCGAATCGGCCCGCCGCGCCATGTCGCGCGGCGGGCCGGACAGGTCCCGGATTCAGGAGCCGCCCTTCAGATCCGCGAGTGTGGAGGTCGCGAAATCATAGAGCTCCTGCGCGGGCAGGCCACGGTTGCCCATGTCCTCGATCCAGGCCGCGGCGGCGGGGCCGGCCACGGCTTTCTCGAAGTTCTGCAGCGATTCCTCGTCGAAGCTGATGACCTCGATCCCGCGCTCCTCGAGCGCCGGACCCCAGGCCTCCATCGTGTTGTTCTCGTAATTGTCGACATAGTGGTCGAGCGCCTCGTCGAGCGACCCCAGAAGCACCTCGCGATGCTCATCCGAAAGCCCCTCGAGCGCGTCGGTATTCGCCACCACCGGGCAATTCACTGTCCCGGGGTTCAGGTTCGCCGTCCACCAGTCGCCGTTCTCGATGGTGCCGAACGCCATGTGCGCATGCGGGGCAAAGGCCACGGCCTTGACAACGCCGCTGTCCATCGCCTGCCGCACCTCGGTCGCGGTCATCGAGGTGGGCACCGCGCCCACGGCTTCCATCGCCGCACCGATCCCGCCGGTGGCGCGCACGCTCAGCCCCTCGAAATCGTCAAGGCTGCGGGGGGCGTCGCCCATGCCCACGAGGTTGTATTGCGGCATCGGCGAGGGCATCAGCAGCGTCGCGTTCCAACGCGCGAGATCAGCCGCGACTGCCGGGTGATCGTAGAGCGCCATCGAAAGCTTGCGCTCCTGTTCCAGCGTCTCGACGCCCAGGAACGGCAACTCCAGCACCGTGATCGAGGGGTTCTTGTCGCGGTGATAGCCCGCACAGAACTGTGCCATCTCGAACGCCCCGATGGAGATACCGTCGAGATTCTCGCGGTTGTTGCTGAGGCCGCCATAGCTGATGTTGAGGGTGAATTCGCCGTTTGTCTTGTCGCTCACCAGTTCGGCCAGCTTCTCGACATGCTCGGTAAAGGCGCGGCGCTTGCCCCAGAGCGAGACGTTCCATTCGGTCGCCATCGCTTCGCCGACAAAGGCAAGGCTGATCGCGGCCACGGCGGTATAACTCAGAAATTTCGGCATGGTTTCTCCTCCCAGATGTCATGCGGTATGATGGGCGTTACCTTGGGACATGCCCGGCACAATGGCTATGAAGAAAACCGCGCATGCCCCGGCAGCCGCCCTGCGGATATCCGCAAGGGGACTACAGCAGCGCCTCCTTGTCCAGCCCCAGCTTGACGATCTTCTCGTTGAGGGTGCGCCGCCCGATGCCGAGCGTTTCCGCGACCGCGTCCATACGGCCCTCGTGCGCGGTGATCGCCTTGGCGATCAACTCGCGCTCAAACGCCGCGACGGCGGCGCGCAGCGTGTCGGGCACATCGTCGCTCACCGGATCGCGCCGCAGTGCCTGCGCCACCGAACCACCGCCGCGCCGCGCCATGAGCACCCGGCGCTCGCAGACATTGCGCAGTTCGCGCACATTGCCCGGCCAGTCATGAGCCAGCAGTGCGGCGCTGTCCTCTGGGCTCAGGTCGGGCACACGGGTCTCATAGACGCGGGCGAATTCGTCGAGGAACCGCGCCGCCAGTAGCATCACGTCATCCCGCCGCTGCCGCAGCGTGGGCAGGGCGATCACCGTGGTATTGAGCCGATAGAGCAGATCGGAGCGCAGCCGCCCATCGCGCACCGCCTCTTCCGGGTCCTCGTTGGTGGCCGAGACCACCCGGAACGACAGCGGCACCGGCGTCTCCGCCCCTAGCGGTAGAATCTGCTTGTCCTCGATTACCCGCAACAGCTTGGCCTGCACCGGCATCGGGCAGGTGCAGATTTCATCCAGGAACAGCGTGCCGCCATCCGCGCCCTGCAAGCGTCCCTTGGCTCCGCCCCCGGTGCCGAACATCCCGGCCTCGAAGCTCTCGACCGCGAGCGCGGCGCAATTGAGCGCCACGAATGGCCCCGTCGCATCCGCTCCCAGATCGTGCAGCGCGCGCGCCACCAGTTCCTTTCCGGTGCCGGTCTCGCCCTGCAACATCACCGCCGCGCCGCTTTGTGACAGGTCCAGCACGTCCTCGCGCAGTGCAACGGTCTCGGGCGTCTGCCCGAGCAGCACCCTGTCCAGCCCTGATAGCTGCATCAGCCGCGACTTGAGCCGCGCATTGGTGCGGCGCATCGCGTGCTGATCGGCGGCATGGCGCAGGATGTTAAGCAGGCGACGCGGCTCGTAGGGTTTTTCGACGAAACTGTAGGCCCCGCGCTGCATCGCATCTACGGCCATCGCGATATCGCCATGCGCCGAAATCAGCACCAGCGGCGGCGCGAGATCACGGTCCAGACTGTCCAAAAGCTCCAGCCCCGACATCCCCGGCATCCGCACATCCGACAGAATCACATCCGGCTGAAACTCCGCCAACCGCTCGATAAGCCGCTCGGCGCGCGGCAGCGCCTCCACCTGCCAGCCCGACGCATCAAGCAGATCGACCAGTGACAGGCGCATTGCGCGGTCATCCTCGACAACGAGGATTCGGGGGATCGCCGGGCCGCTCACGCCGCGCTCGCCCCGGCATCGTTGCGTTCCTGCGGTATGTCGATGCAGAACACCGCGCCGCCGCCTTCGGCATCCCGGGCACTGATCCGTCCCTCATGTGCCCGAACGATATTGGCCGAGATGGCAAGCCCGAGCCCCATGCCGCGCCCGCTCTCGCGGGTTGTGACGAACGGCTCCTGCAAGTCCTCGAGCCGCGCCTGTCCCAGCCCGTGGCCGGTATCGCGCACCTCGACCCGACCCGCCCCGTCGCACAGGGCGACCAGCACGTCGATCCGCCGCACGTCGCAATCTTCGACCGCGTCGATCGCGTTGCGCAGCACGTTGGTCAGCACCTGTTCGATCCGAAGCTGATTGCCGCGCACCGTCACCGGTTGATCGGGGGCGGTCACCGATACCGTCGCCACGACCCGTGCGATATTCGGTTCCACCAACGCCAGCGCCGCCTGCACCGCGCCGTGTAGATCGACCGGGCCGAATTCCTCTCGGTCATTGCGGGCAAAGAACTTGAGCTGACGGGTGATCCCCTCCATCCGATCGACGATGGCGGCGATCCGCGGCGCGAGCCGCCCCTCGCTCTGCCCGCCGATCTCCGCCGCCGTGAGGTGATTGCGCATCGCCGCAATCGGCTGTCCAAGCTCATGTGTGACAGAGGCGGCCAACTGCCCCAGCGCCGCCAGACGGCTTGCCCGCTCAAGCTCGTCCTGCGTCCTCGCCAGCCGCCGCTCGGCTGCCCGGCGTTCCTCGATCTCGACTGCCAGCCGTTCGTTGGCCTCGCGAAGCTGCGCCTCCTCCGCTTCGGAGCGGCGCAGCGCCGCCCCGATCCGTCGTGTGCGCCGCACCTGCGACGCAAGCAACCCGCCCCCGGCCAGCGTCGTCACGATCCCGGCCAGAAGCCAGCTTCGCGTGACAGCCGCGCTGTCATCGGAAAAGTAGTGCAACACCCAGCCATGCGCGGCCAGCGTGCCGGAGATATGCAGCCGCTCTGCCCCGCCGATCGCGGCGCGCCCATCCTCTGCGCGCCGCCAGTCGAGCGGTGCGAGCGCCTGCCCCGGAAATTGCCGATCCTGCGCGATCCGCGCGCGTTGTGCTGTATCCAGCGCGCCGAGCGCGCGATACCGCCAGCCGGGATCGGAGGACAGCAGCACAACGCCGTCGCGGTTGGCGAGCAAAACCTGCTCTCCCGCTGCGCGCCACGTCTCTTCCAGATCGGTGAGATCGAGCTTGATCGCGATCACGCCGAGAATCTCTCCACCGGGTCCGCGTACCGGATCGGCAATGAAATAGCCCGGCAGGCCCGTCGTCGCCCCGATTCCGTAGAACCGTCCTTGCCCACCGTCGAGCGCGGTCTGGAAATAGGGCCTGAATCCATAATCCTGCCCCACAAAGCTTTCAGGCGTCCCGGCGTTCGAGGCGGCGATGGTCACACCGTCGGGGCGCATGAGATAGATCGCGTCGAGCCCCGATTCCCCGGCAAAGGCCGCGAGCCTGCGGTCAAGCACACCCGGCGCGCGCCCGGCGGCGGTGTCCATCACGTGCCGGTCGCGCGCCAACACATAGGTCAGGTGCGAAAACCGCTCGATTTCCGATATCACCATGCTGCGATAGAGCGACAGGCGGCCCTCCGCCTTGGCCTGTTCTTCCGAGCGGAAGAAGCCGAGCGAGATCAGAAACACGCCAAGAACAACGCCCAGTGCCGTCAGTACGGCCAGACCCCGGAGTGTCAGGCGCATCGCAAAGCCGTCACCGCCGGTGCCTGGTCACGCGCGCCGCTCCCCGGTCGGCTCCGCTTCATCGGTTCCGGGGGCGTCCTCGACGATCTCGGCATCGGGCACCGTCTCGTCCTCTTTGGTACCATCTTCTGCGGCGGTGTCCTCTTCCGCGGGCTCCTCGACCGGACCGATCAGAAGCGGCAGCATCTCCAATCCCGTGGGCGTGCTGACCGCCGTGTCGGGTGGCGCGCGCCAGCTCAGCGTGTCGAAGGAGTGACAGTTCTCGCAGACCGGCTGCCATTCGGCATGGATGTGCTGACAGTTGTCACAGCACCATTGCGGACCACGGGGCGCGCCGAGCGCGCGGGCCAGCCAGCCCTTGACCACGGCATCCGAGGCCCCCTCGCCGCGTTCGATCGCCGCCATGATGGTGAGCGCGCGGGCATCGGGTTCCACCTCGGCCAGATCGCCCAATGCGCGCCGTGCCGCCGGAAAATCCTCGGCGGCAAGATTGAGTTCGGCCTCCAGAAGCCGGGTCTCGCGGTCGTCGGGATGAACCTTGAGCAGCTTTCCAAATCGCTTGAGACGGGCCTTCGGCGTCTCGTCGGGCTCGATCCCGGCAAACGCGGCGGCGAGGTCGGGATGCGGCCGCATCAGCCACGCCTTGTTGATGACGCGCACCGCGGCGCGCTTCTTGCCCGCCTCGATATATCCGCGCGCAGCCAGCACCGCCGCCGGGACGAGGTCGGGTGACTTGCGGTTGGCTTCGATCGCCGCTTCACGCGCCTCTATGGTCTTGCCCTCGTCGAGAACGTCGCGCGCCTCCGACAACGCCAACACGGCATCGCGCCGCTTATGGACGTCGCGCGGCAGTGCGCCGTACTTGAGCTTGGCACCGAGCGTGGCGCGCGCGCCCGACCAGTCGCCCTTGTCGGCCTGAAGCTGCAGCAGCGTGTCCTGGATCTCGGTCTGCCGGGGCTTGAGCGCAAAGGCGGTCTTGGCCAGCTTGAGCGCGGCGTCGGTCTCGCCCGCCTCCAGCTTCTGCCGCAGGATGCCACGCACGCCAACGAAACGGGTTTTCTCGTTTGTCAGCAGGCGTTTGAACGCGGCTTCGGCCTTGGCCTTGTCGCCCGCCATTTCCGCGCCCTGCGCGGTGATGAGGTCGGTCAGCGCGGGCTTGCGCAGGTATTTCTCTGCCTTGGCCGCCTGCGCGATGGCCTTGTCGCCTTCGCCAGAGGCCAGCGCCAGAACGCCCTCGCCCAGCGCGCGATAGCCCTTTTCCTGCCGGTTGCGGTCGAAATAGCGTGACAGCGCCGTCTCGTCGCCGTTGATGAAGTGCAGCGCCGCCACCAGCATCCCCGCCAGTTTCATCAGCAGCCAGATGGAGAGCACCAGCAGGCCAAGCGCGATCACCGCCTTGATGGGCGTAAGGTTGATCTCGATCCCCGCCATCACGATACGCACGCCGCCCTCGAGTTCGAGCAGGTAGGACGCTCCGAGGGTGATGGCCCCGACAAGGGCGATGAACACTGCAACCTTCACGATGGACCAAAGCATCAGACCCGCCCTTTCAAACTCAATTCAGTTGCGCCGATAGCGCCTCGGCGGCGGCCAGCGCGTCGCGCCGGGCCGCGGCCTCTGCGGCCCAGCCGGACATGGCGGCGCGCGCGTCCTCCGGCAAGGTCTCGATCTCCGCGAGCGCATCGCGCAGCCGCCCCTCGGCCAGCGCCGCCTCGGCGCGTGACAGGATGGCGTCGGGATCGTCGCCCTCGCGCGGCTCTAGCGACCGCACGCCAAGCTGCGCACGCAGGAACCCGCCCACCGACGCGCTTGTCTCCCCACCCTCACCGGCGCTCCGCGCCTCTGCCAGTGCCGCGCGTGCAGCGTCGGGGAAGCGCTCGAGCAGTTGCGCCCGTGTCGGTACGCCGGTTTCGGCGACCGCAGCAAGCGCGTCAGGCACATCGGCCCCAGTGTCGCGCAGGTCGGTCAGCGTGGTGGTGAATTCCTCGCCGGTGTCGAGCGCGGTCATCACCCGGGTCAGCGCGGCGCGCTGCAGTGTAGCGCGGGCGCTGTCGCGGGCCGCTTGTTCCCCGGCCTGAAGCGTTGCGCGCAACTCCTCGATCTCGACGCCCTGCGCCGCGAGACTTTCGCGCAGAGCGTCCAGCGCCGCGTTGGTCGCGGCGGTATCGGGGGCTTCGGGTGTCGGCGGAACCTCCAGGTTCGAGAGCTGAACCTCCAGGTTCGCGATCCGCTCGGTCAGCGATGTCACCGTCTCGCTCAGCCCGGATATCTCGTCGGAGGGATCGGCGGGCGCGGGCATTTCGTCGATCCGCGCCCCGAGATCGGAAATCCGCTGCGCCTGTTCGTCGAGCCGTGTCGCGAGGCCGCTTTCCCCGTCATCGGCGGGTGACGGCGCGGCCACAGATCCGACCGGCAGGTAGGGATAGATATAGGGGGCAGCCGCCACACCGATTCCCGCCGCGGCGATCCCGCCGATCAGCATCGACCAGAATCCGCCCTGCCGCACCGTGACTTGCTCGGTGCGCACCACGGGAGCGGGGTCCGCGGCGCGATCGGTGGGAGACGGAGCGGCATCGCCCTCGGCGGTGGCCTTCGGCTCCTCCTCCGTGGTTGTCTCCGTTTCGTCTGATGCACTCTGTTCCGTCTCGTCCTGAGGGGAGGCGCCTGGCGTGTCTTGCGTGGTATCCGCGGTGTCGTCTGGCGAAGTCTCCTCCGCGGTGTTTTCCTCGGCTCCGGCCTCCGGGTCGGGGGTGGCATCGGTCGTCGCCGTCTCGCCCCCGGTTTCCGGTGCCGTGTCCTCGGCGGAACTGTCCTGTTCCGTCGTGTCAGCCGTTGCACTGTCCTTGGCGGTCGCCTCCTCTGCCTTGGCGGGGTCGGCCCCGGGCGCGTGCGTTCCGGTGGTCTCGGGGCTCTCGTGCGCCGTGGCGGCGGGCGCGGTCACGTCGTCTGCCGCGCCTTCGGGTGCGTCGGTTTTTCCGGTCTGGGTTTTCTTCTTTCTTGCCACGGCACGTCACCTTCTCGAATCTTGTCACGCTCGGCTGTCACTCCGACCTTACTGTGCCCCCTTGTGGCTCTCAACCCGCTTGGCGTGTTTTGCCAGATCGTTCAGCAGGATGCGCAATGCGCGGGCATCCGGGGTCTCGGACACGGCCACGCGGGTCGCGGCACCCTCGGGGACACGGTGGGCCACGTTGCGGCTGATCGCCGCGACGAGCAGCGGGGCGCGCGGTGTGCCCGCCGCCTCGAAGAACAGCGCGGCGCTGCGCGGCGACATCAGGGGCAGGATCACGGGCGCGTCGCCATCGAGCATGGCGCGGGCGGCGTCGCTGAGCGGCAGCGCCTGCTGATCGTAGACCACCGCGTCGCGCGCGGCGTGGCCCGCCTGCCGCAGCGCGCCCGCGATATCGGCGGCGACATGCGCGCCGCGTATGTGCAGGAACGGTCCGGCGATGCCCTCGGCGGCGAGCCGGTCGAGCAGCGCGGCGGCATCCTCGGCCAGGGCGATCACTGAGAAGCCCTTCTCGCGCGCAGCCTCTGCCGTGGCTTCGCCGACGGTACAGGCGGGCAAATCGCGCTGCACCGACAGGCGGCAGAATCCCTCGACCCCGTGCCGCGAGGTGAAAATCAGCACCTCGCCGGGATCAGGATCGGGCGATGTCCCGCCATATTCGATGCGCATGAGCGGTGAGACGACCACCTCGGCCTCCGGGAACGCCGCGCGCACCTCCTCCGCGAACCGGGTCGCGGCGGGCTCGGGCCGGGTGATGAGCAGGCGCAGGGGCATCAGCGGTCCGCAGTTGTTAGCCTCATGATAAGGTGTTACCTGCCGCAGGTGCGCGGAGCAATGCAGCAGGGCCGGGATGAGCACGCCGCTGACCATACTCGGGATCGAGAGCAGTTGCGACGATACCGCCGCGGCATTGGTGCGTCTGGACGGCGACAGGGCGGAGGTGTTCGCCTCGGTGGTTTTCGGTCAGGCCCCCCTGCACGCCGATTTCGGCGGCGTGGTGCCCGAGATCGCGGCCCGCGCCCATGCCGAGAAGCTCGATATCGCCGTGCGTGAGGCTTTGGGCCGCGCAGGACTGACGCTCGCCGGGGTGGACGTGGTCGCGGTCACCGCCGGGCCGGGGCTCATCGGCGGGGTTTTGTCCGGGGTGATGTGCGCCAAGGGGATCGCCGCCGGCGCGGGCCTGCCGCTGATCGGCGTCAATCACCTCGCCGGGCACGCGCTCACCCCAAGGCTCACCGATGGCGCGGCCTTTCCCTATCTCGTGCTGCTCGTCTCGGGTGGGCATTGCCAGTTCCTGATCGTGCGGGGACCCGAGGATTTCAACCGCCTCGGCGGCACCATCGACGACGCGCCGGGCGAGGCGTTCGACAAGGTGGCCCGTCTTCTCGACCTGCCGCAGCCCGGCGGCCCGGAGGTGGAGCGTGCCGCCGTCAACGGCGATGCGACGCGGTTCCGGTTTCCCCGCCCGCTTCTGGACCGGGCGGGGTGTGACCTGTCCTTTTCGGGGCTCAAGACAGCGGTGCTGCGGGCGCGCGATACCGTCGTGGCAGAGAAGGGCGGGCTGATGCGGCAGGACCGGGCGGATCTTTGCGCCGGGTTTCAGGCGGCGGTCTGCGACGTGCTGGCGGAAAAGACGCGGCGCGCGCTGGCGCTCTATCTGGCCGAGGCACCGCCCGCGCCGCATATCGCCGTGGCGGGGGGCGTGGCGGCCAATGGTCCCATCCGTACCGCGCTCCGGGGCGTGGCGGCGGAGGCGGGTGCCGGGTTTCTCGCGCCACCTCTCGCGCTGTGCACCGACAACGCCGCGATGATCGCCTATGCGGGGGGCGAGATTTTCCGACTGGGGCATCGCGATGACATGAGCCTTGCGGCGCGCCCACGCTGGCCGCTCGATGCCGCTAGCCCGGCGATGCTGGGCAGCGGCAAAAAAGGGGCCAAGGCATGATTCTGGTATGCGGGGCAGGGGCGTTTGGCACGGCGCTGGCCGTGACATTGGCGCAGAATGGCCCCGTCACGCTCTGGACGCGAGATTCGGACCACGCAGATGAGATGAAGGCCACGCGGCGTAATGAGCGTCGTCTGCCTGGCATCGAGCTTCCCGACGCGATCATTGTCGTTTCGGGTGATGTGCCCGACGGTGATGCGCCCTGCCTTCTGGCGATGCCGATGCAGACGCTGGGCGGGTTTCTCCGCGCGCACCGCGCCGCGCTCGGGACACGCGCGCTCGTCGCTTGTTGCAAGGGCATGGACATGGCCACCGGCCTTGGCCCCACCGGCCTCATCGCCCGGACCTGCCCGGATGCATCCCCGGCGATCCTGACCGGCCCGAGCTTTGCCCGCGATATCGCGCTGGGCCTGCCCACGGCGCTGACGCTGGCCTGTGTGGCACCGGGGACCGGGGCGGCGCTGCAAGCGGCGCTCTCGACGCCCAACCTGCGGCTCTATCGCAGCACGGATACGGTTGGTGCCGAACTT
>Ga0209947_1001148_pt1 | contig 15977 bp, 13 predicted proteins | sample SalPonR2_B_D2_MG_FD_185706 | JGI IMG/M metagenome (GOLD analysis project Ga0209947, IMG submission 185706) | Salt pond soil microbial communities from South San Francisco under conditions of wetland restoration - Salt Pond MetaG R2_B_D2_MG... ... | reverse complement strand
CTCCACAGGAAAAAGAAAGAGACGTTATTCGGAAGGATAGCGTCTTTTTTTTGTGTTGCGAGCGTCGCGCTTGTAGCGCGAAGGACATCGGTTCGACTCCGAACTCCTCCCCAGGAAAAAGAAAGAGACGTTATTCGGAAGGATAGCGTCTTTTTTTGGTTAGGGGCATCCTGCTTTAGCGAAGGCAATTCAGGCGGTGTCGAAAAGTCGCACGCCTTGTTTTCAGCCTGGCGGTAAGTGGAAATTGTCTCCAACTTTCGGGACAGTGGGCTTTCCTGGCAGAGTCGATGTATGGCCCGCAGTCTTTGCGTGAGGGGTACGGAGGGCGCCTTTAGGCGGTCCCGAGGTGGCGCAGCCCCTCGAGGACGGCACCCCGGAGGGGCCCGACCCCCGAGGCTCTAATGTTCTCATGGGCACGTACTCCAGCTCTGCCAGCGGCGGAGCCTCGGGGGGCACGCCCAAATAATCTTAACTCGCACTTTGGAAAGGAAGGCTGGACCTATCAATCGTCGTACAAAACGGGAAGGACCCAATTGTAGCGTACGGCAAATATGCGGATGAGGATGATGAAAAGGATGCAAGCGGAGAGAATGATGTATGAGGGCAGGCCGAAAGCGTCAAGAACAAAATATAGTATGGCGCCGAGGAAACAGGCCGTGGCGTAAATCTCGGAGCGGAATATGAGGGGTATACGGTCTACGAGAACATCGCGCAGGACTCCACCAAAGACGGCGCTGACAGTCCCCATCATGATGGCGATGATGGGAGGAAGGCCGACGGCTAGTGTTTTTTCCAGGCCAAGCACAGTGAAGAGGCCAATACCTATGGCGTCAAATAGGAACATGGTTTTGGTGAGGCGGGCGATGTAGCGTTTCAGGAAAATAGCCGCTAAAATACCTATGGCAATGGTGATGAGGTAGTGGAGGTTGAGCATCCAGCCGACGGGCGTGCTGCCAATCATGACGTCTCGTAAAGTTCCTCCTCCGATGGCAGTGACAAAGCCAAGAATGGCCGCGCCAAATACGTCAATATTATTATTGCGAGCAACGAGGACTCCGCTTATCGCAAATACGAATGTACCTGCAATATCCAAAATATAGATGAATATCTCCACAGTCGCCGATTACTACTCTTCTTCTAAAATAGCTGCGACGGTGGCAGCGGCTTCCACAGCGGATGATGAGGCATGTTCAGGCTTTTCGGCCGCCACATCTTCTTTGTCCTCTGCTTTTGGCTCGGTCTTTTCTTTTTCCTTTGAGGCGGTGTCCGGCTCAGGGGTTGACTCTGTTTCGGGCGCTTTTTTGTCGGATTGAATGCGTTCTGCTGCCGCCTGAATTTTGGCCTCTTCTTCCTGACTTCGCTTTTTTCGGTCGGACTCCATTTGTGCCTGAATTTTCTTTTTGGCTTCTTCCGCTGCTTGTTGTTTTTCTTTTGCCAATTCGGCCTGACGCTCTTTTTCGATCTCGCGCTCGATCTTATCTTCGAGCTCTTTCTGGGTCTTAAGCATGTCGTCCAATTTAGTTTGCTTGGACTTTAAGCGTTCCTCAATCATTTTGAGCTTAGCTTGCCGCATTTGTAATTCCAGCTGACCATCGGTTTTTTCGATGCGTTTCTTTTCAAATTTCAAATCGCTTTCGTCCCGTCCAATGGAGCTCTTCATCTTTTGCATGGCTCGCAGCAGGCCATTGTATCGGTTTTCCAGTCGGCCTTTGGGGCTGTTTTTGGTGCTCGCTTTATCGCCAAATCGCTTTTCCTTTACGACTTTAAAAAGGCCATCGAGCTTATTCCAGACATCCTGGCGGTGACGCTGAATAAACTTCGTATTGTTAAAGTCGCGCTGAATGGACTTTAATTCTTCAAAGAGAGGCTTGAGTCCTAGATTTTTCTCCACTTTTTGTTCAATGTCCTTGAGTGAGGCCATGAACTTTTCTTTGCGCTCCGCAGACTCTTCGGTAAAAGCCTCGTTCATTTTTTTCCGAAGGGCTTTCATCATATCGAATGCATCGTCGGTGGCTTTGCGAAGCTGAGTTGCCTGCTCACCAAAGAGGTTTTTATCGCGAATTTGCGTCTGCACTTTATTCCAAAAGGTTTTGAGCTCTTCCCACATTCCACTGTCGTAGCTTTCCAGCCGTTCAATGCGCATTTTAATATCTTCCAGTTCGGAAGTGTAAGCTTGTTGAAGTTTGCCGGACATAACGACAAAATTCCATTCGGTTTGGGCCCGGTTGACAAGGTCTGTTCGGTCGACCTTTACATCTTCTGGCAATAAGGTTTCGGATAAATTGAGCGGGCGCTCATAGGTTTTATGTTTTTCGGGAAAAGGGAGTTCTTCGCCATTTCGCCACTTGCTCATCATGTCCTGTGAGAAAGTCTCGGTCACCTGTTCTAATGGGAAAGCATAAATCTCCACTTTACTGTTCTCTTCCTGTAGATCAATTGCATATAAATGCTTTTCTTCGGCGGCATTCTCACCCCACAATACGAGTCTTCGTTTCATCTTCTTTTAATTTTCAAGTTCATTCCGGTTAAAGGCCCCGGATGTACCCGGTGCCTGTTTTTTTCTTATCTTACAAAAGCTGCGTTTCCAAAGATACGACCTTCTGAGAAGAATCAAAATAGAAGGCGGTTTTCCTCTGGGTAATCCTATGCATGGGATATCGTAAGTCGGGAAAAGACGAAGGGAATCTTCTGAAAATACAGTATTATTAGTATCATTGTTATCATAGTTGGAATGCAGGATATGAAACGGACAAATTTAATTGCGATTCGAGGGGTGGTTGCCTTGCTATTCACTAGCTTAAGCTTATCCGTTTTTGGTCAGTTTGCAGATGACTTTTCCTCAGGAGACTTAACTGCCTGGTCCGGAGATCGCAGTGATTTTGTGATTACTGATCAAGAGGAGCTTCAACTGAATGCCCAATCTGAAAGCCCTTCATTTTTGTACGTGGAGCCGCAAATTCCGCGTGACGCCTTGTGGGAGATGGAGGCTCGTATGACCTTTAACCCCTCAAATAGTAATGGCCTGGAATGGGTTTTGCAAAGTACTACTGCTGATCTTGACGAACTGAATGGGTATGGCTTACGATGGGGAGAAAGTGCTGATTCTGATGCCGTAGAATTTATTCGCTACGAAAATGGGAACTCGACGGTCCTTGGTCGGATGCGAGAAGGGGCGGTAGCTATAGATCCGGTTCAGGTTCGTTTTCAGGTTGTACGCTTAACAGACACCTTTACAATTGCCGCAGCATATGATGGGGAGGTGGAATTTAGTGACACACTTCGGGTCATAGATAGCGCCTTTGGCGGCGGCGCACAACTTGTATCGGGGGTGAAGTGCAATTTCACTTCCACCCGATCTGATCGCTTTTTCTTTGATGATGTTCGAATTGACCGATCCAGGCCGGATATGAGTCCTCCTGTTCGACGCAATCTGACGGTTACGGCGAATCAAATTGACCTTTTATATAGCGAGCGGATAGATATCAGCGGAGTGGGGGCGACTCTTTCTCCAGGTTCCTTTTCGATTGAAGTGGAGTTGAGTGGACCCGATACCCTTCAACTTCTAATTGATCCTCCCCTGACGCCAGAGGTTGACTATACTCTGAGAATCGAGGGGGTTACCGATGTAGCTGGAAATATTACTTCTGCTGAAGACATCCCAATCGTATTTTTTGAGACTCGCCCACCAGAACCCTTTGAGCTTGTCATAAATGAGCTTATGATTGCGCCCGGTAGTGAGACTTCCCTTCCCGAAGCAGAATATATTGAGCTCCACAATCGCACTGAAGATTATTTAGAGCTAAACGGACTTTTCTTGTTTAACGAAGCGAGGATAACTTCCTTTCCTGATGTTGTTCTGGAGCCCGGGGCGTACATTATTGTCTGCGAGGTTGGAGATGGAGAACTTTTTTCATCTTATGGACAAGTGGTGGAAGTGATGGGGATGCCGATATTGCGCAATAGTCAAGACTACATTCAGCTTTCGAATCAAGGCCAATTTATTCACGGGGTAGACTATACCGATAACTGGTATAAGGACTCGAATAAAGACCGGGGGTGGAGTTTGGAACTGATCAGTCCGCATTTTCCGTGCAGCGGAGAGCCTGCCTATGCAGCATCTTTAGCCCCTCTGGGGGGCACTCCGGGCCAGGCCAATAGCCTGAATGCATCAGATTTTATGGATCCGCTAAAACCCCTTTTAGTTCAAATTACAGATGACAATATAATTGTTGTCGAGTTTAATCAATGGCTACGTCGCGGGGATATTGATGTGGATATGCTATCTCTAGATCCAAACGATAATAATATTACAGAGGTCAATGTGGATGCAGCAGATCCTCGTTTGTTAAGATTAGAGTTGGCAGATCCCGTGGAGATGGGGCAATTGTATACTTTAAATCTGGAGGGTAGTTTTTTGAATTGCTTGCAGGAGCCCATAGCTATGAGCCAATCTATTCAGTTTAGTTTGCCTGCTACGCCGGGGCCCGGGGATTTGCTAATCAGCGAGATCATGTTTAACCCCAACGTAGGGGAGAGTCAATGGGTGGAGATTTATAATCCAACTGATCGTGTTTTCGACTTTACTTATTTAGTATTAGATATTTTTAAATCTAGTGGCCAGGATCGCTTGACGATCAGCAGACCCAATCAGATTTTGCCTGGGCAATATATGGTTTTGACCGATAACCGCATTGAAGTGAATGAGGTTTATTCGGCTCCCTTTCCCCTACAGACCTTAGAGGTGGATTTACCTTCCCTGGATCGGGACACCGGGCAACTCCAGCTATGGCATGTTTTCGGTGCTGAAGCGACCTTATTGGACAGCAGCTGCTACAGTAACGAATGGCATTCCGGATTTCTAAGGTCTGAGCGCGGCGTATCTCTGGAGCGCATGCGCTGGGATGTTTCAGGCTGCGCCATAAACAATTGGCAAAGCGCGGCAGAGAGTGAGGATTATGGTACACCTACCGGGCCCAATTCTCAACAGGTAGAGCCGCCTGAGAATCTTGCGGATGGTTTTCAGCTTTTATCACCTACTTTTTCTCCTAATAGCGATGGAATGGAAGATGTAGCTCTGATCGAATATCAACATGGAGATTCGGATCGGCCCTTACCGCGAATCACATTTTCCGTATATCGCCCGGATGGACAACTGATAAAACAGGTGCACAATAACTATGGGCTCAGTGGGAATGCGCAGTTGGTTTGGGATGGGAGTCAGCGCGATGAACTCATTGCACCGGAGGGTTTTTACTTGTTATATATATCTACTTACGACGATGCCGGAGGTACGAGCGTATGGAAAGGAACGGTGTACCTGGTCCGATAAAAAAATGAATTATGAATGCTCTAGCCACCCGCATTTTAGCTTTTGATGAGTTGAATATTCGAGAATGGCACGACATTGTCCAATTGCGCGTAGACGTTTTTGTGGTGGAGCAGGAATGTGCCTATCCTGAAATTGATGGAAAAGACCTGAATGCATACCATGTATTAGGTTATGTAGAAGGTCAGATTCATGTGTATGCCCGAATCATTTTGCCAGGCAAAGAAGACCCATGCTACCATATTGGTCGCGTGATTGTACGCTCTGGGCATAGAAAAAAGGGCTTAGGAAATGACTTAATGCAAGCTTGTATGAGTTGGATTCAGAGACAAAATCCTGAAGCCAGAGTATGCGTTCAAGCACAGGCTAACTTAGAAGCCTGGTATGGAGAATTGGGTTTTCAGTCCATATCAGGTATCTATGACTGGGATGGGATACCGCATTTAGATATGGAAGCAAAGCTTTAATTTCGAAAGGATAAAGAAAAAGATAGATCGAATACCAGGCGACTACCCTAGAGAAGTAGCCCCTTACTTCAGATCAGCGCGAGCGTGCTTAAAAGCCTGAATATTTAGAGGAAAAGGATGAGGCTTTCCTCAATATGTGTTCTACATCTTGAGTTTGGCTTTAGAAGATCGAACCTGCAAGCGTTTCGTGGCCCGAAGCCCAAATCAAGGTGTGAAAGAGGATCAGTGAGGGAGTGATTTAATGTAGTGGTGGCACTTCATCGGGAAAAGACGTGACTTTATCGAGAAAACCACCACTTACATATAGTACCTTGTAAAAACTATGTACTATGTATTGCAAGGTAACTTGTTTTGTTATATATTTGTGTTATGAAGATAGAAAACACAAAAGCACAAATGCGAAAGGGACTGCTGGAGCTATGTGTCATGTCGATCATCTCTAAGAAAGAGGCGTATCCTTCTGATATTCTTGAGGAATTAAAGGAGGCGAAGCTGATCGTTGTCGAGGGAACACTATATCCCTTACTAACACGGTTGAAAAATGCGGGCTTTCTGAGTTATGAGTGGCAGGAATCTCAAGCCGGTCCGCCCAGAAAGTATTACCAACTGACTCCCGAGGGGGAGACCTTTGTGCGCGAATTAAAACAAGCCTGGGAAGATTTAAAACATTCTGTAGAACAAACCATACCAATTTATGAAAAAGACAATTAACATTAATTTAGGTGGTCATCCCATCATCATTGATGAGGACGCCTTTGAGGTGCTCCATCAATACCTGTCACGAATCGACCGCTATTTTAATCAGTCAGAGGGTCGGGAAGAAATCGTTCATGATATCGAGACCCGAATAGCGGAGCTTTTTCAACGAGAAATGAAGGGGAAGAAAATAGTGAGTGTAAAAGAGGTGCGTCAGGTTATTGAAATCATGGGCGTGCCTGAGGATTTTGAAGGAGATACACCTGAGTCTTCTGGAGAGGCCCACCGAACCTCAGAGTTTACTGAAGACAAAAAAGCCAGCTATGATTCCGTGCCTCCTCGCGCTACAAAGCGGTTGTTTAGGGATCCGTCCGATAAGGTTCTCGGAGGTGTGGCTTCAGGTCTTTCTGCCTATTTTGGGATCGATGATCCGGTATGGTTACGCATAGCTTTCGTCATACTGGTAGTCACTACCGGGGTGGGATTACTGGCTTATATTATAATGTGGATTATCGTTCCGAAGGCCAAAACGGCCTCGGACCGATTGGCCATGCGGGGTGCTCCCATCAATGTGGAGAGCATAGCGCATAATGTAGAAGAAGAGGTGAATGAGTTTGGAGAAAAAGTTAAGAAGTTTGGTCGTGATATGAAATCAAAATACGGCTCAAAGAAATCGTAAATTTTTGTTTTTACCTGCCTTACCTTTATGAACTCCGGTTGTGTGAGAAAGGAATTGCTGAAGTGCCGAACATATTTTTACCTTTGCCAAAATTTTGGTCTGAAATATTATGGCATACACTGCACCTAAAGAACCCCGCCGCACCTTTGCGATTGTAAGTCACCCGGATGCGGGAAAAACGACGCTAACAGAGAAGCTTCTCTTGTTTGGGGGAGCTATTCAGGTGGCTGGAGCTGTAAAGTCCAACAAGATAAAAAAACATGCGACCTCCGATTTTATGGAGATCGAAAAGCAAAGAGGTATCTCTGTAGCTACCTCTGTGATGGCTTTTCCGTACCGGAAAATGCGCATTAATATTTTGGATACACCGGGTCACCAGGACTTTGCCGAAGATACCTACCGGACGCTGACTGCTGTCGATAGTGCTATAGTCGTCATTGACGTAGCCAAGGGGGTAGAGCAACAAACGGAAAAACTGGTCGAGGTTTGCCGTATGCGTCAAACCCCCATGATCGTTTTTATCAATAAACTGGACAGAGAGGGGAAAGACGGGATGGATTTATTGGATGAGATTGAGGCAAAACTCAAGTTGAACGTGTGTCCGTTAAGCTGGCCTATTGGAATGGGACAGCGATTTCAGGGTGTATATAATATGTACGAAAAGAATCTGTGCTTATTCCAACCCCACGGTGGAAAGTACGAAGAGGAGAAGTTAGAGTTTGAAGATATTCACGATCCCGCTTTAGTACAACACATTGGAGAAGAAGCAGCGGCTGAGCTTAGAGAGGAAGTCGAGATGATAGAAACCGTCTACCCTGATTTTGATCAGGAAGCCTACTTGTCAGGCGACCTATCCCCTGTCTTTTTTGGAAGTGCGATCAATAATTTTGGCGTCAAAGAGCTGCTCGATTGCTTTGTTGAAGTGGCCCCGGGTCCACGGCCACGCGCCGCTGAGGAACGAATGGTAGAGCCCAAAGAGGATCAGTTTACGGGTTTCGTATTTAAAATCCATGCCAATATGGATCCCCGACATCGGGATCGAATTGCGTTTTGCCGCATTGTTAGCGGAAACTTTGAGCGCAACACGAATTATCTTCATGTACGAGCCGAGCGCACGATGAAATTTCCCAATCCAACAGCATTTATGGCTGAGAAAAAAGATATTGTCGATATTGCATATCCCGGAGATATCGTCGGACTGTATGATTCCGGAAATTTCAAGATTGGAGATACCCTCACGGAAGGGGAGGAACTGCACTTTAAAGGAATTCCCGCTTTCTCACCTGAGCAATTCCGATATGTGGTGAATAAAGACCCGATGAAGTACAAGCAGTTGGATAAAGGCCTGGTCCAGTTGATGGATGAGGGGGTCGCGCAGCTATTTACTAAAGAGGATAATAATCGGAAAATTATTGGAACGGTAGGAGCGCTTCAATTTGAGGTCATCAAATACCGTCTGGAAAATGAGTATGGGGCGAAATGCGATTATGAACCGGTTCGGCTCCATAAGGCCTGCTGGGTGGCAGCAGACGACCCTAAAAAACTCGAGGCATTTCGACGCCGCCGAAAAAAAGATATGGCCCTAGACAAAGATGGCAAACTTGTTTTTCTAGCTGAGTCGGCCTGGATGCTGCAGATGGCACAGGAGCAATTTCCAGAAATTGAATTTCACTTTACATCCGAGTTTTCATGAAAAAAAAAGAATTTTTTGAGATGGAACTTGGTATGCACAAGTTTCCCATACAAATCGTTCAGGAACCCAGGGCAAATGGTAGAGTAGCCCTGGCGAGCAAAGAGATCATAATACGAATACCAGGGGCTCTTCCTTATGAGGAGAAGAATAGAATTTATCAATGGGCAAAAGATTATATAAAACATCTGTTCGAAACCAAGCCCGAAGCTTTCGAAAAGTATATCCCCGTGGATTACGGGAAAAGGTCAGTCATTTCTACTTTTCGCGATGAAATAGAGCTTGAATTGAATCCACAACCCAATAGCGATGAGTTTCTGGCAGAGCTGAAGGATAATTTTTTGAAAATTTCCATGCCACAAAACTGTCCAACAGATGACCCTATACTTGGGGATGTGGTAGCGAATATTCTCAAAAAGAAATACTTGCCGATTTTAGATTTACGCGTTCGGGAATTGAACGAAAAGCATTTGGGTGTTCCCTTGGGTAAGGTTAAGATGCGTAACAGCAGTACGAGATGGGGGTCCTGTAGTTCGGGCCGGAATATTTCCATTTCAACTCGCGCAATTCTCGCTCCTGAAGCTGTTCTGGATTATATACTCGTCCACGAACTCTGTCATTTACGGGAGATGAATCACTCTGCGGCCTATTGGAAGCTGGTATCTTCAATCGATCCCACTTACAAGGAAAAAGAGGTCTGGCTCAAAGCGCAAGGTGAAAAACTGAAGTTTTAGAAGAAGAGCAAAGGGTCAAAGTGGAGTACCTCTTGCCATAGGTAGCTAAAGACACCTAATACCGGATAAATAATATTGCGTACCCACAGTTTTAAACGCTTTCGATTGAGTGTCATTCCAAAACTTTCGAAAATATAAGTGTAAAAGGTGACGTCCTGCTGATCATCCAGGGCGTGTTTTGAATTTAAAAGACATCGCTTAAAGATAATGAACTGGAGAGTCACTATCCCGTATGCCGTTGCCATTAACCACCAGCTGAAAAGAAAGGGCCCAAGCCATGCGAGAGCAGTAATGAGTACATGAAACCAAAATAAAAAATTATGCTCGCTTTTTGCAGGTGAGTTTACAGATGTATTAGACATATGATTTTTTTTATTCGACTTTAGACGAACCCAGGCCGATCTAAAAATGTTTTTGTGTTGCTAAAATACGATATTTTACTTTTTCCCAAAGCGTGATTAAGAAGATAGAGGGCGATGATCAAGCCCTTTTTCCCCATAATGAGAATAATATTTTCAACACTACTGTTATTAAAACAAATACGAGAAAGTAGTTCCGCGATTTAAACCCGATCAAGTATATCGACATGAAAAAAGTGATTTCTATAAGAGATGAAGAGTTTCTAAATATGGCTACGCACGCTTTGGGCCTCATTATGAGTGTGATTGGGGGTATGTATTTACTTCAGCTCGCTATTTCCACCCCTATGGAATGGGGTATGCTGTCAGCGGTCATATTTATTCTCAGTATGTGCGTCTTGTATTTCGCTTCCACTGCATATCACCTTTATACATGGAAAAATGAAATGGACTCTTTCCGATTAAAAATTTTCGACCACATTGCCATTTATTTTTTAATTGCAGGAACTTATACACCTTTTACGCTTTTGTTACTCGAAGGCGAATCAGCACGAATGATTTTGATATCCGTTTGGAGTCTGGCTATACTCGGCACACTCTTCAAGTTGCGATTTGGGGATAGGTATCCCTGGGTTTCGCTAGGCTTCTATTTACTGATGGGTTGGATGATCATATTTGATGTTTATCAGCTCATTGAATTAGGAACTATTTTCACTTTATCCTTTTTACTGGCTGGAGGAATCAGCTATACTCTAGGCACCTTTTTTTACATGAATAAGTCCTGGAGATACCACCACCCCGTCTGGCATATATTTGTTTTACTCGGCACCACCAGTCATTTCATAAGTATTTGCTCTCTTTACTTTTAGCTTTATTTTCTTTCTTATATTTTTTTGGCCGCCTCCCGGCCCCACGGCAGGGGCCCGGGATCGGGCTCTTCGCTTGTAGTGCGCTGGCCGGTCTCAGCCGCCCTAGTGCCATTACTTTTCCATGGTGATTGAAATAGCAGGCTATGTCTTCTTTCAGGTCAAGACAGAGAATGATATTAATGATAATGGCACTCTAGCTGCGGTAGCTTCGCTTGTCGCTTCCTCGCTAGAGGGCGGATTGGTGTCATTACCACTAAATAAGTATGGAAAAGTCGCAGTAGATTTTTGTTCAGGTCAAGCCGCGACGAAAGAGGCTATTCGTAGAGACAAGGCACCGCCAAGGCGCCATTATACCATGCCTTGTCTCTACTTCGCAACTGAGAAGCAACGAAGATATGAGCAAAAAGATCAAGACCTGGTCTATAGCAGTTTTAGTGGTAATGACACTAGTTCCCGGCGGCGCGCCCTATCGCTGCGATCCCTGGCGGAACCCTTTCCTTACCCCAAGCTGCCTCTTAGCGTTTTGCATCCGTTTTCGTGAATAATTCCACTATTTTTTGTTGAATTGTTGAATTGTTGAATTGTTGAGTTGTTTAATTGTTTACAGATTTGTGATTCTAGTACATTTCATTTGAGAGGAGAAAACCATAGGATTAAAATCACTCATATTGAAGATGATTAATTTTGACCTACAAACATCTGAACGAATAAACGACTCAACGGTAAACGGTAAACGGCAAGCCAAAAGCCATTTACGGCGCCAATCGCGTGCGCTTCCAGGCCTGCTTTTCTTTTTGATACAAAATTCGATCGTGCAGTCGATTCGGTTGCCCTAACCAGAATTCGATGATTTGAGGGCGAATCAAGTAGCCACCCCAATTTTCAGGTCTTTCCAAAACGTCCTGATCTTGAAATTGGTCCTCCGCCTCAAGCAGCTTTTCCTCAAGGTATGTAGCATCGGGGATGGGTGTACTTTGAGGGGAGACCATAGCTCCAATTTGGGAGCCTTTGGGCCGGGATTTAAAATATGCGGTAGATTCCTCAGACGAAATTTTTTCTGCCACCCCCTCAACGCGAATTTGTCGCTCCATTTCTGGCCACCAAATCGTAGCCGCCACTTTGGGATTTACTTCGATGTGCTTGCCTTTTTGGCTGTTGTAATTGGTGTAAAAAACAAAACCCTCTTCACGTATTTCTTTAACCAGGACCAAACGGACAGCGGGCTGCCCATCGGCATCTACTGTACCTAGAGACATAGCGTTGGGTTCTTTTAAACCATCGTGATTCAGAGCTTCACGAAACCAAGCCTGTATTAGTGGCCAGGGTATGTCGGGCAAGGGCTCTTCCAGTCGAACATTGTTATAATGGGCGCGCAAATCGGATAAATCCATACTTAATCGTTTAGGTTATTGTACCAACGCATAAAATAGAATTTTAGTTGATAACTAAGCCAGTACATAATGGGTACCACTATTAAGGTTAGAAAGGTAGCAAAGGTCAAACCGTAAATAACGGTTTTAGCCATGGGCCCCCAGAAGGCTGCATTATCGCCGCCTACATAAATCTGAGGGTCAAACTCAGAGACCAAAGTAAAGAAGTTGATATTTAAACCGATAGCTAGCGGCATTAATCCAATAATCGTGGTTATCGCTGTTAGCAAAACCGGCCGTAAACGCACACCCCCTGCCTCAATGATAGCTTCTTTTACTTTTTCCAGGGGAAGCCCATTATTGGGAAGGCCTAAGGCCATCCGTTTCCGGCGTATGGTTAGATTGATATAGTCAATCAGTACAATGGCATTATTAACCACAATACCTGCGAGAGAAATAATTCCTACACCCGTCATGACGATTACCACATTGTCCCCAGAGATCACAAGTCCCAAAAACACCCCAATCGTGCTCAGTAGAACAGATCCCAGAATGATAAAGGGAGAAATAACTGAATTAAACTGAGCAACAATAATCACGAAAATCAGGAATACCACAATCAATAGGGCTCGACTCAAAAATTCCGAGGTTTCAGCCTGGTCGGCTTGCTCTCCGGTGAATTTATAGGTAAATCCATCCGGCCAGTCAAACCGTTCGAGTTCCTGTCCCATTTCTTCTACGATTTCATTGGCATTATATCCATCCAGTACATTGGAAAAAATAGTGATCATTCGCTGTTGGTCTTTCCGCTTTATCGCAGAGTAAGTGGAACTATATTCGACATTAGCAACGGCTGAAATCGGAACCTGTGTAATTTGGCCACTCGCCGGATCCCGGAAGGTGATGCGCTGATTCATCACATCAGTAATGTCTTTGCGATATTGTTCTTGTAGCCTGATGAAAATCGGATATTCGTCCTCGTCCAGTTTGTATTTGGACACCTCTTTCCCAAAAACAGCTGTTCGAATAGCATCACTAATCGCAAAAGTGGACAAGCCATATCGGCGTGCCTCCGCTCGCTTTATGTTCACTTGCAACTCGGGTTTGCCTAACTTTACATCCGCCTTGAGTTCTTCAATGCCGGGGATTTGTTGTGCCTCTATATATCCAATGATGTCTTGAGAAAGCTGAGTCAGGTTTTCGATATCATCCCCCTGAATTTCTAAGTTAATCGGTTTTCCAGTAGGGGGACCGTTTTGATTTTGATCCACTACGATCCGAACGCCGGGAAAGCCCTGCATGGCTTGACGGATTTTTTCCATAACTTCGACAGTGCTGACACCGCCGCGCTCCTCAAATTTTACAAATTCGACGGTAAGCCGTGCTTTATTCGGTGTGGCGCCGGGTTCTGGAGGCCCGGAAGGATCTGCTGTGTTTTCTCCAATTTGTACCAAAACGGAGGCTATAATGTCCTCGTACGGTTCGATCACTTTTTGAATGCGTTTCTCTATATCCCGAACCATCTCATCCGTGCGCTCAATATCCGTTCCTAAAGGCAATTCGATAAAGGCGTTGACATAAACGGGGTCCGGACTGGGAAAAAATTCAATTTTGGGTTGCCGGGCGCCGACGAGAAGAATGGCCACGACCAGAAGCACATTTGTACCTCCAAAAATCAAGTAAGGTCGGTACCCCGTCAAAGCCAGACGCACAAAGTTATCGTAAAAATTCTCCAATTTTGGCAATAGGCGGTTTTGGAAATAAAACGCTGAGGGTCTTAACGCAAAGAAATTGAGTAGACTGATAACGGCTGCGATACCCAACGCATTCCGTAGCCAGATGATGCCCGCAAAGTAAAAAATCCAGGCAAAAACCATCATTCCAGCGGCACCCAGAAGAACATTCCTGCGCCGGCGTTTTCTTCTAACCGGACTATCTGCTTTTTTATCCACCTTCATGAAGCTGGATGTAAACACAGGGTTGATAATTAGGGCTACGACAAGCGAGGAAGTTAAAACCACGATGAGGGTGATGGGCAAGAATTTCATAAACTCACCCGATACACCCGGCCAAAACAGTAATGGAACAAAAGCAGCTAAAGTGGTTGCAGTGGAAGCGATGATAGGGATGGCAACCTCGCCCGCACCGTATTTAGAGGCTTCAAGCGGACTATACCCATCTTGCACATATCTGTAGATATTCTCCACCACTACGATCGCATTATCTACCAATAAACCCAAGGCCAGAATGAGAGAGAATAGAACCACGATATTTAATGTAAGTCCCATTAAGAATAAGACAAGGATTCCTAAAAGCATAGATAATGGAATGGCAAGTCCAACGAAACTGGCGTTTCTCAAACCCAAAAAGAATAAGAGGACCAAAACAACCAAAATCACACCGGAAATGATGCTATTTTCCAGATTTGAGACCTGGTTGCGCGTATTGACAGACTGATCGTTGAAAATCTGGACACTTAATTCATCCGGAAATTGATCTTGCTTCGCTTCAGCTATGATTTCTTTGATGAGATCAGACGCCTCCAACAAGTTTTCTCCCTGACGCTTAATGACATCTAATGACACTACGGGAAAGCCGTCAGCGCGGGAAATACTCGTTCGGTCTTTATACCCAAATTCGATATCTGCAATATCCCGCAAATAAATCGGGTTTTGATTTTCACTTTTAACAATGATGCCTTCCAGCTCCTCAGCATCCTCAAATTCACCAACCACTCTTATGGCACGCCTAAATTTGTCTTGGACCAACTCCCCGCCGGACATGGTAACATTCTCTGCTTTAATCGCATTTTCAATATCCGTAAAATTGAGCTCTAAGCTCTGCATTTTATATGGATCCACGTTGACTTTCATTTCGCGTTCCAGGGCCCCTTTGATCTCCGCATCTGAGATTTGGGACAGCCGTTCAACCTCATCCTCCAGGTATTCAGCATATTGTTTAAGCGCATCAAGTGAAAAGTCACCGGATAGATTGATGGTCATAATGGGAATTTCCGAAAGGTTGACATCGAGGACATTGGGTTCCTCTGTGACGTCATTGGGAAATTCCACTTTGGCTCTATCGACAGCATCTTTTACTTTTCGAACCGCATTTTCGATATCAATATCGGATTCGAATTCAGCCACAATGATTGAAAAGTCCTGAATGGACGTACTATTCAGCTCCTTCAGATCTGAGATAGTCCCTACTTCTTTTTCCAGCGGCCGGGTAATTAGGTTTTCTATGTCCACCGCTGAATTTCCAAAATAGGGTGTATTGACATAAACGGTTGGGAAGCTAATCTCAGGAAATTGCTCCTTTGGCATATCCTGATAAGACTGTACTCCGAAGATGAGAATCATCAGCGTTATGATGAAAATGCTGGTCCCATTATCGACAGAAAAAGAAGTAGGGAGAAACTCCCGTAGTCCTTTTCTTTTATTTTCACTGGATGAAGACATAGTAGTAGCGTTCTATTAATTTAAAAAGACTTATTTCAGGGGACTAAAGGGTTCTCCGTCCCGCAAATTGCGCGCTCCTTCAAGCAAAAGGATTTGACCTTCTTCCAGGCCCTCTTTCACAACCACTTGACCTCTGTAAACGCGTCCGGTAGTAATACTCTGCTTTACAGCAACAGTCTGTCCATCTGACCTCCGCCCTTTTACAAACACAAATTTATCACCGCCGATTTCCTGTTGGACCATATTGATAGGGACTTGGAGTACTTGGGGTTCACTGTAGTCATTGATTTCTGCCGTTACCAGCATATTCGGTCGAATTAATCCAT
>Ga0209947_1001146_pt1 | contig 16001 bp, 9 predicted proteins | sample SalPonR2_B_D2_MG_FD_185706 | JGI IMG/M metagenome (GOLD analysis project Ga0209947, IMG submission 185706) | Salt pond soil microbial communities from South San Francisco under conditions of wetland restoration - Salt Pond MetaG R2_B_D2_MG... ... | reverse complement strand
CTTGTTTTATTATAATCTATAACATATTCATTATTTAAATCATGAAAAATTGCAAATACCCCATCTTTTCTCAAAACAAAATAATTATCTGAATGCTGGCGATACTTCCAGTTCCCAGATATATCCTCCATTAATATGGAATTCTCGCCATATAAATTACTTATATGGACAGTTTGATTATTATCATAATAATTCAACACGAAAGGATTTGTTCTATATTCCATCTGATTTGTGGGTAAAAATTGTTTGGATATACCATGTATAACAAATTTATTACTGGTATTGCTATTTGTAGAGATATTTAAATCTTTAAAGGTAATAGATTCGTTTTCAGAAGATTCACAAACATAAACATTTATAGTATCATAAACCCTTTCATTATAAACAACATGAACCCTTGATAAACCTTTATAAAACTCAAAATTTTCAAAAAGTGAACTGGATCTATAAAAACCATTCTCATACGAGCCCATTGTAAATTCGTCTGAATATTCTGAATTATCTATTTTTATTTTTATATTTGAAGGATCTTTTACCTCTCCTGTTATATTTGAATAAAGAACAGCTTTCCTCCACTCATTATCTTTAAATTCTATCTTCGAATAAAGTTCCAGAATGTTTATCATAGTTTCATTAGAAAATTCCGAGGGATTATTTTCTGTATATGCTCTAATTTTAAAAGAATACTTGCCTACATTAACGGGATAATATATGTAAGTTTCACTATTCGCCGGTGTATCTGCTAATAAGGTGAAATCCTCATCCCCATCCTCTTTAATAAATAGCTCGAAACCATCCTCATTATCAGAATTATCCACCCATTCAAGAATCAATTCTTCATTTTCATTATAAGATACGGTAAGATCGGTTGGTTTAGGTACTGGTTCCAATTTTGTTTTAAAATGATTCACCTGGGACCATGTTTTTGTTTCTAAATCAACCACAGCCCTTACCTTCCAGTAGTAATCAGAATTAAATTCAAGATTATTAATATAATATTTAGATTCTACAATATTATCTATAAAAAGATCTTCTGCCGGGTAAAAATTTTCATCCTGAGAAAATATAATTTGATAATAATCAGCTTCTGGAACATCACTCCAATCAAGCAATAAATATAGTTCATTTCCTGTTGAATCCATCTTAGGATAAAAAATTATAGGTACAAATTCACCAAATTCTACTGAAACTAGTTCAGAACTATCACCCAAATTATAAACATCATCAAAAGCTTTCACGCTGTATAAATATGTTATCTTTTCTACAGGATTTTTTAAAAAACTTTTTTGGGTTTGAGAAGAAGAAATATTGTATTCTGTTTCAGTACCATATAATCCAATATCAATATTATCTATATAAACCCCGCCTCTTGTATATGAATTATCAGTTCTATATTCAAAAATCAAATTAACAGAACTGTTACTATAGGAGGATAAATCTATTTCATATGTCTCATAATTTTCATAACTTCCATCCAGATCCAGAAGAACTTCCTCATTTATCCCATTATCAACTTTGACATAAAAATGATCATAAAACTCTTCAACTTTTAAAAGAAGATCAAATTTCAAAAGCACTCTTTCACCTGTTTCAATAGAAGGAAGAGTTATATTTTTTTCTAAAACTGCAGTGTAATTATTTCCATCCCCGGAATAAAATGAATAAGTTCCTGTTTTTGGCTGACTGTCTGAAATAACAAAATTGGTATAATTCCAATCACTTATATCATTATCTTCAGCCCCATCAAAAAAAATATTTTCAAAAAATTCTCTTTCCAGCAACAGATATCCATTTAAATTATCATCAGATGCTTCTGTCCATGATATTTCATATTCACCATCCCCAAAATAATCAACTGAATTCATTTGTGGAACTGTTGGAACAATTTTATCCCCATTATAATAATTTTGGAGAAATATTTTCCAGTTTGTATCTCCAACCAGATCAGTATTAGTGGATGTATAATCTCCCCACAAAGGATTACTCATATCCTGAGGAAAATAAATATTTAAACCGTTAGCAGGAATTCCAGCTGTATTTTTATAATAATATATAAAATTATTTAAAGAAGTTTCCAATTGAGTAACATAATCTGCATTTTCTGTTTTATAATAATTCTTTTTTAAAAAAGTAAGTAGCCCTTTTAAATCTATAAAAGAATCATAACCGTATACATCAGATGTTTTAAAGGATGATTTTCTCGCATTATATAACATGTACCATTCATCATTTATATTAGCTGCCAGGGTATCCAAATCATTTATTACCTGGTTTAAATAACTCATATCAACACTTGATAAGGTAGTCCCCCCATAACTTTTATACCTTTGATAATATCTATCTATTACATATTTGGTACTATCCAGAGTATTTAAATCAGGATTGTCCTGAAAATCCTGTATGAATGTATCATATTCCCATCCATCTGCATATTCATTTAACTGGGAAAAAATCACAGATTCAGTGGGATAAGTTTCAGTCCCCCTAACCATGTAAGCATTTTCTAATAAACCCATCAAACAAGCATCAAAACCTACAATATCAAATTTAACTAATTGATTTTCTATGGATTGATTGATAGCATCTTTAACTTCTCGCATATATAAAACATCTTCATCAGTATCGTCCCAGCAAACTCCTTTATTAATAGAATACGAACCTTTTTCCCTTGTCAATCTCCAGCCATCTCCATGATTCCAAAAAATTAAAAAATATCTTTCAGCCGGATAATTTAAAATAGCCCAATTAATAAAACTTGAAAGGGTCGCAGGATCTCCCATATTGGCTTCCCCAATATCAGCAATTTCTGTAGATCTTATTATATTATCCTCTGGAGCTACCGTATCTTTATCTATATAAAATCTTTTTGTAGTGGTCCAATCACCGTTACTCGAATCATCTCCACTGGTTGGATTTCCCCTATCAAATTGGGCCACAACATTAATATCACCATTGGACCCGGGAATTTCCATCTCATTAATATCATCAATTCCATAACCTTCTAAATTATTATCCCCACTCATATAAATTAAAATTGTCCATTTTTTTTCTGTTTGTCCGTATAATATTGATGTAGCAAAAAAGATAATAATCAAAGATAACAGGATAATCTTATTTTTTTTTAGTTTTATATACATATGAGTATTATAAACACCTTGTTATTTAAATCAATATTTTTATTCAAATTTATATATTCTTAACAATATCTTCCAATTTCTCCATCGCTTCATCTATACCTGATGGATCTGATCCACCAAATTGAGCCATGTCGGGTCGTCCTCCTCCTCCTCCACTAATTTTAGATGCTATTTTACCGGAAATTTTCCCGGCATTGTATTTGTCAGCAAGGTCTTCTGTTACCATAATAACACCCGAGACCTTATCTTTTTCATTCCCGATCAATAAGATTATTGAATTTTCTTTTACTTTATCTTTAATTTTTTGTGCCATTTCTCTTAATATATTATTATCAGAAATTTCTAAAGAAGTTTTTATAATATTTATACCATTGATTTTTGATTTGTTTTTTATAATTTCATCCACATTTGATGTTACTTTCTTTAATTTCAACTTTTCTATCTTTTTCTTTAATTCTTTTCTTTCTTTTTTTAAAGAATTAATTTTTTTAATTATCTCATTTGAATCAGCCTTGATGAGATTTTGAATTTCCTTAAGTAGATAATCTTCTCTTTGTATATATTCATAAGCACTCTCTCCTGTTACTGCTTCAATTCTTCTAACACCTGAAGCCAGAGCCGATTCGTCAACAATCTTAAAAAAGCCAATCTCCCCGGTGTAATCAAGATGGGTTCCTCCACATAACTCTTTGGTAAAATTATCTATTGAAACAACCCTAACTTCATCTTTATATTTTTCGCTAAATAAAGCTACAACATCTTCCTCTTTTGCCTCTTTTAAACTTTTGATTTCAGTCTTAAGTTTATAATTTTTCATTGCAGCCCTGTTTATACGCTTTTCAATATCGATTATCTCTTCACTGGATAGTTTTGACATGTGCGTAAAATCAAATCTCAGTCTATTCTCAGCAACCATGGATCCTGCCTGATTTACATGTTCTCCGAGAACTTCTTTTAAAACCCTATGTAAAATATGTGTAGCAGTATGATTTCTTGCAATCGCTTTTCTTCTCTTTTTATCAACGATCAGGCTATAACTTTTTCCTTTTTTAAGTTCACCATCTTTTAAATTTCCAATGTGAATAAAAACATCATTGACCTTTTTTGTATCTGTAACTTCAAATAAAAGATTATCGCCGGTAATTTTCCCGGTATCACCAACCTGCCCTCCTGATTCTGCATAAAATGGAGTTTTCTCAAATATTAATTGATACCCGCTATCACTATCTTTCATATATATCAATTTAGATTCGGCTTCAAGCTTTTCATAACCGAGAAAATCTGTTTTTTCGATTCCTTCATCAACAATAAAACTGAAATCCTCTTCTTTTTGATTTCCTTTCCATGATTCTTTACCTCTTTTTCTCTGTTCTTCCATCCTATTTTTAAATCCATTTTCATCTACTTTTAAGTCTTTCTCTTCAGATATTTCTTTTGTAAGTTCAAATGGAAAACCATAGGTATCATATAATTTGAAAGTAATATCTCCGTCTATAATTTCATCACCATTTTTTTTAAGTTTTTTAATTTCATTATTTAAAATTTCAAGACCTTTATCCAGAGTTTTAAGAAAATTTTCTTCTTCCATTTTGATTATATTTTGAACATGCTGCTGTGCATCTTTCAATTCAGGATAAGTTTCTTCAAACTGCTTGACTACTACCTGAGCTAATTTATATAAAAATGGCTTATCATAATCCAATATTTTTGCCTGTCTTAAAGCTCTTCTTAAAATCCTTCTTATTACATAACCCCTTCCCTCATTAGAAGGTATCACTCCATCGGTAAGTGCAAATGTAAGTGCCCTTAAATGATCTGCAATTATATGGAAATGTTCCTCATTTTTTTTATTATATTCAACACCAAGAATTTTTTCGCATTTTTCAATAAGGGGTTTAAATATATCTATGTAGAAATTGTTTGTAACTCCCTGCATTACAGAAGCTATTCGCTCCAAACCCATGCCTGTATCTATATTTTTTTTGCTTAGAGGTTTTAATTCTTCATTTTCATCCATGTTATATTGTGTAAAAACAAGATTCCATATCTCTAAAAATCTATCGCAATCACATCCGGGTTTGCAATCCTCTTTTTCACAGCTAAATTTTTCTCCCAAATCATAATATAGTTCTGAACATGGACCGCATGGTCCCGTATCACCTGGGGGCCCCCAGTAATTATCTTTTTTCCCCAGTTTTACGATTCTTTCTTCCGGTAAATAGTTCTGCCAGATTTTATATGCTTCTTCATCTTCATTATAAACCGATGCCCATATTAAATTTTTATCAAGATCTAAAATATCTACAATAAATTCCCATGCCCACCTGATAGCTTCTTTTTTAAAGTAATCCCCAAATGAAAAATTCCCGAGCATTTCAAAAAAAGTATGATGTCTTGGAGTTCTTCCAACATTTTCAAGATCACTATCCTTTCCCCCTGCTCTCAAGCATTTTTGACAGCTTGCAGCTCTTGTATATGGAAGGTTTTTTGTGGATTTTGCAGAAAAGAAATCTTTAAACTGTACCATGCCGGCACTTGTAAATATTAATGTTGGATCATTTTGGGGAATTAAAGATTCAGAATCAACTATGTTATGATTTTTTTCTTTAAAAAATTCCAGGAATTTTCTTCTAATTTCATCAGTTTTCATTACTACTCCTTTTTATCTCTTAATATTTTTTTTACAATTTTATTAATATCATCAAAATTAAACCCTTTTCTTGCAAGATAAGCAAATACTTTTTTCTTTTGCTCTTTTTTACTGAGCTTGTCAACTCTTTTAAATTTTTTCTTTGCCAGTTTTTTCAGTATTTTTAATTCTTTTTTCTGAATATCTTCAACGGATAAATGTTTTTCTATAATTTTTCCGGGAACACCTTTTTTGTATAATTTATTCTTAAGCATTCTTATACTATATTTTCTATTTGATTTAACATAATTTTCAACATAGTTATCATCATCTATTAAATCATACTCTTTTAATCTATTAATCTCTTTTTGGGATATCTCTTTTGAATAACCTTTTTTTAAAATATAATCTTTAAGTTCCTTTTCTGTTTTGGGAAATCTTGATATTAATCGTAATACCTTATCATGCAGCTTCTCTTCAATTTCTACTTTTCTTATCCTTTCAAGATCCCCTTTTTCTACTACCTTACCTTTATAAAGATTTAATTTTACTACTGTATTTTCATCAACGCCTTCAAAAAACTCACCATCAACATACAGATTGTATCTATTCTTCCTTCTCTTCTGTTTTTTTATCTTGGTTATCTTCATCTTCACCATTATCATTATCTCCAAAAACCTCTTTTTTTACTTTTTCCTTGATCTCTTCAAATAATTCAGGGTTATCATCAAAATATTCTGAAACATTTTGTGTTCCCTGTCCCAGTCGAATATCGTTGTATGAATACCAGGAACCCCTTTTATCAATTATATCATTATCCACAGCTAAATCTATAACTTCATTTGTCTTTGAAATCCCTTTACCAAAAATTATATCAACTTTGGTTATTTTAAAAGGAGGTGCCAGTTTGTTTTTCACAATTTTTATTCTTGCTCCATTACCGACTTTATCATTTCCATCTTTAATAGATCCTGACCTTCTAATTTCTATTCTAACAGATGTATAAAATTTAAGAGCATGCCCACCGGTAGTAGTTTCCGGATTACCGAACATTACACCTATTTTCATTCTTATCTGGTTTAGAAAAATCAAAGATGTTTTAGTTTTATTTATAATACCGGTTAATTTTCTTAGAGCCTGTGACATCAATCTTGCCTGCAATCCAATATGAGAATCTCCCATCTCACCTTCAATCTCTGCTCTTGGAGTAAGAGCTGCAACTGAATCAACAACAATAACATCAATTGCTGAACTGCGAACAAGTGTTTCAACAATATCGAGTGCCTGCTCTCCATTATCTGGTTGTGAAACCAAAAGATTATCTATATCTACCCCAAGCTCTCTTGCATATTTGGGATCAAGTGCGTGTTCCGCATCAATAAAAGCAGCAACACCACCCATTTTTTGTGCCTCTGCAATTATATGAAGTGCCAGTGTTGTTTTTCCTGAAGCTTCAGGACCAAATATTTCAGAAACTCTTCCCCTGGGTATTCCACCTATCCCAAGTGCATTATCTATTTTAAGAGAACCCGTGGGAATTGCATCTATATCTATATGAAAATCATCCCCCAGTTTCATTATGGTCCCTTTACCGTGATCTTTTTCAACCTGTTTTATCGCTCTTTTTAACATTTTTTCTTTACCATCATTTTTTGAAGCCATACAAACCTCCTTGCATTTAAACTTATTATAGATGTCAAATCTAAAAATTCAAGATTGATTTTTAGACTATATCCATTCTTGCTTTAGCATTTAATTTTAAAACATCTTCCTGTTTTAAGGGTCCATTTTTCTTAAATAAAAAATACCCCAGAGAAGCAATCATAGCACCATTATCAGTACACAATTTAAGCGGGGGATAATAATAATCAATATTATTTTCAGTAGATATTTCTTTTATTTTGAATCTAAGAAAACTGTTAGCAGCTACACCCCCAGCCATAACAAGTGGAACTTTTCTCTTTTCTTTGATATATTTTTTGATCCTCATTGTAACCGATTCCACGGCAGCTTTTTGAAATGAAGCTGCAACATCAGCTTTATCATAACTATTTTTCTCTTTTAAAAATCTTCTTACTGCAGATTTCAAACCACTAAAACTGAAATCATAAAAATTATTCTTAATTACAGGTCTTGGAAAATTGTACATATCCGGATTACCTTTTTTTGCAAGTTTATCAATAATTGGACCGCCCGGATATCCCAACCCCATCATTTTTGATACTTTATCAAAAGACTCTCCAATAGCATCATCAAGAGTTTCTCCAACTAATTTGTATTTATGATAATCATCCACTTCAACCAGAGTTGTATGTCCCCCTGATACAATAATTCCAAGAAAAGGAAGTTTTATTTTATCATGGGTCAAAATATTTGCAAAAAGATGAGCCTCAATATGATTTACGGGTATTAATGGAACATTTAAAATATAAGATAAAGTTTTAGCCGTGTTAAGTCCTACAAGAAGTGCCCCCAATAGTCCCGGTCCCTGGGTTACTGCAACTAAATCTATATCCGATAATTTAAGATTTGACTTCTTAAATGCTGAATTTAGCACCTCAAAAATCTTAATGATATGGTTCCTTGAAGCTACTTCCGGCACAACACCACCATATTTTTCATGAACTTTTTGTGTAAAAACCTCATTAACAACCAATTTCGTACCGTCTTCTACTATACTAACAGAAGTTTCATCACATGATGTTTCAATTCCAAGTACCAGCAAAATAAACTCCTAATATTTTGTTTCTTTATTTAAAACACTTAAAGCTTTTTTGACAAATTTATCATCCTGAATTAAATATTTTCTTCCCTCTTCATTATTAAATTTTAAGGTAATGAACTTGTACTTAATCCTATTATTAATTTCATCTTTAATTTTTTCAAATATCTTTTTCTTCCATTCAGGAACATCCCTTTTAACAAGCTCTCTTAAAATTTCATCTTTAATAAATTTTTCTTCAAAATTGTAATTATTTTTTTCAAGATATTTAAGAAAATCATTATATGGCTTAGGTGAAATTATATAATTATCACCAATTTTATATTTTTTATAGTTTTGCTCTGAAAATTTTGCAATGTAATCTTCAGACAATAACTCCATGAGCTGATAGGAAACCTCTTCTTCTTCAATCTCAAAATCAGGTTTTATTCCCTTTTCATCCACACAGATACCATTGGGGGTGTAATAATATGCAATTGTAACTTTTATTGAAGAATCATCCTGTAATTTATATATTCTCTGAACAGAACCCTTTCCAAATGTTTTTCTACCTATCAATGTTCCCCTGTTAAGATCTCTAATTGCACCTGCAAAAATTTCTGAAGCACTTGCTGAACCCCCATTGATCAAAACTGTTAGTGGCAGATCAACATAGGGAGTATTTCCTGTTGCAATCTCTTCATCAAGAATTTCATTATTTCTACCTCTTGTATAAACAATTTTTTTACCCTCTTCAACGAAAAGATCTGTAATATTTGAGGCCATTCTTAATAACCCACCTGGATTGAATCTTAAATCCAAAATCAATCCTCTCATTCCCTTTTCTTCAAGTCTTGAAAGTGCTTTTTTCATTTCTTCAAGAGCTGTTTCATTAAAATGGGTTAACTTAATATATCCAATACTGTTTGATATCATGAAAGATGCTGAAACACTATGAATATCAATCTTCTGTCTTTCAATTTCATAATGAATTATTTCATCAATATTTTTTCTCATTATTCCTATTTCTACCTTTGTACCAATCTTTCCTCTTATCCTTTTCATGATTCCATTTAAGGATATCTCTATAACCGATTCTCCATCAACTTCTACAATTCTATCACCTGCTGATAATCCTTTTTCAAAAGCAGGTGTACCTTCAATGGCAGAAACTATTACGATATAATCTCCTCTTTTATCAATTCTAATTCCTATTCCACCGAAAGAACCTTCAAGGTCAGAAATAAAAGCTTCTTTTTCATCAGGTGAAAAAAATATTGTGTGATTATCCAGTGAATTTAACATTCCCCTAATAGCATTATAAGTTAATTCCTTGTTTTTTATTTCATTATAATTTACATAATCTTTTTCAATTATATGATGAACATCATTAATTAATTTTAAATTTTCAAAATAATCATTAACAGGAAAAATAATATTAATACTTACAATAACCAAAATTATTAATACTAAAAAATAACCTTTTTTATTTATCATTCTACCTCCTCTAAAAAACCCTTAATGAATTATAAATATTATAATCACATTTACAAGGTTATTTTCACTAAATAATTGTAATTTAATATTTTTTTGATATTATAAAACTATGAAACGTTTTTTTCTAATAACTTTTTTATTATTAACTACAATCATTACCATTAATTCAGAAATAGCTAAACAATCCAGAAATTTTGAAAAATTCATAAAGAATCAGCAAAAAGAAAAAATATTTAAATCAGATGATACATCAAAACTTCTTTTTATTAAATCAATTAATAATATAAAAAATTTCAAAATTCTAAAAGCAGGAAATAATATTTTTCAGGGGTTTAAAACACTTTTTTCCAACCCCGGTCCTACATATCTATTTTTTATAAATTTTATAATTATATTTTATTTTACAATATTTTTTACAATCCTTTTAATAATATTTATAAAAAGCTTGAAATACAGTAGAACACTAATATACAAATATTTAAGTTTTTTATTTAAAAAAAAATATGTGGCTCTCATTCTTTTTTTAAAATTTATTTTCTATATTATATATTTGCTGGGCGGTTGGTTAATTTTTTCTTTATTAACTCTTAAATTATACAAAAGTAAAGAATTAAAATTATTAGCGGTACTCTTTATTTTAATGCTTATCCCACTTCTCTTTTTTGTTTTAAAACCATCTTTTATTAATTACCCGCAGAAACAGAAAAATTTATTAATTCTTGATAAAATAAAAAAGGAAAATCTAAATAATAGTGATATAATTTTTTTAAATCAGAATTCTTTTTTTTCTAACAATTTAAAAAACTTTCTTCTTGCAAGACATTATTCAAGCACCCGGCAGAGTTCAGCTGCAGTAAAATTTTATAAAGATATCCTGAATAAAAATTATTCACACTACTCAATCTTAAATAATTATGCAAACAGTTTAATAAAAACTAACAACTACAAAGAAGCAGAAAAATATTACAACACAGCTTTTAAAAAATCAAAATCTAATTTTAAAATTCTATTTAATCTTTCCAAGTTATTTTCTGAATCTGGAGAACCAGAAATTTCAAATTTTTATTACTCTAAAGCAGGTGTATTAAAAAATAATTTGCCTAAAATAACTGAACAGGATTATTACCGTATTAAAACACCAAACTATTTTCTCATAACCAGAGTTTTTAAACAGCTTTTTAACACGAAAAGTAAAATAAATCAAAATTTAAAAAAAATACTACTTGGTCCAATTATTATAATTTTTTTGATATTACTACTATCCTTTATTATTTCAAAAATTAATAAAAAATTAAGTCCAATAACAAACTGTTATTCATGTAATACTCCCATATTACCAGATTCAGCCTATGTAGAATATTCAAGAAATAAATTTTGTCCTTACTGTCAAAAAATCATAATAAATCCAAGATATCCAAATCTTATATCTTATGGAAAAAAACATTTTTTATTTATTACTTTCATAAAATCACTAATTTTAAATATAATTTTACCCGGTCTGGGATTAATATATTCTAATATAAATATTATAGGGACATTAATTCTTATTGGATCTATATTTCTTTTTGTTCCCTCATTGTTTTCCGGATTGATAATAACTCATTCCTTCATTAACTTAATTTTGGTTGAAAAATTGATTTTTTTAAACATAATATTTATGATTGTTTCAAATATAATTATTTTAGTAAGTTATTTCAAAAATAGGAGTTTTTAGATGGCAGCAAACCTCTTTGATCTATTTTCTAAGATTGCTGAAAGAAGTCAACGGGGTACAGTCGAGGTTAAGGCCACAATCAACGGTGATTTTAAAAAAATATTTTTTTATTTTTCAAATGGCCAGATTATTTTTATACAGGTTGACTCTCCCGAAAATAACAAACTTTTAGGACAAATATTAATTGAGAATGATTTTATTTCACAGAAACAGCTTGATGAATCATTAAAAATACAAAAAAATAATCCAGAAAAATTTCTTGGAGATATTCTAGTTCAAAAAAATTATATCAATCAGGTATCTCTTATTCAGCTTTTCAGATTTAAAATCCAATATCTGCTTTTTCTTATAAAGATAAGTAACATTGAAAAAATTGATTTTTTAGAAGAAGATTTGCCTGAAAGAACACCTGAAATGCCTTTTTCCATAACAATAAAAACAATTTTAAAAATACAGGTAAGCATTGACCGCGTAATAGAAAATATATCAAGTAGAACAGACTCTCTTATCTATAACATGACCGATACAACTTCAAGCCCTAATTTTCTTAATGATGTAGAAGAAAGAATTTTCAATATAATCAAAAATAAACATTTAAATTTAATTGAATTAATCAATGAAGTTACATTTACAAGCCCATTAAATATTTTAAATACTATCGATACATTTTGTGAAAGAAATTTTATAATATTTACCAAAAAAACTACTAAAGATAGAAAAAATCATGAATTAACAAATGATAAAAAACAAAAAAAAGAAAAGGTTGATAGTACCAAAAAAGAAGATGTACCAAATATTTTATTAACCAAGATAAAATCATTCACTGAAAATATTTTTCCTTATATAGTATATCTTTTAATATTTTTATATTTTATCGCAAATATCTTAACAAAAAATATTCTCATTTCAAAAAAATTCATTTCAAGAATATATGAAGACAATTTACGGTATAATCAAACAATTGAACAATTGAAATTTTTGAAAAATTTTCCACAGATAAAACAAAAAAGATATTTAATCGATATATGGCAAAATAAAATAATAATAGAAAAAAATATTATTTTATCTAAAGGTCCTGATGGAAAAGAAAATACATCAGATGATATTTCTATAAAGAGATAAAATTTAATTAAATAAGGAGTCCTAATGTATAAACTATCAATATATGTTCCAGAAAATGAAAAAGAATATTTAAAGAAATCACTCTTCAAAGCAGGAGCTGGAAAGTATAAAAATTACGACAAGTGTTGCTGGGAAACTCAAGGTACAGGACAGTTCAGACCTCTTCCAGGAAGTAATCCATATATTGGAAAACATAACACTCTTAAAAAAGTCAGGGAATTTAAAATTGAAATTATTTTTGAAAATATTCTTCTTGATAAAATAATTGAGGTAATTAAAAACACCCATCCCTATGAAGAACCCGCATATCAGATAATTAAACTAATAAAACCTTAAGTTCATTTGTTTTCATAATAAGCTTTTCTTGATAGGTCTATTTTTAAGTAAAATCTTAAGAGTAAAGTAGAAAATTCCGATATTTAACAAAAATCAGTTTAAACCAGAATATGTATACTCCGGGCGAGCATAGCTGAGTACCGGAGTCTTATAGTATTACATACAATTTTTTACTATATTATTACTTTTTTTTAATTTGGTATATAAATTGTATTTTATTAGGGATCAATATTTTATTTTTTGATTATTACTACTTATAATAGCCATATATATTATTTTTTTGTGTAAAAAGGGTTTTTGTTCTTTTGCACTTTATTGATATTTAATAATTTTCAAACAGCGAAAATAGCTCATAATTAATTATCAAATCTGTATAAAACCCTGCCCTATTTCTTCAATTTATCATACAATTATCTCCTGCAGCTTATTTTATTTTATCTATAATTATAATATAAAAAAACAATCCTTTATCAGTCAACCTATATTTTTTTAAAGAGGTATTGCATCAAATTTTTTCACTCTTCTTTTCAAGCCATTTCCCCTCTTTTTCATTCAGATATGGTGTTAGCTTCTTTCTAACAATTTCATGATATTGATTCAGCCATTTTTTTTCTTCTTTATTTAACATTTCGATTTTTAATGGAGTAGTATCAATTGGGCAGTATGAGATAACCTGAAATTTCATGAATTGATCGGAACCCATCTTCTCATCTTTAACGGTTATAAATGTATTTTCAATTCTTATACCGTGTTTATCTTTTTTATAAACTCCAGGTTCAATTGTTGTAACCATACCTTCCTCCATCTTAATATTATTTGGTTTTGGAGAAATTCTTTGGGGTCCCTCGTGAACAGATAGAAGATACCCTACACCATGACCTGTTCCACACTTATAATCCAATCCATTTTCCCACATAATCTTTCTCGCTAAAACATCCAGATTGGAACCTGTAGCACCATATAGAAATTTTGTAGAGGCTAAATTTATGTGAGATTTTAAAGTTAATGTATAATCCCTTTTCTCTTCTTCGGTTAGTTTCCCAAGAGGAATTGTTCTTGTAATATCAGTTGTGCCATCCATATATTGCCCACCTGAATCAACAAGATAAAAACTCTTTGGTTTTAAAATAGAGCATGACTCTTTCGCGGCATGATAATGCATCATTGCTGCATTTTCTTTATATGCTGAAATTGTGTCAAAACTTGTCTCAAGAAATTTATCATCTTCTGCTCTAAATTTCTTTAACATTTTAGTAGCCCTTATTTCACTAATATCTTCTTTAACAATATTTTCCTCAAGCCATATTAAAAACTTTACCATTGCAACACCATCTCTAATCTGACACTTTTCAAGGTTCTCAATTTCAATATTGTTTTTTTTACTTTTTAATAATAAAATCGGGGATCGTGTTTTTTTAATCGTTGCAGCTTTACTAATACTATTTACGATCCATCTATTAGTTGTATTTTTGTCATAAGAAACTACAGATTCCTTCTTGAGATTATTTAAATCATCATTAATTTCATCATAATCTTTTATTATTATACCGTCATCTTTCAATATTTTTTTTATTTTACTATTATATTTTTTTTTATTAATGTAAAAGATTACATCATTTTTCCCAATCATTAAATAACTAATAGCTACCGGAACAGATTTAATATCACTTCCTCTTATATTTAATGTCCAGGCAATTTGATCAAGCTGGGTAATAATTAAATTTGTTATATTATCCTTTTCCATTTTATCTTTAATTTCAGATATTTTCTCATCTCTTTTTTTACCTGCATATTTTAATTCGTGAATAAAAATCTTATTATCGGGAATTTCAGGACGATCTTTCCATATATGTTCTATCAAATCATATTTCTCAATTATTTTTATATTTTTATCTTTTACTTTTTTATAAAGTTTTTCTACATACTCATCAGAAAATGTTCTTCCATTAAACCCAATTAAATCACCTTCTTCAAGCTGTTCATAAATCCAGTCTTTAATTTCAGGAGTTTCATTTAACCCCTTTTTCATTAATTTAATATTACTACCGGATAATTCATTTTCAGCCTGAATAAAATATCTACCATCAGCCCATAAAGCAGCCTTTTTCTTCAATATAACAACCGCCCCTACAGATCCGGTAAAACCGGAAATCCATTCTCTTGTTTTCCACCTCTCATTAACATATTCACTCATGTGAGGATCAACATTGTGCTCAATATAGCAATCAATATCATGCTTCTTCATCTCTTTTCTCAACTTTTTAATTCTGTCATTTATTATACCCATAAAAACTCCTTTAATTTTGAAAAAATTTAATAAATCAATCAATACATCAGCATCTCTATATTAATACAATTAACAAATATGTAAATACTATTTAGAAATTAAAAATAAATTTTTATCCCTGTATAAAAAAGATCTTCATAATAATCAAATTCTTTTACCCCACTTTTATATAGATCTAAATAAAAATTCCCCCCTCCACTTATATAAATATTTTCTGCAATATTGTATTCCAGAGAAGGTAGTAGCCCGGTGGAGCCATCATTAATATTCCACAAAATAGTGGTTTGCCAGGATATTAATGGAAATAATTGATAACTCATTATAAGATTAAAGTAATTTTCTCCCAATAGATAAACACTCCCTTCATTATATGATTCTTTATTTAAAAGGTTGTAATAATACTGACTATCATTCACCCCGCAGCTATTATAATGATACTCTATAATTGTATATAATTTTGAACTGATATTATAATCCAGACCTGTAGAGATTCTATAATAGCTATTCTCATTGGGTTTTATGTCTGTAAATTTATTATTTTCAACAACAGCCATTTCAACCCAAAATCCATAATCACC
>Ga0209947_1001135_pt1 | contig 16100 bp, 19 predicted proteins | sample SalPonR2_B_D2_MG_FD_185706 | JGI IMG/M metagenome (GOLD analysis project Ga0209947, IMG submission 185706) | Salt pond soil microbial communities from South San Francisco under conditions of wetland restoration - Salt Pond MetaG R2_B_D2_MG... ... | reverse complement strand
CCTGTAGTGGAAAGAGTACTACTGCTGAGATGTTAAGCGAAAAATATAATTTAGAGTATTATAAAATTGATGATTATGAATTTACACATCTTGATTTGGCTGAAAAAGAAAAACATCCAACTATGTTTAAATATAAACAGATGAGCTGGGATGAAATTTGGATGAGGGATCCTTACTTTCAGGCAGAAGAGGAGTATGAATTTTACCGGGAAAGGTTTGGGTTTGTTATTGATGGTTTAAAAAAATATGATAAAAATGATAAGTTGATTATAGAAGGAGCAGCCCTTTTACCAGAACTGATCAATGGTTTACCGATTGATAATAATAGAGTACTATATATGGTTCCTGAAAAAGAATTTCAAATTAAACATTATACAAAAAGATCATTTAAGGACCAGATATTAAAAGAATGTTCTGATCCTGAACAGGCCTTTGCAAACTGGATGGAAAGAGATTATATATTCGCTCAGATGGTAAAAGCACAGGCTGATAACTTCGGATATAAAACAATAGAAGTTGATGGCAGTAATACTATTCAAAAAAATGTTGACCTGATAGTAAATCATTTTAAATTAAATAACTGGGAGTAGGTATTTATGCTTTTAGATATATTAAAGAAAAGAAAAAGTGTCCGCAAATTTTCAGATAAAGAGATCACCGATGACGAGATTAATTATATCTTAGAAGCCGGCCGTTTATCTCCCTCTGTGGGCAATGAACAACCCTGGAAGTTTGGAGTTGTCAAAGATAAAAGTTTAATCAAAAAAACAGCAAAGATAGCCTATAATCAAAAATGGATTGAAAGTGCCGAATTATTAATTGTCTTATGTACCAGGATTGTTAATGACCGAGAAGGCGGGCGAGATATTCAGATTAGTAGATTTCCTGAACTTAAAGAAAAAATAAAGAATTTAGATAAGGAAATGTATTCCAAATTGAATTTAGAAGAACACCAAACTAAAATACCCGGAACTCACATGGTTTTAGCAGCCACAGAACAGGGGATAGGTTCTACCTGGATTTCATATTTTAAGGTAGAAGAATTATCTGATTTGTTAGGATTACAAGAAAATTATTTGCCATCTGAAATTATTGCCTTTGGTTATCCTAAAAAGGAAAGAAAGAGAACAGTAAAGAAAAGTATAGAAGAAGTAGTATTTTTTGATGATGACTTTTATAATCAAAATAGTTAATTAGATTATAGTAGCTAAATTTTAAAAATTGGAGAGCTAAAAATGTACAAATACTTAACACAGGGTTTGTTATTAGGGTTAGCATATGTGGCACCGATTGGAATGCAGAATCTTTATGTTATAAATACAGCTTTAAGTGGTAATAAGAAAAGGACTTATCAAGTAGCCGGTTTTACGATCTTTTTTGATATCCTTTTAGCATTAGCCTGTTTTTTTGGGATTGGTCTTTTACTTAAAAATGTCCCTTCCCTAAAAAGCACCATCTTATTAGTTGGCTCTATTTTAGTTATCTTAATCGGATTTAAATTAATTAAAGAAGCGGGAGAAATAGAAAATACTATAGATAAAAGTAATAATTCCTTATTACAGATATTTTTAACCTGTTTTGTGGTGACCTGGCTTAATCCCCAGGCGATTATTGATGGTTCTTTACTTTTAGGTGGTTTCCATGCTTCGCTACCTCCCAATACAGCCCTATACTTCATCTTAGGTTTCTGTACAGCTTCTTTTCTGTGGTTTATTTCAATTTCTTCAATAACTTTACTTTTAAATAATAAATTAAATCAAAAAGTAATTAAAACTATCAACATCATTTGTGGAGCAGTCTTGATATTTTTCGGCCTTAAACTTGGATATTCCTTTTTTCAGTTAATTTCAAGTTAAATTTTGTAAAAAGATGTCATTTTTTCTTTAGGGAGTGGTATAATGGAAGTTAAGAGAGTTATTCAAGTATATTTTTCTCCGACTGATTCCACTAAAAAAATAATAAAAGAGATCACTAAAGGTATGGAGATTGATAATTCAGTTGAGTATGATTTGACTAAATTAGAAAATAGAGAAAATTTGCAACTTAAACTGAAAAAAGATGATTTGCTATTAGTGGGGGTACCGGTTTATGAGGAACAGGTACCGAAAATTTTGAAACCAATCTTAGAACATATTAAAGGTAATAATCAGCTGGCTATAACCATTGCGGTTTATGGTAATATTGGGTATGGAATAACTTTGGGGCAACTAAATAAAACATTTAGAGAGAATGGATTTAATATATTAGGTTCGGCTGCTTTTATAGGAGAACATTCTTTTTCTAATCCTGACCTTAAAATAGCAGATAATAGACCAGATAGTGATGACTTAAGAAAGGCAGAAATCTTTGGACGAAATATGGCTAATAAGGTATACCATTTTAATACTAAAGAAAATATTAAAAAGATAAATGTAGAGGGAGATTTACCCCTAATCTCTAAAATTTTGCCCCAAGGTAGTATCAATATGTTTGCCGGTATTCCTGAGGTTGATAATGTTAAGTGTAATAAGTGCGGTATATGCAGTCAAGCCTGTCCCGTTCAAGCCATAGAGAACAAAGAATTTCAAGTTAAAGCTGATGATTGTATTAGGTGTTTTGCTTGTGTTAAAAAATGTCCTCAGCAGGCTAGAAATATTGAAATTAAGAAAAAGATTATTGCTAAAAACTTTTTAAAGTTTAAAGGTTCACAAAGAAAAGAACCGGATTTCTTTTATTAAAATCAAAAGGAATGAGAAACTTGCTAAATATTAAATATGATGTTATGAAAAAAGTTGAGATTGAAGAAGTTTCTTTATTGATTAGAGAACTTTTTGATGAGTTTATTGGTTTTGACTATCGACAAAAAGGTAAGGATACTTTTTTAGATTATATAGATCCCGAAAATATTAAAAATAGGTTTGATAAAGAAAATCATCAATTCATAATTGCTAAAGATGAAAATAAGATTATAGGGATAATAGAAGTTAGGTATTTTAATCATATTAGTTTACTTTTTGTAGATAAAAGTTATCATCAACAGGGAATTGCAAAAACTTTATTTCAAAAAGTTATTGCAATTTGTCTTAAACATAATCCCAAATTAGCAGAAATTGAAGTAAACTCTTCACTTTATGCTGCCGAAATTTATAAAAAATTAGGATTTTTAAAGGTTGATAATAAGCAAACAAAAGACGGCATAATTTATATTCCAATGAGATATAAAAGAAATAACAAAAAAAGGTGAATAAAATGATAGATACAGTCCAAAATAAAAAATTAAAGAATTTAACCTGGCTATTGATGATAATTAGCTCTATACTTCCTTTAGTTATTTTAAAAGAGGTATTTAAGATAGAACCTAATTGGTTTTTTGAAGCACAATTAATCATATTTTTTATATTATTATTAGCTAGTTTTATTTTTGATTTACTTAAAAAAATTAGATTATACATACTGATGGTTTTAATATTGATTGGAACTCAGTGGTTAACCACAATCATACAATCATTAGCAACTTGGAATAATCTATTTAATAATATTACTAATGATTTCATACTTTTATTATTAAAAGGGCAGCTACTTAAGTTAGCAGCTGCTCTAATTATATTTATAGTCCTATTATATTTTAAAAAGAGGCCCAAAAATTTCTTTATAGCAATGGGAGATATTGATGGTGAGGTTAAACCAATTAAATTTATTTTAACTGAACCGCCCAATTGGAAGAAACTTGGTTTTACATTCGCTATTTATTTGAGTATAGGTACCTTAATTTTCCTGGTTATTGCAGGAGGAATTCCATCTCTGGATAAATTAATAAGTATAATCCCTATCTTTCCGCTCATCATAATCTTTGCAGCTATTAATTCTTTTTATGAAGAGTTAGGTTATAGGGCAGCCTTAATAAGTGTATTAGAAGATAAAATTGGGAGTAAACAGTCCCTTTACCTTACTTCTGTATTTTTTGGGATAGCTCATTTTTACGGAGTACCTTATGGAGTAGTCGGGGTCATCATGGCTACCTTTTTAGGCTATATAATAGGAAAAAGTATGTTAGAGACCAGGGGGTTTTTCTGGGCGTTTATAATTCATATGATCTTGGATATACTGATATTCTCTTTTATGGCTCTTAATATGATTACTCCTGGTGGTTAAAAAGAAAGGAAGATTCATATTGGAATTTAATCAAATGAATGAAGTAGATAAAGATTTCTTTTTAAGATTTTTTAATTATTATGACAATCAAATAGCCCCTGACCAAATTAATGTTTTGAAAAATGAAGATTACAATGATACCAATAGCATATCTATTTATCAAACTCCTTTTAATTCAATAATATTTACAGCTTCAACTTTTTATAATCAGATAAAAGACAAAATTAAAAAGAATGATTTTGGGAAAAAGATCTCTTTATATTCATTAAAGAATCTAATAGATAATAATAAATTTAAAGACGGAGACCAAACTGTATTTCTTTATCTAAATCCGAATAATCATTTAGAGATTAATGCTCCTAATAATTTTAATATAAGAAAATTAACTAAAAAAGATAAAAAGGCTTTTCTGAAATTTAAAGAAGAATGTTCGCAAGCAGATTTAAATGAGGGACAGATTAGTTTTGATGATCCTATTGTGGTTGGTTGTTTTTCTAAAGATAAATTGACTGCAGCTGCTAGTTATTGGTTTTGGGGTAAAGGTCTAGCTGATATAGGAGTAGTAGTCCATCCTGATTTTAGAAAACTAGGGATTGGCAAAGCAACAATTTCAAAACTAGCTGTCTATGGACATGAACTTAATAGGATTAATGTCTATAGGCATAATAAGCTAAATAAAGCATCTCATAATTTAGCTTTATCATTAAATTTTGAGAAAAAGATGATTATTGAACCTACAAGGGTTTTAGATATATAAACAAAAAAAGAGGAGGAATTTTAAATGAAGATTGGTATTATTGTATATTCCCATACTGGTAATACTTTATCAGTGGCAGAGAGATTGCAAAAAGAACTTACCCAAGTTGGTCATGAAGTAGGTATTGAAAGATTAGAACCAAAAGATAAGGATAATGTTAATCCAGGTGCTAATGATATTGAGTACAAAAATTTACCGGACTTAAAGCATTATGAAGGCTATGTCTTTGCTTCACCTGTACAGGCTTTTTCACTTTGTACTGGTATGAAAAGCTATTTGAATAGAATGGAAAGTCTTGATAATAAAAAGACCTTTTGTTTTGTAACAAAAGGATTGCCTTTTAATTGGACTGGTGGCACTAGAGCACTAAAACAGTTTAAAAAATTATTAGAAGCTAAAAATGCTGACCTAGTTGAATCTGGTATTATCAAGTGGTCTTCTAATAAAGAAAAAGATATAACTAAATTAATTAAAAATGTAAAAGATGTATTTTAAAAACGAGGTGTAAGAATGGATAATAGTAAATTAGATATGGAGCAATTCCCGCGTTCTAGTAAATATGATACAAAATGGATGTTTAAAAATGAAATGGGGCCTAATTCAGTTTGGTTAATGGAGTTTTTAACTGAAAAAATTGAGTTTAAACCGGGGATGAGAGTACTTGATTTAGGCTGTGGTATGGCGATGAGTTCAATTTTTTTAGCCAATGAATATGATATTGAAGTTTGGGCCGCTGATCTCTGGATTGAACCAACTGATAACTATCAAAGAATTAAGGAGTTTGGAGTTGAAGATAAGGTTTATCCAATCAAGGCAGAAGCCCACCAACTCCCTTTTGCAGAAGGATTTTTTGATGTGATAGTTAGTGTGGATGCCTATCATTATTTTGGAACAGATGAGCTATACTTCTTATATATAAATAAATATCTAAAAGAAAATGGACAATTTGGTATTGTAGTACCAGGGGTTAAAGAAGATTTTCAGGGAGACGTTCCTAATGAACTTAAAGAAGTTTGGGATAATGAGTTTTTCTCTTTTCATTCCAGTCAATGGTGGAGAAATCATTTTGAAAAGACTGGTTTAGTAGACATTGAAATTGCTGATGATCTAGAAAATAGCTGGTCGATCTGGATGAAGTGGGAAAAAGCTTTAAAAGAGTCGGGCCTTAGTAAGAGAAATGGAGATATTGAGTTTTTAAGAGCAGATAATGGTGAATTCATTAGTTTTCCGAGAATTGTAGCCAGAAAAAAATAAAAAAATGTGTGGTGTGATATTTGAAAAAAAAGATAATACTAGAAACTAATAATTTATATTTAAGAGAATTTACTATTGATGATACTGATCAGATATATGAATTAAGTTTAGAGGAAGGTATGAAAAAATGGCTGCCGGATCAGGTATATGATTCCAAAGAAGAGGCTAGCCAAATACTTAACTTTTTAATTTCTCAATATGATTCAATCATTGAGCCGAATAAAAGCCCTTATGTTTTAGGGTTAGAGTTAAAAGAAAATAATGAATTAATTGGTCATATAGGGTTGAGCCCTTATCAAGATGTGATTGAGATTGGTTATGCAGTAGGTGAAAAATATCAAGGTTTTGGTTATGCTACAGAAGCTGTCAATACTTTTAGTAACTGGGCTTTAAAGAATATTGATATTGATAATATTTGGGGCATAGTTGCTCAAAATAATAAGGGATCCATAAAAGTTTTAAATAAAGCGGGATATACTTATCATAAGAAAGATAAGAAACTTTGGTATAAGTATAAATAATAAAAAGCAAGGTGAAAAAATGAGTAAGAGTACAAAAAAACAAAGTAGCACTGGTAACGGGAGCAAGCCGTCTAAATGGTATTGGAGCAGCTGTATGTAGAAAACTAGCCCAGGGTATAACTGTAAATACAGTTAACCCCGGACCTACAGATACGTGCTGGATGGATCAACAAACCAAGCGGGAACTTAAAAATGAGTTTCCTTTTAAAAGAATTGGTCTACCGGAAGATGCAGCCAATTTAATTAGTTTTCTTGTTTCTAAAAAAGCAGCCTAGATTACTGGAGAAACAATTAATTCAGATGGCGCTTTTTACAATTAATTAATCATAAAAGTAGGTGTAAAAATTGAAGACAAAATTAATTTTAATAGAAGGTTTACCCAGTACCGGGAAATCTACTACTGCTAAAATCACAAAAGAAATTCTTGATGAACTGGGTCTAGATAATGAACTTTTTCTAGAAGGTAATTTAGATCATCCGGCTGATTATGACCGTGTTGCCTACTTAACTGAAACTGAGTATAAAAAATTAATTAAAAATAACAAATCTTATGAGGACTTCATTAAAAGGATTACTGAAAAAAAAGAAGAAGGTTACTTTATTGCATACCATAAAAAGTTAAAGAAGTGGGAAAATGAATTTCCTGAAGATTTATTTAAACAGATTGTAAAAAATGATATATATGAAATACCTTTAGAGTTGAATAAAGAATTAATTTTAAATAATTGGAAACGGTTTGTAAAAAATGCTAAAGAACAAGAAAAGATATATATTTTTGAATGTGTATTTGTTCAAAATCCTATCACTGTCAGTATAATTCGAGATAATACTGATAGAGAAGTAGCTTTTGAATATGTATATGAACTTTTAGAAATTATTAAAAAATTAAACCCTGTTCTTATCTACCTTAATCAGGATAATATTGAAAAAAGCTTTAATAAAGTAATAGAGGAAAGACCTGAATGGTGGCTTGATTTTTTCATAGAGTATTATACTAATAGAGCATTTGGTAAAAGCCGCAACTTAGAAGGATTAGCAGGAACTTTAGCTGGTATGAAAGAAATCGGAGACATCCAAAGTGACTTAATTAAAAAATTAGATATGGATAAATATACCTTAAATAATTCCCATTATAATAAAAAGAAAAGTAAAAATAATTTAAAAAATATATTAAAAGAAGTTCTCTAAAAAGTTTAAAAGGTTTTTAAACATATATAGAGAATTTAAAAAATAGTAATATCAGTAAATTATATAATATATTTTAAATTAAGTAGGTGGATATATGGAAAAAGCTTTAATTATTTGGGGTGGTTGGCAGGGTCATAAACCCAAACTTACTGGTAATATTTTAAAAGAAGAACTGATTAAAAATGAGTATGAAGTTAAATTAACCAATAATTTAGCTGTTTTGATTAATGAAGATTTAAACAATTATGATGTAATAATTCCGATTTGGTCTGTTGGTATCAAAAGTTCAATTTATTTAAAACCACTTATGGATGCTATTAGAGAGGGAGTTGGCTTAGTAGCCTTTCATGGGGCAATCAAGTGGTTTATCGATGATTACTATTACCACTTAATAGGTGGAAACTATATTAAAGACAGTGAGGAAGAAAACTTTCAAGTGAAGATAGTTAATCAAAGTCATCCAATAACTGAATATCTTGAAGACTTTGAAATTATCAGTGAAAAGTACTATCTTCAGTTTGATCCCAGGAATAATATACTTGCAGAAGCAGATTTTGGTGATGTCAAGATGCCGATAAGTTGGACAAAAAAATTTGGGGATGGCAGAATTTTTTATACTTCGTTGGCTCATTCACCGGAACATCTATTTGAGAAACATAGTTTAAAGATGTTAATAGAAGCTATCAACTGGACAGCCGGCCGATTATAATTTTTTTAATCTTAAATATAATATATTTACATCAATGATCATAATATCATTAAATTTTAATGAGGTGTTTAGAAATGATTTTAGGAATTGATATTGGGGGTTCGACTACAGATATCGTAGGTATCGATAATAATGAAATTTTTGACCTTTTCACAGTAGAAGCAAGTGATCCCACAACTTCTGCTTATGGTGCTTTAGGAAAGATGTTAACTAAAAATAAATTAAATATTGATGATATTGACCGAATTGCGATTACAGGGGTAGGTTCTTCATATATTGACTCTACCATATTTGGAATCAAAACTATTAAAGTTGATGAATTTGAAGCAATTGGTTTAGGTGGGTCCTTTCTCTCTGGTATAAATAAGACCTTAGTCGTTAGTTTGGGAACTGGTACAGCTATGGTTAATGTAGATGGGAACAATATTGAACATATTGGTGGTACTGGTATAGGAGGAGGTACCTTACTGGGTTTAGGAAAAGGCATTTTAAATATTATTGATTTTGAGGAAATTATAGAATTAGCCAAACATGGTAATCTCCATAAAGTAGATTTAACTATCGGTGATATTTCTAATGAAAAAGTAGGTAATTTAAACCAATCTGTAACTGCTTCTAATCTCGGTAATATTCATAAGATAGCTAGTGAAGAGGATTATGCTAAAGGTATATTAAATTTAATATATCAGACTATTGGTATGTTAGCTGTATTTGGTGCTCAGATGTCTGGTAATAAAGATATAGTATTTACCGGTAAATTGGCCCAAATTGAGGAAGGTATAACCATATTAAAGGCGTTAAGGGATAATAAGGCATATGACCTTAACTTTCATTTCCCTGAACATGCGACCTTTTCTACTGCCATTGGTTCGGCAATATCGGTCTTAAATAGACAATAGAATAATTTAATTTTGAGGTGAAAAAATGAAGTTTTTTTACTGGAGTTTTGGACTTGTAGTTGTTTTATTTGTATTAGTATATTTAATATCACAATTTGGTCAGGTTACTTTTAATAAAAAAGTTGACCAAGATATTGATAATATTTTAGCAGAGGTTAAGCTTGAACAGGTTGAAAAGATAACAGAAGAAGATTTAGAGGATTTGCCTGAACCGGTCAGTAGATGGCTTAAGTTCAGTCAGATTGTTGGCAAAGAAAAAATAAAAACAGTACGCCTAAAACAAACTGGTTCCATGCGTACAAAACCCGGTCAAAGTGGAATGGATACAAAAGCTGAGCAGTATTTTAATACTGTTGAACCTAGTTTTGTTTGGAAAGCAAGGGTAAATATGATGCCGATGATATATTTCGCTGGTGAAGATAAATATTATAACGGTAAGGGCAAGATGTTAATTAAAGTGCTATCCATTTTTCCGGTTGTAGATGCAGTCGGCAAAGAAATGGATCAGGGGACTTTGACCAGATATTTAGGAGAAATAGTTTGGTTCCCGACAGCAGCTTTAAGTGAATATATAGAATGGGAAGAAATAGATGCTAATACCGCCAAGGCTACTATGAGTTACAAAGGAACATCTGCTTATGCTGTATTTAACTTTGCAGAATCAGGTAAAGTAGTAAGTTTTGAATGTGAACGATATTATAATAGTGATGAAGGTTATAGATTAGAAAATTATTATGCCCCGGTTTGGAACTATCAGGAATTTTCCGGGATTAAAATTCCAACTCAAGCTAAAGCAATTTGGAGATTAGAGTCAGGTGATTTTGAATATTATGATATGGAAATTACCGATATATCCTATAATGTAAATGAAAAGTATTGATTAAAAAAATGATTAATAAATTATTGATAATTAGTTGAGAGTATTGATAAGGAGTTTATCATGAAAAAATCCAAAGTTAAGAAAGAATTAATTATGTTTGTGTTCATAACACTTGGATGGTCTTGGTTATTCTGGTTTGCTGAAATAATCTGGGAAATCAATCTATATGTAGCTCCTTTTGGACCTCTAGTTGCCGCATTATTTCTCACATATTTAAAAGATGATAAAAAAGGATTAACCCAACTTTTTAAAAAAGGTATAAATTTTCATTTTAATAAAATATGGTATTTACCTATTTTATTGCTCATGCCCTTAACAGCCTATCTGGCAGTTTTAATTGCAAGTAGTTTAGGAGAAAATGTTTTTAATCTAAACATTGTAAATGATCCCCTGAAGATAATAGGAAATTTCTTTTATATATTAATGTTAGGTGGTCCTTTACAGGAGGAATTTGGTTGGAGAGGTTATGCTTTACCCCGGTTATTAAAAAAATATAATGCTTTAATAGCTAGTATCATATTAGGTGTAATTTGGAGTATATGGCATCTACCATTAAACTTTATTTCTCAGGCAGGCCTTCAATATCAGGCTGCAGTTTCATATATAATGAGTTCTTTGGTTTTAATGGTTTTTGTTTCTATACTTTTCACATGGATATTTCAAAATACAGGCGGAAGTATTTTTTCTGTTTTAATATTTCATACAACTCTTAATTTATCTACTTATGTAATTTTCCCGGTATTTGAATTAAGAATGGGCCCACCTATATTCATGGCTTTAATATTTTTAATAACGATAGTTGTTTTAACTATTTTTGGGTATAAAAGATTAACTTTTCAAAAAAAGAAAAATTTAAAATTGTAAAACAAGGAGATGGAAGAATTGAAAAAGAAGAAACTTTGGATTTATACATTACTTTTTATCTTAATATTGACCCCTTTCCTTAAATCTGCCCCCATAGATGCTCAGGATTTAGACAATATAGAATCTGTTAGGGCTTTTTTCGAGGGTTTTATCCATTCTCAGATGGAAGAATATAAAGTACCTGGTGTAACACTTTCTCTAGTAAAAGATGGTGAAGTAATTTTAGAACAAGGTTATGGATACTATGATTTAGAGAATGAAAAAAGAGTTAACCCAGAAACCACTTTATTCAGACCGGGGTCTGGTACTAAATTATTTATCTGGACAGCTGTAATGCAGTTAGTTGAAGCGGGAGAGATTGATTTAAAGGAAGATGTCAATACTTATTTAGATTTTAAAATACCTAATAAGGTTATAGGAGTAGAAGATGAAAATGTAAAGCCAATTACAATGCTTAATTTAATGAACCATAATGCAGGTTTTGAGGAAACATTAGAACAGTTATTTGTATTAACTAAAGAAGATGTTCATCCCCTAGGTGATTATTTAAAATCACATCTACCAGCCCGCGTTTTTCCTGCTGGCCAGCAGATGGCTTATTCTAATTATGGATCAGCTTTAGCAGCCTATATAGTTGAAAGAGTATCCGGGCTACCTTTTTATGAATATGTAGAAAAAAATATTTTTGATCCTTTAAATATGAATAAAAGTACTTTAAGACAGCCTGTTCCCGAAAATATTGAGGGAGAATTATCCTATGGATATGCTAATATAAAGGGAGATTATAAAAAGGATGAATATGAATATATCCAACCTTATCCAGCTGGTTCTTTAAGTAGTACAGCCTCTGATATGTCTAACTTTATGTTAGCACATCTAAACAATGGTTTTTTTGGTGGTAATAGAATATTAGAATCGCAAACTGCCCGCCAAATGAACAGCCAGAGCTTTACACATTATGATGATTTTTCAGGTATGGCCCATGGATTTATTGAGATGAACTATAATGGTTACAGGTTTATTTCCCACGGGGGAGATACCTTTTTATTCCACAGCGGTATATACTTAATTCCTGAATTAGATTTAGGTTTGTTTGTCTCTTATAATGGCAGAGATGCAGCTATGGCTAGAGATTCATTAATAAAAAACTTTATGGATAGGTATTATCCGGCTGAAAAAGGAATTATACCAACAGAAGCTGGTAATGATTTTATTGATAAGACTAAAATAACAGGAACTTATTATTCTAACCGAAGTAATTTTACAACTTATCAATCCTTTATTAAACTCTTAAATCTAACTAATATTAACTTAACTCAGGATGGTAATATTATATATAACTTTATGGGAGAAAATAATCAACTTAAGCAAATAGCTCCAAATGTATTTTATGACCAATCAACAGGTAATAAATTATATGCCTCTGCAAATGAAGCTGGTATGATTAATAAATTATATACTAATTTTCCGAATGTCTTATTAAGGGCAAAATGGTATGAAACACTGAACTTTAATTTAATTCTTCTTATAGGTTATGCAATATTTGCAGTCATATTCAGCTTTATATTAATTAAATCACTATTTAAAAGCTATATTAGAAATAAATATATAATGGAAAAGATAACAGCAGTAATTTATACAATAGCAGTAATTGGATTCTTAATAGCGATCGGTCTAATCCTATCAGATATTCATCCTATATATAATGTACCTAATCTATTCTTACAAGAAAATCCAACTTTTGATAATATCCTCATGTTTATTTGGATAATACCTATCTTGGCAGTAATTCTAATAGTTATGAATATTAGGATTTGGCTTAAAGGTAGATGGAGTATATTACAGAAAGGTGTTTATACCATATATACTCTATGGTCTATTGGAATAGTTTGGTGGTTTTATTACTGGAACTTACTTCAAATATAATTTATTTAAACCTTTATAGGGGGTGTAAAAGTGTTAGAACTTTCAGTATTAGTGGATAACAACACAATAATAGATCAGTATTTCAAGGGAGAACCCGGTCTGTCTTATTATATCAAAGAAGAAGACACCCACATATTATTTGATCTTGGTTATTCAAATATATTTATTGATAATGCCAATCAGATGGGATTAGATCTAAACGATGTGGATTATCTAGTGTTTTCACATGGACACATCGATCATACTGGGGGATTAGACCCTTTAATTAAACATTACTTTGAAACTAAAAAAGAAACTGATAAGGGTTATCCTGAAATAATTGCACATCCGGACTGTTTTAGAGATAAGTATTATGGGAATAATACTTCAATAGGGGTTAATGTAACCAAGCAAGTTATCAATCAACTTTTTAAGGTGACTGAGAGCAAAAAACCAATCTGGATTACTGAAAAATTGGTCTATTTAGGAGAAATTGAGAGAACTAATGACTTTGAAGCTAAAAAATCAATCGGTTATCAGGATAAAATAGCTAAAGGGTATGAAGACTATATTATGGATGACACAGCTTTGGCTTATTTATCAGAAGATGGTGTAGTAATTATCACAGGTTGCTCACATGCTGGAATCTGTAATATAGTTGAAAAAGCAAAGAAAGTAACCGGTATTGATAATGTAGTTGATATTATTGGTGGTTTTCATTTGATGGAGCCGGGTCAAAAACAACTCATTAAGACAAAAGAGTATATCAAAAAATTAAGATTAGAGCAGTTGCATGCCTGTCACTGTACCGATTTAAATAGCAAAGTACATTTAGCAGAAGTATCTGATTTAAAAGAAGTGGGTGTTGGTTTAAGATTAGAGTATAAATAGAATACTAAATTGAAAGGAGTCATGTGATTGATTTTTCCATCTTATTATTCGATGATTGTCGGTTTATTAATGATCGGCCAGTGGTTATTTTTTATCTTGAGTGGCAATGTACCTGAATTCAGTATAACTCCAATTGAGATATCTATGCATATATCAGTTGAGATATTAACTGCCCTATTACTTTTAATAACGGGTTATCGGTTATTAAAAAATAAGGTAAAGTCTATTAAGTGGAATCTGTTAGCTCAGGGGATGTTAATCTATACAGTAATTAATAGTTCGGGATATTTTGCTCAATTAGGACAGTGGCCCTTTGTTTTAATGTTTGCAGTACTTTTGGTGTTTTCAATAGTTAGCGTTAACAAACTTATGAAGGGAGGCAGCTAAATGGAAAATGAACAGTTTAACATTCCGGATTATATATTATATATCATATTGGGCTTGATGATAGTTGCTACGTTAACCGGTATATTCAGTGAAAATTTATATCAGGATAATTTATTTGTGCAGTCCGCCTGGTATGGAACTGATTTAATTACCTTTATTTTAGCGATGCCAATATTTTTAATTTCTATTATATTATATAAAAAGAAGACCTTATTTGGTTTATTATTAGTTTTTGCTATGCTGTTTTATTTTATGTACAATTATGCTTTCTATCTTTTTAGTGCTGCCTTAAATGATATGTACTTAATATATGTGGCAATTTTTGCTCTTTCTTTTTACGGTATCCTATTATTAGTTCGGAAAATTAAAATAGAAGAAGTAAAAGAGAGCTATAAAGAAAGTACTCCAATAAAGCTAATCGGCGGATATATGATTTTGGTAGGAGTGTTTTTAGGGGTATTTCATATTGGTTTATCTTTAAGCTATGTTTTCACTGATCAGGTACCGGCTATTGTGACAAATGTGGCTCATCCGACAAATGTGATAGCTGCTTTGGATTTATCATTTGTGGTTCCAGTTGCTTTACTCGGCGGTATTTCCTTAATAAAAAAGCAGGCCTGGGGCTATTCATTAGCAGTAGTTTGGAACTTTAAAGGCTTTATCTATATGACTGCTCTATCTTCAGCCTCTGTGGTTTCCTATATTAATGGAGCAACTCAAAGTTTAGTTGAACTAGTTATTTGGGTTCCAATTGCTATCGGCTGTATTATCATGTCCTATATTTCATTGAAAAATATTGAAACAATTGATTAGATAATATATAATTTTTTGATAAAGGATATAATAAGGAGTATTCAAAATATGGTAAAAGTTGAATTCAAAAATAAGCGAGGTTTAACTTTAGTTGGTGATTTATATCAAGCCAATTCAGATCATATCGTAATTATGGCACACGGGTTTATGAATGATAGATCTTCCCAGGGTCGTTTTGAACAAGTAGCGGAAAGATTAAATGAAATTAACTATAATGTATTAAAGTTTGATTTCAGTGGTTGTGGGGAAAGTGATGATGATATAATAGAATTAGATAAAGAAGTTAAGGATTTATTGTCAGCTATAGAATTTGTCAAAGAAAAAGGCTATAACAATATAGCTCTTTTTGGCAATAGTCTAGGTGGTCTAGTCTGTCTGAAAGCATATAGTTCAGATATTACTACAATGGTGCTAAGTGGACCAATTACAGATAGTATGAACTATGACTGGGAGAAATTTTATTCTCAAGAAAAAATGGATGAACTAAAAAAACAAGGTTACCTTACTATAGGCAGTGAGGAAGTTGGAATAAGAAAGGTAAGTCAAGAAATGTTGGAGGCCTTTTCTGAAATAAATCAAGAAAAATTATTAGAGGATGTAAAATGCCCGGTCTTAATTATCCACGGAGACCGGGGAGAAGAAGAAAAACAATTATTAGAAAGATCAAAAAAAGCATTAAGAATATTACCGAATGATTCTAAATTGAAAGTAGTAGAAGACGCAGCCCATGGTATTAGAGATCAATACCACATTGTGGTTGAATTAACCGTTGATTGGTTTTTTAATAATTTTTCACTTGAATAATTTAGAAATTTAATAAAAAAATAAAGAAACTGCATGCCTAATAGAACAAGCCGGCATGCAGTTTTTCCATATCTATTAACTTTTATATATTCATTTT
>Ga0209947_1001133_pt1 | contig 16100 bp, 15 predicted proteins | sample SalPonR2_B_D2_MG_FD_185706 | JGI IMG/M metagenome (GOLD analysis project Ga0209947, IMG submission 185706) | Salt pond soil microbial communities from South San Francisco under conditions of wetland restoration - Salt Pond MetaG R2_B_D2_MG... ... | reverse complement strand
AAGCGGCGTGAGCCCGCCCGGTGCCAGCGCGTCGATCCCTGCCACCACCGCCGCCCCGGCATCGGCGCGGGGGTCGAAGCGCAGGTCGATCCCCGAGCAGGCGTTGCCGCCGCCCGGCCCGTAGGTCAGCAGCCCCACCCGCCGGTAGGGCGCGATATCGGGTATTGCGTCGCGCACGGCGCGGCGGGCATCCATGATCCGTGTGGGCGCGGTCGGATCATGGCCCACCTCGCCCATCGAGCCCGACCCGTCGAAGACCAGCATCGCGTCGCGCGCGCAGCCCCCAGCAGCCTGCGGCGCAGGGCCGGGCAGGGCGGTCAGCCCAAGGACAAGGGCGAGGTGCAGGGCACGCATCTTGGTCTCCGGCAATTCCTGCACCAGCCTAACGCGCGGCGGATGCTTGTCCAGACATGCGATCGCCGTCCGTCATCCACGGGCCTGCCCCGAGAACCTCTGGATCGGGAGATCGTCTGGTCAAGCCAGACGATGCCGGGATTTCAAGACAGACGATGACGGGCATTGCCGCGCGCGGCCCGCCGTCCTAGCCTGGCCCCCATGCAGACGATCGAGTATTTCTATTCCGCCCATTCCGCCTTTGCCTGGCTCGGTTCGGCGTGCCTGTCGGAGATCTGCGCGGCCCACGGCGCGCAGCTCGTGCACAAGCCGGTCGAGCTGTCGCCGGTGGTGGAGGCAGCGGGGGGACTGCCCTTTGCGGCGCGCACGCAGGCGCATGTCGATTACTTCTTCGGCCGCGATATCGAGCATTGGGCCGAGTATCGCGGCGTGCCGGTGATCCATCGCCGCCCCACTCATCACGACGCGCCGCTCGCGCTGGCCAACGGTGCGATCATCGCAGCGCAGGAGGCGGGGCAGGGGGCCGATGCGCTGGCCCATAGGATCCTCGGCGCGCATTGGCGCGACGACGCCGATATCTCGGACCCCGGCACGCTCGCGCGGCTGGTCGCGGAATGCGGGCTCGACGCGGACGCGGTTCTCTCTGCCGCCCGCTCCGCGCCCATCGAGGCGCTGCACCGCGCCAATACCGAGGAGGCGATCGCGCGGCAAATTTTCGGCTCGCCTACCTATGTCGTCGGTGGCGATCCGTTCTACGGTCAGGACCGGCTGGAGCTGGTGGCGCGCGCACTTGAACGCCCCTTCGCGCGCAGCACCTGGCGCAACCCGCCCGTGGGCCGAGACGCGGGCGGGCAACTCGGCCCTTGATCCCTTTGCGACCTGCGTCTATACGCCCCCGGTGGCCAGAGGGCCGCGTATCAACCAGCAAAGCCGTGGTCGGCCGCTCCCGTCGCTGGGGGCCGCATCCGGCAAGGAGAAGCGACAATGAAACTGCACGAACTTCGTGACAACGACGGCGCAACCAAGCGCAAGAAACGCATCGGCCGCGGCCCCGGCTCGGGCATGGGCAAGATGGGCGGACGCGGCATCAAGGGCCAGAAATCCCGCTCCGGCGTGGCGATCAAGGGCTACGAGGGCGGCCAGATGCCGCTCTACCAGCGCCTGCCCAAGCGCGGCTTCACCAAGCCAAACCGCAAATCCTACGCCGTTGTCAATCTCGGCCTGATCCAGAAATTCGTCGAGGCCGGCAAGATCGACGCCGCCCAGCCTGTCACCGAGGAGACACTCGTGGCGTCGGGCCTGGTACGCCGCAAGCGTGACGGTATCCGCGTTCTGGCCAAGGGCGAGGTGAGCGCCAAGCTCGACTTGCAGGTGTCCGGCGCGTCGAAATCCGCCGTGGCGGCGGTGGAAAAGGCAGGGGGCAGCCTCACGGTCACAACGGCGCAAGCCGCCGAATAAGAGGTTGTGAGCGGGCCGCCGCCCGCTTACATACCCCTCAGGTTTTCCGATGACGCCGCCTGAGCTGAAAACCGGCTTTGGCGGCGTTCGCACATGAGAGAGACCCGCGCATGGTATCTGCAGCAGAGCAAATGGCCGCCAACACAAGCTGGTCCGCGCTTGGCAAGGCCACCGATCTCCGCAACCGCATCCTGTTCACGCTCGGGCTGCTGATCGTCTATCGCCTCGGCACGTTCATTCCCGTCCCCGGCATCGACGGCGCGGCGCTGCGCGAGTTCATGGACGGCGCGCAGGCCACCATCGGCGGCATGCTGTCGATGTTCACCGGCGGCGCGCTGGGGCGGATGGGCATCTTCGCGCTCGGCATCATGCCCTACATCTCGGCCTCGATCATCGTGCAGCTCCTGTCGGCGATGGTCCCCTCGCTCCAGCAGCTCAAGAAAGAGGGCGAACAGGGCCGCAAGAAGATCAACCAGTACACGCGCTACGGCACGGTTTTCCTCGCGACGCTGCAATCCTACGGTCTCGCCGTGTCGCTGCAATCGGGCGACATGGTCACCGATCCGGGCCTGTTCTTCATCGCGAGCTGCATGATCACGCTGGTCGGCGGCACTATGTTCCTGATGTGGCTGGGCGAGCAGATCACGGCGCGCGGCGTCGGCAACGGCATTTCGCTCATCATTTTCGTGGGCATCATCGCCGAGGTGCCTGCGGCACTGGCACAATTCTTTGCCTCGGGACGTTCGGGCGCGATCAGCCCGGCGGTCATCATCGGGGTGATGGTGATGGTCGTGGCCGTGATCGCCTTCGTGGTGTTCATGGAGCGCAGCTTGCGCAAGATCCATATCCAGTACCCACGCAGGCAGGTCGGGATGAAGGTCTATGACGGCGGATCATCGCACCTCCCGGTCAAGGTGAACCCGGCGGGCGTAATCCCGGCGATCTTCGCCTCGTCGCTGCTCTTGCTGCCCGCCACGGTCGGCACGTTCTCGGGCAACCAGACCAGCCCGGTCATGTCCACGATCCTCGCCTATTTCGGCCCCGGACAGCCGCTCTACCTGCTGTTCTTCTCGGCGATGATCATCTTCTTCACGTATTTCTACACGTTCAACGTGTCGTTCAAACCCGATGACGTGGCCGAGAACCTCAAGAACCAGAATGGCTTTGTCCCCGGCATCCGCCCGGGCAAGCGCACCGAGGAATTCCTCGAATACGTCCTCAACCGCATCCTGGTGCTGGGTTCGGTCTACCTGACGGCGGTGTGCATGTTGCCCGAGGTGTTGCGCGGGCAGTTCGCGATCCCGTTCTATTTCGGCGGCACGTCGGTGCTGATCGTGGTCTCGGTCACGATGGATACGATCCAGCAGGTGCAGTCGCATCTTCTCGCTCACCAGTACGAGGGGCTGATCGAGAAATCGCAGCTGAGCGGCAAGGGCCGCAAGAAAGGTCGCCGCAAGGGAGGAACGCGCCGATGAACATCATTCTTCTGGGACCGCCGGGCGCGGGCAAGGGCACGCAGGCGCAGATGCTTGTCGATGGCCGCGACATGATCCAGCTTTCCACCGGTGACATGCTTCGCGAGGCCAAGGCGAGCGGCTCGGAGATGGGCCGGATCGTGGCCGACGTGATGGCGCGCGGCGATCTGGTGACCGACGAGATCGTGATCGGCCTGATCCGGGAGAAACTGCAGGGCGACAAGAAGGGCGGGTTCATCTTCGACGGCTTCCCGCGCACGCTGGCGCAGGCGGATGCGCTGGCGGCCCTGCTCGACGAGCAGGGCGAGACGCTCGACGCCGTGGTGGAGATGCAGGTCGATGACGAGACGCTGGTCAAGCGGATCGTCGGCCGCGCCGCCGAAGCGGCGGCCGCCGGACAGCCCGTGCGCGCCGACGACAACGAGCAAAGCGTGCGCCACCGGCTGATGGAATACTACAAGAAGACCGCGCCGCTCATCGGCTATTACCACGCCAAGGGGCAGCTTGCCCCGGTCGACGGCATGGGCAGCATGGACGAGGTCAAGGCCGCCATCGCGGCGGCACTTGACAAATGACCGGACGGGGGCTTGACGCCCCCTTAATTTCCCCATAACCAGCCCTATCTCGTTCGCGAGAGCGATTCCCGCCGGGGTGGCCCGGCGGTATCGACATCCTCATTTCAGCTGCGGCCCGGAGCGCTAAACGCCTCGGGCCTGCGTTGTGAAAAAAGGTTCTGGAGCTACGGAACCGCAACGAAAAGGAAAAGACACTTGGCACGTATCGCCGGCGTTAACATCCCGACATCGAAACGGGTGCCTGTCGCCCTCACCTACATCACCGGAATCGGCCCCTCCTCGGCGCGGGCCATCTGCGAGGCCACCGGCATCGACCAGGGCCGCCGTGTCAACGAGCTGTCGGACACCGAGGCTCTGGCCCTGCGCGAGCATATCGACGCCAACTACACCGTCGAGGGCGACCTGCGCCGCGAGAGGCAGATGAACATCAAGCGCCTGATGGATCTCGGCTGCTACCGCGGGCTGCGCCACCGCCGCAACCTGCCGGTGCGCGGCCAGCGCACCCATACCAACGCCCGCACCCGCAAGGGCCCGGCAAAACCCATCGCCGGCAAGAAGAAATAAGGGAGGGCACGAGACATGGCACGCGATACCAGACGCACGAAGAAGAAGGCCTCCAAGAACATCGCCACCGGCGTGGCGCATGTGAACTCCTCCTTCAACAACACCAAGATCCTGATCTCCGACGTGCAGGGCAACGCCATCGCATGGTCGTCGGCCGGCACCATGGGGTTCAAGGGCTCCCGCAAGTCGACGCCCTACGCCGCACAGCTTGCCGCCGAGGACGCTGGCAAGAAAGCGCAGGAGCACGGCATGCGCACGCTAGAGGTCGAGGTGCAGGGCCCCGGTTCGGGCCGCGAATCGGCGCTGCGCGCGCTCGCGGCGGTGGGGTTCAACATCACCTCGATCCGCGACGTGACACCGATCGCCCATAACGGCTGCCGCCCGCCGAAGCGCCGCCGCGTCTGACCGGACCGGAACCCAAGCGGGCCGCGCCATCCGCGCGGCCCGTCACGTCATTTGAAAACCTCGGGCGTCGCGGCCTTCGGGACATGGGGCTGCGACAGGAATGGAGGGATGCATGATCCACAAGAATTGGGCCGAGCTGGTCAAGCCGACACAGCTCGAGATCAAGCCGGGGAACGACCCGCTACGCCAGGCGGTTGTCGTGGCAGAGCCTCTCGAGCGCGGCTTTGGCCTCACGCTGGGCAACGCTCTGCGCCGCGTGCTGCTGTCGTCGCTGCAGGGCGCGGCGATCACCGCCGTCCAGATGGACAACGTGCTGCACGAGTTCTCATCGGTCGCCGGTGTGCGCGAGGACGTCACCGACATCGTGCTCAACCTCAAGGGCGTGGCCATCCGCATGGAGGTCGAAGGGCCCAAGCGGCTGACCGTCAACGCCAAGGGGCCGGGCGTCGTCACCGCCGGGGACATCTCCGACAGCGCGGGTATCGAGATCCTCAACAAGGATCATGTCATCTGCCACCTCGACGAGGGGGCGGAATTCTACATGGAACTGACGGTCAACACCGGCAAGGGTTATGTCGCCGCCGACAAGAACAAGCCCGAGGACGCGCCCATCGGCCTGATTCCGATCGACGCGATCTATTCGCCGGTCAGCCGCGTCAGCTACGAGGTGCAGCCCACCCGCGAAGGTCAGGTGCTCGACTATGACAAGCTGACCATGAAGATCGAGACCGACGGGGCCATAACCCCCGAGGACGCCGTGGCCTATGCCGCGCGCATCATCCAGGACCAGCTGTCGATCTTCGTCAACTTCGACGAGCCGGAATCGGCCGGTCGCCAGGACGACGATGACGGGCTCGAGTTCAACCCGCTGCTGCTCAAGAAAGTGGACGAGCTGGAATTGTCGGTGCGCTCGGCCAACTGCCTCAAGAACGACAACATCGTCTATATCGGCGATCTCATCCAGAAGACCGAGGCCGAGATGCTGCGCACGCCGAACTTCGGTCGCAAGTCATTGAACGAGATCAAGGAAGTTCTCTCGGGCATGGGCCTGCACCTCGGCATGGATGTCGAGGACTGGCCGCCGGACGATATCGAGGACCTCGCAAAGAAATTCGAGGACGCCTTCTGAGACAAGGGGACGGAAACTTGAAAAGTTTCCGTTCCGATTTCTTTTGAAGAAATCGGTTTCCCCGACGACCCGGGCAATCCTGCCCCAAGGAGAGTGGCTGACACGCATCAGACCGCCGGACAAAGCAAAACGCGAAGGAGATAGAAAATGCGTCACGCCAGAGGATACCGCCGCCTCAACCGCACCCACGAGCACCGCAAGGCGCTGTGGGCGAACATGGCCGGCTCGCTCATCGAGCATGAGCAGATCAAGACCACCCTGCCCAAGGCCAAGGAACTGCGCCGGATCATCGAGAAGATGGTCACGCTGGGCAAGCGCGGTGATCTGCACGCCCGCCGCCAGGCAGCCGCGCAGCTCAAGCAGGAGGCCCACGTCGCCAAGCTGTTCGACGTGATCGGGCCCCGCTACAAGGACCGGCAGGGCGGCTATGTGCGCGTGCTCAAGGCCGGGTTCCGCTATGGCGACATGGCCCCGATGGCGATCATCGAGTTCGTCGAGCGCGACCCTGACGCCAAGGGTGCCGCCGACCGCGCCCGCGTCGCCGCCGAGGAAGCCGACGACGAATAAGCCTGTCGGACCTGTCGGTTCGGCCCGGACCCCCGCCCCCACCGGCGGGGGTTCTGCGTTGATGGGACTCGAGTATTTGGCCCTGTAAGACCGGCATGAGCCTTGCATTGCGGCCTCCGCCCCGCCTATCTCGGGGCATCCTGTGCGATAACAGAAAGGCTGCACCTCCTTTGTTCCCCCACGTGTTCCGGTCCCTCTGCCTTGTGCCGACCTCCCTCGCTGCGCCCGGGACGTCGCCGCGTGATCGGCGCGTGACCGGGCGCGCGCTGGTGCCGAGGGTCACGCGCAACCGGTGCCGCCTGTCGCTGCGGATCAGGCTCTGAGCGTGGCGGACCTGTTCGATACCGCCCCCGGGGACGGGCCGCCCGCCGGCGCACCGCGCCCGCTGGCCGACCGGCTGCGCCCGCGCGCGCTGCCCGAGGTGATCGGACAGCAGGATCTGCTCGGCCCCGAGGGCGCGCTCGGTGCCATGCTGGCGGCGGGCAGCCTCGGCTCGCTCGTCCTGTGGGGTCCGCCAGGGGTGGGCAAGACCACGATCGCACGTCTTCTGGCCGACGAGACCGATCTGCATTTCGTGCAGATCAGTGCCATTTTCAGCGGCGTGGCGGAACTGCGCCGCGTGTTCGACGAGGCGCGCCACCGGCGCACGCAAGGACAAGGCACGCTGCTTTTCGTGGACGAGATTCACCGCTTCAACCGGGCGCAGCAGGACGCGTTCCTGCCGCATATGGAGGATGGCACGATCCTCTTGGTGGGGGCGACGACGGAGAACCCGTCCTTCGAACTCAACGCCGCGCTGATGAGCCGGGCGCAGGTGCTGGTGCTGGAGCGGCTGACGCTGGCCGATCTCGAACGTCTGGCGCAGCGCGCCGAGCAGGATCTGGGCCGTACGCTGCCGCTCGACGGCGCGGCGCGCGAGACCCTGCTGGAGATGGCCGACGGCGACGGGCGCGCGCTGCTCAACCTGATCGAGCAGGTCGCCGCATGGCGCGTGGAGGGCACGCTCGACACGCAGGCGCTCACCTCGCGGCTGATGCGCCGGGCGGCGCAGTACGACAAGTCGGGCGACGCGCATTACAACCTCATCTCGGCGCTGCACAAGTCCGTGCGCGGCTCGGACCCGGATGCGGCGCTTTACTGGCTCGCGCGGATGCTCGCGGGAGGTGAGGACCCGCGCTACCTCGCGCGGCGCATCACGCGGATCGCGATCGAGGATATCGGACTGGCCGACAGCCACGCGCAGACCGTGTGTTTGCACGCATGGGAAATTTACGAGCGTCTCGGCAGCCCCGAGGGCGAGCTGGCGCTGGCGCAGGCAGTGATCTATCTCGCGCTGGCACCGAAGTCGAACGCGGGCTACGCCGCGTACAAATCCGCGATGCGCGACGCGAGAGTGACCGGCTCCGAGCCACCTCCCAAGCATATCCTCAACGCGCCCACCGCCCTGATGAAGGAAAAGGGCTACGGCGCGGGCTATGCCTATGACCACGACGCCGAGGATGGCTTCTCGGGGCAGGATTACTTTCCCGGGAGCATGAAGCGCCCGGTCTACTACCTGCCGCCCGAGCGCGGCTTCGAGCGCGAGTTGAAGAAGCGGCTCGATTACTTCGCGAGGCTGCGGGCGCGGCGGGGCTGAGCGATGCCCGATGCCGCAGCGCGGCAAGGCCGACCATCCTATCCCATTGTTTTACAAAAGCTTGTTATCAAGGCTGGAAACCGGGATGATTTCGTGTTTTGATATTCATATGTCGTTTTTGAGCATCCTGACAGGGCCTCTGACACGGAAGCTGAACCCCAAGGCCGCGCAAGCGAGTCTTGCAACGACAGATCAACCACAAAACAGGGAAGTCTCATGACGAGGAAAACCGACCAGATCCTTCTGGACCGCTTGGCGATGGCTGCCCGCGAGGGCAAGATATCGCGGCGCTCCTTCTTGCATTACGCGGGGGTTGCGGGTGTCACCGCCACCGCCGCAACCGGCCTTTGGAGCAAGTCCGCGGCCGCCCAGCCGCAGCGTGGCGGCACGTTCCGCTGGGGTGTGCATGACGGCAACAGCTCCGACACCCACGATCCGGGCACCTACGTGACGCGGCAGATGATCTTCCTGGCGCACACCCACCGCAGCTACCTGACCATGATCACCCCCGAGAACGATCTCGGCCCCGATCTGGCGACTGAGTGGTCCGCTACCCCCGACGCGGCGGAGTGGACGTTCAAGCTCAACGAGAACGCGTCGTTCCACAGCGGGGGCAAGGTCACCGCGCAGGACGTGGTGGACAGCCTCAACCACCACCGCGGCGACGAATCGACCTCGGCGGCCAAGGCGCTCTTGAGCGACGTGACGGATATCAAGGCCGATGGCGATTACAGTGTCGTAATCACGCTGGCGCGCGGCAATGCCGACCTGCCCTGGCTGATGACGGACTATCACTTTGCCATCTGTCCCTCGGACGGCGACGGCGGCATCGACTGGGCCTCCGGCGACGGCACCGGCCCCTACAAGATCGAATCGGGCGAATTCGGCATCCAGTGGGAGCTGAGCCGTCACGATGGCTGGCATGGCGAAGGTGCGTATTTCGACAACGTCAACATGATCATTCTCAACGACCCGAACGCGCGCCAGACGGCGCTGGTGACGGGCGATGTGGATGCGGTGTCGCTGATCGAGCTCAAGACCATGGCCCTGCTCGAACGCAATCCCGACATCACGGTGGACAACATCCCCTCGGGCGGCGCGATCACCATGCCGATGCACTGCAACACCGCGCCCTTCGATGACGTCAACGTGCGCAACGCGCTCAAGCTCTCCATCGACCGCGACGAGATCATCGAGAAGATCTCCTTCGGCGCGGCGACCAAGGCCAACGACTTCCACCTGTCGCCGGTGCAGCCCTACTGGCCCGACGACATCCCGCAGCGCGAGTATGACCCGGACCAGGCGAAATCGCTGCTCAAGAAGGCGGGGCAGGAGGGCCTGTCGGTCAACATGTCGGTGGCCGAAAGCGTCTATACCGGGGCCGTGGACATGTGCGTGCTCTATGCCGAGCAGGCCAAGGCGGCGGGCATCACCATCAACGTGGTGCGCGAGCCCAATGACGGCTACTATTCCGACGTGTGGCTGAAGAAGCCGTTCTCGGCCGTGTCCTGGGGCGCGCGTCCGACGCCGGACGTGATGTTCACGCTGGCCTACAAGGACGACGCCGCCTGGAACGAGACCTACTGGCAGAACGAGCGCTTCAACGAGTTGCTGCTTGCGGCCAAGGGCGAGCTCGACGACAACCTGCGCGCCGAGATGTACCGCGAGATGTGCATGTTGATGCGCAACGATGGCGGCACGCTCCTGCCCTTCTTCAACAACTGGGTCTATGCCCGCGGCAAGGGCGTCGAGCGCGCCGAGAACGTTGCGGCAAGCTGGTCCTGCGACGGCGCACGGGCCGCGAGCCGCTGGTGGTTCTCCGCCTGATCGGTCGACACGAGATGGCGGCGGCCCCCGGACGATGGGGGCCGCTCGCTTCACTCATGGTGGCAGAAAACGCGAAAAATGTTTCGCCGCCCACGAAAAATGCCGCTAGCCTGACCGGATAAGAACCGCACCGGCAAAGACGCGGATGCAAAACAGCAGGAGGGAAAGATGGGGGACATCCTTGGACTTGTCGCCAAGCGACTGGGTCTGGGACTGATCATTCTATTGGTCATTTCCGTGATAATCTTCTTTATGGTCGAATTATTGCCCGGCGATATCGCCACCGCGGTTCTGGGACAGGGCGCGACGCCTGAGAACCTCGCCGCGCTGCGCAAGGAGATGGGCCTCGATCAACCGGCCATCGTGCGCTACTTCGACTGGTTGTCGGGTGCGGTGATGTTCGATTTCGGCAATTCCATCGTGACCGGCGCGAGCGTGACCGAGACGATCGGCGAGCGGTTCGCCAACACGCTGTTCCTCGCCACCTATGCCGCCGCCATCGCGGTCCCTGTGTCGATCGTGCTTGGCGTGATCGTGGCGCTGCTGCGCAACTCGATCTTCGACCGGGTGGCCAACGTGGCCACGCTCACCTCCATTTCGAGCCCCGAGTTCTTCCTCGGCTACATCCTGATCCTCTATCTCGCGGTCAATACGGGCATGTTCCCAGCCATCGCGAGCCTGCGCGAGGGCATGGATTTCGGCGAGTTGCTGCACCGGACCTTCCTGCCGGCGCTGACGCTGGTGCTGGTGGTGACGGCGCACATGATGCGCATGACCCGCGCCTCGATCATCAACCTGCTGTCCTCTCCCTACATCGAGATGGCGCGCCTCAAGGGCACGCCGCCATGGAAGGTGATCGTCAAGCACGCCCTGCCCAACGCCTGGGCACCGATCATCAACGTGGTGGCGCTCAACCTCGCTTATCTCATCACCGGCGTGGTGCTGGTGGAGGTGGTGTTCGTCTATCCCGGCATCGGGCAGGCGCTGGTGGACGCTGTGTCCAAGCGCGACTTCCCCGTGGTGCAGGCCTGCTGCCTGATCTTCGCCGCGACCTTCATCCTGCTCAACCTGGCAGCCGATGTTGGCGCGATCCTCACAAATCCGCGTCTGCGGCATCCGAAATAAGGGGGCAGGGACATGAGTGTTTTCGTCATAATCTACTACACCCTGCTGCTTGGCGGGTCCTGCCTCGCGGCGTATTACAACAAGAGATCGGCCTTCCTTCTGCTGTTCTCGCTCACGCTCGTCTCCTTCGTGCTCGGCATCATCGGCGGTGTCCCGGCGCTGAAATTCGTGGCGATCACCGCGGGGCTGCTGGCGATGGCGGCGATGGTCTCCTACGGGTTCCGCGAGTTCCTGATCGCCATCTCGTCGGTCGAGATGGCCAAGGAGCTGCGCACCGCGCCGCTGACGGCAGGCTTCGGGATGTTCGTCATCTTCACCTACGCGGTGGCGGGCATCTTCGCGCCGATCATCGCGCCCTTCGGCGAGGCGGAGGTGATCGCGTCGGCCTTTGCACCGGCGGACGAGACCATGCTTCTCGGGGGCGATCAGCTCGGCCGCGACATGTTCAGCCGCCTCATCTACGGGGCGCGCAACACCGTGGCGCTGGCTCTTGTGGGCACCGTGCTCGCCTTCATCCTCGGCGCGCTCGCCGGGCTTCTGGCGGCGACGACGGGGGGCTATTTCGATCAGTTCCTCGGCCGGATGTCGGATGTCATCATGTCGATCCCGTCGCTCATCTTCGCGCTGTTGATGCTGTCGATCTTCGGCGGTGACCTCGCCAACAACACGACGAGTTTCTGGCTTCTCGTGGGCTTCGCGGCGGTCGTGGGCGTGCTGATGGTGGCGGCCGTGTCCGAGAGCAGCATCATCGGCTGGCTCATCGGGCTGGCCGTGATGGCCGGGTTCGCGGCGGTGTTCGCCGGGGCCATGCTCACCATCTTCAACCCGTCCGAGGTCATCCTCGTGCTGGTGGTGGCGGTGATTTACAGCCCCCGTGTCTTCCGCCTGACCCGCGCGGTCGCGGGCAACGTGGTGGTGATGGACTATATCGAGGCGGCCAAGCTGCGCGGCGAGCGCAAGTGGTACCTGATCCGCCGTGAAATCCTGCCCAACTCCACCGCGCCGCTGGTCGCGGAATTCGGGCTGGAATTCTGCTTCGTGTTCCTGCTCATCGCCGGCCTGTCGTTCCTCGGCCTCGGCATCCAGCCGCCCACGGCGGACTGGGGTTCGATGGTGCGCGAGAACGCGACGCTGATCTCGTTCGGCGAGATCACCCCGCTCATCCCGGCTGCGGCGATTGCGCTTCTGACCGTCGCCGTGAACTTCGTGGTGGACTGGATGCTCTACCGCTCCTCTGGCCTGAAGGTGTGAGACCATGACAAAGTCGAAAGACGTTCTTCTGAAAATCCGCGATCTCAAGATCGAGGGCTATTCCGACGAGCAGTGGCTGCCCATTATCAAGGGGGTGGATCTCACGCTTCATCGCGGCGAGGTCATGGGCCTCATCGGCGAGTCGGGCGCGGGGAAGTCGACCATCGGCGCGGCCTGTATGGGCTATGCCCGTGACGGCACGCGTATCGTCGACAGCACCATCGAGTTCGACGGGATGGAGCTGACCACCGCGAGCGAGGCCGACAAGCGCGCCCTGCGCGGTGCGCGTATCGCCTACGTGGCGCAATCCGCGGCGGCCTCGTTCAACCCGGCGCACAAGATCATCGACCAGCACACCGAGGCCCCGCTGCACTATCGCCTGAAAAAGCGGACGGAGGCGCAGGAGGACGCGATGGAGCTCTACGAGAAGCTCCGTCTGCCGAATCCCCAGGAGATCGGCTTCCGCTATCCGCACCAGGTCTCGGGCGGGCAGTTGCAGCGGGCGATGACCGCGATGGCCATGTCCTGCCGTCCCGATCTCATCATCTTCGACGAGCCGACCACCGCGCTCGACGTGACGACGCAGATCGAGGTGCTCTCGGCCATCCGCGACATCGTGGACGAGTTCAACACCGCGGCGATCTACATCACCCACGATCTCGCGGTCGTGGCGCAGATGGCCGACACGATCAAGGTGTTGCTCAGGGGCGAGGAGGTCGAAGAGGCGTCCACCCGCGAGATGCTCGAGAATCCGCAGGAGGATTACACCAAATCCCTCTGGGCGGTGCGCGGCTTCAAGAGCCCGCAGCGCAGCCGTCCCACCGACGGCACGCCGCCGCTTATCTCGGTCCAGAACGTGGACGCGTCCTATACCGGCGGCGAGAAGGTCCTCAATGACGTCAGCTTCGACATCTACCCCGGCATGACCGTCGCCGTGGTGGGCGAGTCGGGCTCGGGCAAGTCGACGGTGGCACGCTGCATCACCGGGCTGCTCCCGCCCTCCAAGGGCGAGGTGCAGTTCCGGGGCGAACCGTTCCCGGCCGACTATCGCAAGAGGACCAAGGACCAGCTCCGGCAGTGCCAAATGATCTACCAGATGGCGGACACGGCGCTGAACCCGAAGGTGCGGATCGCCGAGATCATCGGCCGCCCCGCGGCGTTCTATGGCGGTCTCAAGGGGGTCGCGCTCAAGAACCGGATCGACGAGTTGCTCGATCTGATCGAGCTTGAGCCCGCGAAATATTACTACCGCTACCCGCCGGAGCTCTCGGGCGGGCAGAAACAGCGTATCGGCATCGCCCGCGCGCTGGCCGCCGAGCCGAGCTTCATCATCTGCGACGAGGTGACCTCGGCGCTGGACCAGCTCGTGGCCGAGGGAATCCTGCGGCTTCTCGACCGGCTCCAGAACGAGCTGGGCCTCGCCTACATGTTCATCACCCACGATCTCGCGACCGTGCGCTCGATCGCCGACGAGGTGGTGGTGATGCAGCATGGCAAGGTGGTGGAGCAGGGGGCCAAGGACGAGATGTTCACGCCCCCGCACCATCCCTATACCGACCTGCTGCTGAGCTCGGTACCCGAGATGGACCCCGACTGGCTCTCGACGCTGCTCGAGGAGCGCGGGGTGGACAACGTCGGCGACGCCGCGACGGCCAAGATCGACCCCAACGACCCCAAGGTCTCGGGGGCGTCGGCCTGACAACGCAAACGCCGCGGCCGGTCGATCCCGGCCGCGGCGCGATCTTGCGCGGCGCTGTCGTCAGGTGCGGGTCAGAGAACTGCCATGGCCGAGAGCACGAAGGTGCCCACGATCGCGCCATAGACGATCAGCACGGCCTGCCAAGAGGCAGAGTGCATACGCAGTTCGCGGTTCAGCTCGTCGCGGGTCATGTCTTGCCTCCTTGGCGTTAGCGTTGATTCAGTAAGCGGTGCGTCGCTTACACCCGGCACATAAGGATAAATCCTGTCGGCGCAATGACGAAAACGACGAAAATCCATGCAATCGCGGAATGCCGCCACGGCGTTTTCGGCATAGCGGGCGAAAGCGAAGCGGAGGGGTTTGAAAACGACGCTGCGCTTGTGAAGATGTAGTTTTTGACTCGCGAGCCGTGTTTTCCTATGGTTGCAGGCGTTGAAGATCCCGTGACTTCGAGTTGTAGGTGGAGGGGGGCATGTTTCGCGCCAAGTCCATCATCGGCGCTGCCGTTACTTACGCTATGGCTCTTTCCGGCTGTGCCGATATGGCGCTGGATGAACAGGAAGCACGCGTATCGCGCGACCAGACCATAGACATGTCCTCTACACTCGCGTCTCAAAGCGCTCATGCGCAAGAGATGTCGCTTGCTTATGAACGAGCGGCGCGCTCTTCGGCCACCGCGCAGGACATCGCGTCTTTCGTCGTGTTTCTCGGGGCCGCGACGGCAATCGGTGGTGCGATAGGCAGCGCATCGGACACAGCCATCGCCAATCGAGCCCTTGTTGGGGCGGGGTCGGAATTGCTGGCGCGGCGCGGCGTGCCCGAAACCGCCATTGTAGCAATCTATACCGGCGCAAAGCGGATGAACTGTGTGGGCGCAATGGCGATGGTCGGAGAGTCGCTTCTCTCCGCAGAAAAAAAGGACGATCCGACTGTCGCAGCGGCCCAGGCAATCACCTTCGGTGCTATCAGGGAGATCATGATCACCACGCGAGAGGGCCTTGTGCGCGAAGTGGCGGATTTCGGAACCATTGTGCAGGATTTGTCCGCAGACACCGGCGTGGACCTAGAAGAGGCTCTGAGGGGGGCCAATCAAGAAGGGCAAGCCCGCTTTGAAAGAGACCTCTTCAACACCTACGTCAAACTCCTCTCAAACTGTCTCGCGGACGCGCCGTCACTTGACGACGCCACGATCAAGAACAGCGGGTGACGCCTCAGCGCTCGCCGATCCCCTGCAACGCCATCACCTCGAGCGCCCCTTCCTGCCGTGCGCGGATGGCGAGGGCGGCTGCGTGCGCGCCCGCAAGGGTGGTGAAATACGGGATCTTGTCGTAGAGCGCGACCGAGCGGATCTCGCGGCTGTCCTCGACCGCCTGCGCCCCCTCGGTGGTGTTCATAACCAGCGCGATCTCGCCATCCTTGAGCATGTCCACGATATTGGGCCGGCCCTCATAGACCTTGTTGACCACATCGCAATCGAGCCCCGCATCGGTCAGGAACGCCGCCGTGCCGCGCGTGGCCACCAAGGTGAAGCCCAGCCCGGTCAGCATCTGCGCCGTTTCTACCAGCTGCGGGGTCTTGTCGCTGTCCTTGATCGACACGAAGACGCGGCCCTCCCCGGGCAGGTGTACCCCCGCCCCCATCTGCGCCTTGAGAAAGGCGCGCGGAAAGGACACGTCCCAGCCCATGACCTCACCGGTCGAGCGCATTTCCGGCCCCAGGATCGTATCGACGCCTGGGAAACGGGCAAAGGGCAGCACCGCCTCCTTGACCGAGAACCACGGCATATCCGGATCGGCCAGCGTCATCTGATCGGCCATCGGCAGGCTGCCCGGCGTCGCACCTTCGGGATAGGGGCCGCGCGCGGGGAAATTTTCCATCGTTTCGCCCGCCATCAGCCGCGCGGCAATGGCGGCAATGGCGCTGTCGGTCGCCTTGGCGACAAAGGGCACGGTGCGGCTGGCGCGGGGGTTCACCTCGATGAGATAGATCTCCTCGCCCTTGACGGCGAACTGCACGTTCATCAGCCCGACAACGT
>Ga0209947_1001132_pt1 | contig 16101 bp, 18 predicted proteins | sample SalPonR2_B_D2_MG_FD_185706 | JGI IMG/M metagenome (GOLD analysis project Ga0209947, IMG submission 185706) | Salt pond soil microbial communities from South San Francisco under conditions of wetland restoration - Salt Pond MetaG R2_B_D2_MG... ... | reverse complement strand
TATATTTTTAGACCCAGTTTCATATAATGAATTTTCTATATAATAATCTTTTGTAGTCGTATCAATATTATCCTCCAGCCATAAAATGTTAGTTGAAAAAACAACTAGAATAAATACCAACATACCGATTAAACTTATTTTCTTAATCATTAGTTTCTACCTCTTCTTCTTTAATGATTTTTATATTTTCAATATTCTTAACCTTATTTTCCAGTTTGCTAATTAGTAAACTACTTTTTTTACCTCTTAAATAATATGTCTCATTATTTTCTGATCTATCTATTATTAAATCAACATTTCTTTCTCTAAATATTCCTTTAATGTTATCTATCTCTCTATCATAAATTTTTAATTCTAAGTTGTTATTATCTGCAAATTCTTGGAGTACCCTTCTTCCTTCACCTGTTAAAGAATTTATAAAATCATCTTTTACATGAGTTATAACTACATATTCCCGCTGCTTTGAAATAGCTATTATTAGTATTAAGGGCATTATTGCACTACCTACAGCAATTTCAGCAAGAGCTACATCCGGCGCCTTGTTGAGAAAAAAAAGTAGAGCTAGAAATAAAGATGAAACAGAAAATAAAATAGCTACTATAGTATTATTTTTATTTGCTACCATTGCTACAGTTATAATAATCAAAAGTATTTGAAAAAAATTTGCTAAGGCTACAGTTTCCATCCCTTTACCTCCTTCTCATCAACAGGTATTTCATTTAAATATGCTGATCTAACTATAATATGGTTGCTTATAGGTCCTGTGATTAATATGAAAACTAAAATTAATATCAATTTCACAGTATATTCTCCTATTCCCGTATAAAAAATAAGAGCTATTATAGCTGTAATTGAAGCTACTGTGTCAATTTTACTACTGGTCAATAATCTAGAATACATATTTGAAAATCTAAATATACCCAAAATTCCAAAAAATATGTAAACCCATGAAATAACCAAAAGAATCCTACCTATCAATTAGATCTACCTCCTGCCATAATGAATCTTGCAAATAATGTAATCGTCAAAAAACCTATTATTCCTGCAGATAAAGAAATATCCAATAGAACAGGTCTTTCTGTATATACAGCATATAAGGCTATTAACAATATAGTTTTTGCCGAAATAAGGTTCAACGATAACAATCTATCCCATATAGTAGGACCGATTATTAATCTTACCAAAGAAAACAACATTGCCCCAGCCAGCAAAAACATAGTTATAATTAAAATCATAATATTCATCCTTCCAATTATGTTAAATAAAATATCTTTCGAAATTTTCTCTTATTTCTTTTCTCACCGTTTCCGGTCCATCTTTACAATCCTTAAGTGACAGCACGGTTAATTTGTTTCCCTCAGCATTCACTGTTATTGTACCGGGAGTTAAAGTAATAGAATTCGAGATAATAGTTATAATTAGTGGGTCTTTAACCTCAAGTTCCACTTCAGTTATAAAAGGTTGACAATCTTTTTTGATTATTCTTTTTATATAGCTAAAAGATGAAATATATATTTCCTTTATTAAGTTTAAAGTGTAGGGAATAATTATTTTAAATTTTATTACCTTAAATACAAACCCTCTATGATTGTATAGTATCCCTTCAGAAAACCTAGTTACAAATAAACAAACTACTACTCCTACAAATAAGTTTAGAGGTCGCAAACTCAAATTAAGGAAAAGCCAAAACCCCATTAAAACTATAAAAAGTTTATAGTTATTTTTTAATCTTCTCATAAACTACCGCTTTTCTCTTTGCATTATTATTTCAAGTTCATCGTCATTTATATATCGTATTTCTGCCTTATCTATTAAACTGCCGATAATATACAAATTGTCTCTGTTTTTACCTTTACCTAATAATTCCCAATAATAACCTTCTACTTCTCCAACATTATCTGAATTTAATGTTTTATTTAATTTTTCTATTATTTCGTTATTTATATGAGTATGAGAAATAGTTATTTTTATTAAATATTTATCCTTTTTTTCTTCTTCATGAATACATATGTCTTTTCCTCCTAGTTCTAATATTAAAGATGTAACTTCAAGAATAATTGCATTGATTTTATCTTTTTCTTTTCTCATAATATCCTCCCTTTTAAAATCACCATTTCCAAATCATCATTATAAAAATATATAATATAAGTAGATAGTTGGATGTACTAAAAGATATATTTGTATGTCTTAATACTCTTATGAACTTATAATCTTTCTCAATTACCAACTTGTATATTATAAATCCTATTCCTATATTAATTAAGTAGTCAACTAAGTTTGATATCTCCATACTATGAACGTAAGATATATCTACATTTAATATATAACTAACTATAGGAGTATAGAATATTCCTAAGATAATACAAAAAGCTGCTGGTATTGCCATTGCTAATTTAACACTTAAAAACCTATCTTTTTTAGCTACGGTAATTCCTCTACTGTATTCATTATCCTTTAAAAATATCTGAGACATTTTTAAAAAAGACATTATTGTTCCTAGGTTAATTATAGCAAAAGCATATTCAGCTATTATATTGCCTTTAAGTCCATATTTGATTATACTTTTACTTACATATCCATTAAACATAGGAGCTCCTGAAATCGAAAGCATTCCTATTATCATTAAAATAGAAACTAGAGGCATTTTTCTAAATACACCTCTTATTTCTGTAACTTTTCTTTTATTGTATCTGGCAATAATAACGCCAGCACCTAAAAATAAAAGAGACTTGAAGAAAGCATGATTAAAAATATGCATAAGACCACCAATAATCTTTGTTTGATCTACCGAATTCAACCCTATCATCATTATTCCAACTTGAGAAACCGTATGAAAAGCAAGAATTTGCTTTATATCTTTTTGACTTAATGCAAATATTACACCTATTAAAGCAGAGAAGAACCCCAAAACCAAAAAGAAATTACCTAAACTTACACTTGTATACATTTCATTCATTCTAATAAATACGTATAATCCTGCTTTAACAAGTAAACCTGATAGTAAAGCTGATATGGATGATGGTGCTGCACTGTGAGCTTTTGGAAGCCAGTTAAATACTGGAAAAAAAGCTGATTTTACTCCAACTGCCGCCATGATAAAGATGTAACTTATAGTTAAAAATCTTACATTCTCAACCATTTCTAACTTTTCAGTTAGTATTTCTATATTTAAAGTACCCACAAGATTGTATATCATAACCATTCCAAGTAAATAGAACAGTATTCCTACACTATTAAACAATAAATAATATAATCCGGCTCTTACAGAAAAACCATCTTTTTTATATAAAATAAGAATTGTAGACAAAATTGTAATTAATTCAATAAAAACAAAAAGATTAAATATATCATTTGTTTGAAGCATACCTAGATAGATACCCTCTAAGAATATAAGAAGAAACATAAATTTAGAATCCTGACCTCTTATCTTCCAACAGTAAAGTATTGCCGACCACCACATTATTATTGTTAAAGTAATAAAAGCAAAAGATAAGCTATCGTTTTTTAATACTATACCTACAGTCTGATTCCAATTACCTAAGTTCAGAAATACCGGTTCTTTAAATCCTTCACTTAATTGAAAGAATCTAATAGCTAATATGCTTATAGCTCCTTGGCTTAAGAAAACAATATAATTCCCATACTTGTTGTAAGTTAGATAAACTACCATAGATGCAACTATGGGTATGAGAATAAGTAAAACAGGGATGTAATTCATGACACCATTCCTTTCTGTCAAATCTATTAACTAAAAAATTATTTATATTATTATTGATAATGTTATTCAATTATATTCCTGCGGTTTTGTATTCTGAACATCGAAATTGTTCTAATTACTTAAGATATGAGTTTATATTGGCTTTTATTATAACACTAAATTTTAAAAAATTGAATATAAAAAACCAATTTTATTAGCATATGCCAATAAAATTGGTTTTAATATTAGTTATTATAGTTTTATTTATTTTTGATTCTATTCATCATTTTTAATATCTCATCTTTTTTGTCTAGAAGTTGATTCATCTGATTATATACAAGTCCGTCATGTCTATGACCCTTTTCTATAAAAAACATTGATAATCCCCTTAATCCAACATGAGTTCCAACTGATACTCCCATTTGCATTACATAAATAGTATCAGTTAAATTTATTCTTTCAATTAATTTTTTCTTTAACTCTTCAGCATATGATAAGTCCGATGTATATCCTATAATAATAAAATCTGTGAGTTCTTCGTCTACTCTTTTCTTAAATTCGCTAATATAATGATCGTATACTTTCTTAGTACCTCTTACTTTTGCAACTATTGCTCCTTTTCCATTTTTCATAGACATTATTGGTTTTACCCTTAGTAATTTTCCTATCATAGCACTTACATTTGTTAGTCTTCCACTTTTTATGAGATTGTTTAAGTCATCTACTGACAAAAAATGTTTTACATTAGTCTTATATGTTTCATTAAAGTCTACTAACTCACTAAAAGTAGCTCCCTTTTCTTTTAATAAAGAACTTTTCAAAATAAGATATCCACTACCATGACTCATGCACTTTGAATCAACAACGTGAATTTTAACATTGCTGTTTTCTTCTAGATATTCCTTTTGAGCAATTACAGCAGATTGATAAGATCCGCTGGTCCCACTTGACATACATATACATAGTATCTCATCAAACCCTTCATCTTCGGCTTTTTTATACTCTTTAGTAAATTCTGAAGGACTTGGCATAGAAGTTGTTGGTAGTTTTTTTAATTTTGGTAGCATTTCATAAAATTCTTCCGGTTGTATATCAATTCTATCTTTATAATTTTTATTATTTATCATAATATTCAATGGCACAGTTGAAATATTATACTTTTTTAAAATTTCATCACTTAAATCACAAGTTGAGTCTGCTATTATTTTAATCACAATTATACTCCTTTGTATATATATTCTTTAAAGGTATCCTTATTATATCATATAAATAATTTGAATTTATATTTTATGTTAAAAAAAACCACGAAATTCAAAAAAATTCCGTGGTTGGTATCTATGATGTTAATAATTTAATGCTCTTGGTAAAGAATCTGCTTCTTTTACCCATTTTTGTATTTGCTTTTCAGTAGGTAATTTCCTTACTAGTTTCTTTTCTTCATTAACTTCTACCATTTTTTTATAAAGATTTTCAGGATTTCTTTGAGCTAACTCCGGTATTGTATCTACTCCGGAAGCTTCTAGTAATTCAGCATATTCTCCGCCTACTCCTTTTATTCTCATAAGGTCAGCGTGATTTGCCCATTTAAGAATTAGTTTTTCTGAAAGATCTACTTTTACTGCTAATTCTTTTCTACCTTTTTTATCAACACAAATTTCTAGCAAGCTTTCAATTGAGTTTACTCCAAATTCTTTAAGTTTTTCTTCATAAGCTGGTCCGATTCCTTCAATTACACTTAATTTAGCCATATAATTCTCTCCTTTAACATTTTAAAGTTATTTTCGCCACTAAAATTATTGAAGTTAATAACTTTCTTATTAGAATTATACCACTTTTAAGCTTAAATATACATTTATCTTTTATCTTTTCCTTTAGCTGGTTCGATTACTATTGGTCTACCCTTGATTTGATTATTTCTCATAATAGTAAGTACTTCTCTTGCATTTTCTCTTGGTACTTCTACGAATGTATATTTATCAAAGATATCTACTGTCCCTATAAGTTTTCCTGACATTTTAGTTTCTCCTGCTATAGCTCCTACAATGTCTCCAGGTCTTACATTATCTTTTTTACCCACATTGATAAACAATCTTACCATTCCAGGCTCTGCTCCTGTATCTCCAAAAACATCTGATTCTTCTTGTTCTTTTACTTCTTCATCTTTGTCTACATACATTTTTATCATAGCTGCTGCAATGTCTACTGATGTAATATCATCATCCATTATTTGGTCAACTATATCAAGATACTTTCTTAAATCTTCTTTTTTTACTGTTTTCTTAATTTCTTTTTTGAATTCTTTTATTCTTACTTCTTCTATATCTTTAGCTGTTGGTATTTGCTGAAGATGAATTTTTGTATTTGTATATTTTTGTATTCCCTTTAGAGAGTATATTTCTTTTCTTCCTGATACAAAAGTAAAAGCCTTACCTATTCTTCCAACTCTACCTGTTCTACCAATTCTGTGTACGTAATATTCCTCATCTTGAGGTACATCAAAATTGAAAACTGCTTCTACATCGTCTACGTCGATTCCTCTTGCTGCTACATCTGTAGCTATAAGAACATCTACCACACCTTTTCTAAATGCATTCATAACTCTTGTTCTTGTAGCCTGCCTCATATCACCGTGTAGGCCTTCAGCTGAGTATCCTCTCGACTGCATTTGTCCTACTAATTCGTCTACTTTTCTTTTAGTATTACAAAATACTAATGCTAATTTTGGGTTATGCATATCTATTAGTCTACTTAATACATCCAGTTTCATATTATTCCTAACCTCAAAATAATACTGTTCTACACTAGGTACAGTAAGCTTTTTATGTACTACTTTTACTAATTCTGGATTTTTTTGATATTTTTTTGTGATTTTTAATATCCCTTTTGACATAGTTGCTGAAAAAAGGATAGTTTGCCTTTTTTGAGGTACATCTTTAAGAATAGTTTCAATGTCTTCTCTAAAGCCCATGTTAAGCATTTCATCTGCTTCATCAAGAATCATCATTTTTAAATTCCCCATTTTAAGAGTATGTCTTCTCATATGGTCCATTACTCTTCCTGGAGTTCCTACTATGATTTGAGGTCTTTTCTTTAATGCTTTAATCTGCCTAATAATAGGCTGTCCTCCGTAAATAGGCATAGCTTTAATACCTTTTTTATATTTACCATATTTATTAATCTCATCACTTGCCTGTATAGCAAGTTCTCTAGTTGGACATAAAATTAAGACCTGCATGTTTTCTATATCTTTATCTATAGATTCCAGAGCTGGAATTCCAAAAGCTGCAGTCTTTCCTGTTCCCGTCTGGGAATGTCCGATTACATCTTTACCTTCCATGATAAGTGGGATACTTTTTGTTTGAATTGCTGTAGTTTCTTCAAACCCCATATCCTCAACACCTTTTAATATTTCCTTTGATACTTGTAACTGTGAAAATTTGATTTTTTCCATTTAAATAATTACTTCCTTCCATTTATTTCATTAATTTATTTGTTATCTATATTATTTAAAATACTTTTCTTCTAAATAAGCGACTTTTAATTATAACAGAGTTTAGGTAAATATAACAGAAGTATTTTAAATAAGTCAAAAATAAAATTACAGCCAGAGATTTTATCTCTAGCTGTAATTTTATTCTACATATACTTTTAATTCTCCATAGCCTTCTTCTTCCATTTCATTCAGTGGTATAAATTTAAGGGATCCACTGTTCATACAGTATCTTAATCCTCCCTCTTTCTCTGGACCGTCGTCAAATACATGTCCTAAGTGAGTATTTCCACTTATACTTAAAACCTCTACTCTTTTCATTCCTAGTGAGCTATCTTCTATATGCCTTAGTAGTCCTTTGTCAATAGGTTTAGTGAAGCTTGGCCAACCGCTTCCAGAATTATATTTATCTTTTGAGCTGAAAAGTGGTTGCCCCGTAACTATGTCAACATATATACCTTTTTCTTTATTGTCATTGTATTCATTTTTAAATGGCGGTTCCGTTCCTTTATCCTGGGTGATTTCATACTGCTCATCACTAAGCATTTCTTTAATCTCATCATCGGATGGTTTTTTATAATCATTTGGATTAATTTCTGGTTTCCTATTTGGTATATCACTTAAATTAATATGACAGTAACCATTTGGGTTTTTATCGAGATAATCTTGATGATATTCTTCTCCGATTACAAAGTTCTTAAGAGGTTCTACTTCTGTTACAATCTCACTGTCATAGTTAGAACTTATCTTTTCTATATAATTTTCTATTATTTTTTGATCTTCATCGTCCTCATAGAATATTCCTGTTCTGTATTGAGTTCCAATGTCATTACCCTGTCTATTTAAAATTGTAGGATCAATTATTCTAAAATAGTAGTCTAGAATATCATCGAGTTCTACAACATCAGGATCATATACTAATCTAACAGTCTCTGTATGTCCTGTAGAATCAATATTTTGGTAGCTTGTTTCTTCCGTTTCTCCGTTGGCATATCCTACTTCTGTAAACTCTACACCTAAGATTTTGTCGAAATATGCTTCTACTCCCCAGAAACATCCTCCTGCTAAATATATTTGTTTGAATTTACCCTTTTCATAATTTGGCATAACATCAACTTCCTTTCCTAATTCTTGGTTTATCTCATCACTTGATAATTCACTATCTCCTGGTTTATTTCCACTTATATTTCCTATAAATATTAAATATACCAACAGTATCACTACAATCACTATCAAAATATTTAGATATTCTTTTTTAAATATTACCATATTATCTCTCCTATATTTGAATTTACATGACCAGAAATTCATTTATGTATTTGAATATATACCCATTTCACTTATTTATATACTCTCAGGAGAACTTGTTACATTAAATTAAATATAAGTCTTTATTTTATCTATAAAAATCTTCGCCATCAATTCGTGACCTTTGGCGTTGAAATGAAGACCATCAAGATATATATTGTGCAATTCTTCATCAGATAGTCTATTTATAGAAATATTGAAGTCAATATAATCTATTTCAAATGCATTTGAAAATTTCTTTAACCAATTATTATATTTGTATAATTGCTTAGATATTTTTTTATAATCTGCAAAAGAAGACCATTCTTCTATTACTTCATCCACATCAATCTTTGTAGGTAATCCTAATATTGGAGTTATCATGTTTCCTCTTGCCTGATGCACCATAGCCATTATATTAGACTGTGGAACTCCTAAATCTGCTCCAGAAATTACATCATTGCTTCCACCCATTATAAAGGCTATTTTAGGTTTCTCTGAAATCACATCTTCTCTAAATCTTGATAACATACCGCCGGTAGTATCTCCACTGATGCCTTTATTTTTAATATTAATTTTTAATTCTTTTTCAGATAAGTTTATCCAAGTCTTAGATCTTCTTACTCTATAACCGTAGGTTAAACTGTCTCCTATACATACTATTTTCAATTTATTCATCCTTTTCCATTTTTTCTTGGACACTTTATATTATATAGTATTTTCCCTAAAATAAAAATCACTTTTATACCCCTTTATCAAAGATTAGAGGATAACTTTGTCTCAGAGATACAGTATTTTGCAAAAAATAAATGCACAGATTATAATATCTATGCATTTTAGAGATTCTTATATCCATTAAAAATCATTCTTACTTATATTTTGTATTTACTACCAAAGCTTCATAAAGTTTTGTTTTTTCAAAATCTATCTCAAGTTCTTTTACAAATTCTTCAGTACCTTTCGGTATAGCAATAAATTTCCCCTCAACTTCATATATATAATGGTCCGTCGCTTGTTGTTCGTCCAGAACAATTCCAAAGGCTCTCTCACCTCAGCAGCTGCCCCTTACCATTACCAGTAGGTCATCATTTCCTTTTTGCCCCATTCTTTCTTCTGCTTCTTCATGAGCAATATCTGTTATATCTACCTTAATCTCTTGATTTTCTAATTTAATAGCTTGATCTGCATATTTATCTCCAACACATCCGGATAAAATAAATATTAAAAGTGTGAAGATTATAAACAGCTTTTTCATCTAATTCTCTCCTCTCGTATAATTTATTTATAGCTATAATATTAATATTTGTAATTCTTGTTGTTTTATAATTTTATATTATCATTTTATCCAAATTTCATGAAGGATAAATATTAAATTAACAAGATTAAAGATTTTCATCTGTTTATTTGTTAATTTTTTTATAGATGAATTTTTCTTAGTTTCCGATATTTATGTTGATAGTATTCCTTTGCTTGAAAGTATAAGATCTAAATGATAAGATTTACCTACATATAAATTAAATTACAATATAGAAAGGAGGATTTCTATGTATCAAGTTGCTGGAATTCAAATGAGACCAATAATGAACAATGTAACTGCAAACTTAAAGAGAGGTATAAAGTTTATTAGAGAAGCAGCAAAGGAAGAAGTTGATCTAATAGTACTGCCTGAAATGTGGACAACTGGTTATCATTTAAGTAAAGAAGCTTTTTTGAAATTAGGAGAAGACAGAAATGGCCCGACAGTAACTGCCATAAAAGAAGAGGCAAAAAGAGCTAATGCTTCCATTATCTGTCCCTTTATAGAAAAAACTAATGACCAAGATTTATATATATCTGCTGCTGTCATAGATACTACTGGAGAATTAAGAGGAGTGGTAAGGAAAAGTGTATTATGGGGTAGAGAAAATAATATCTTTAAGTCGGGAAATATAGAATACCCTGTTTTTGATATAAAAGTAGGGAAGGTTGGAATTTTAATATGTTATGAAATAGAATTCCCTGAAACAAGTAGACTTCTAGCCTTACAAGGTGCAGATATGATAGTTTGTCCGTCGGTATGGAGCGTAGCATCATCTCATAGATGGGACATACAATTGCCTGCAAGAGCTCTGGATAATACAGTATTTATCTTTGGCGTTAATAATGTAGGAAGTAACAGCTGTGGCAAAAGTAAACTGGTAAGTCCTTTAGGTGATGTTTTAATTGAAGCTTCTGAGAATAAAGAAGAAATTCTTATTCACATAGTTGATGATGAAATGCTCAAATGGGCTAGGGAAGAAGTTCCATATCTTAATGACTTTAAGAGCAAGCTAACACCAGGTGGAATAAACAAAATTCCAATTCCAAAATTATAATGAAGGCAAAAAATCAAGCAATTAAATCTGCTTGATTTTTTATATTCCTAATAAAAATATAAGTAAAGTATGATTGTATACGACCTAAAGTAGTGGTAAAATATAGTAAATAACTTTTTAGGAGGAATAATATGTTTATATTTATAGGTATTATAATAGCAGTAGCAGCATATTTAATTTTTGCATACAATAAATTCGTAACCTTAAAAGAAAGAGTAGCAAATGCCTGGTCTCAGGTAGAGGTTCAATTAAAAAGAAGATACGACCTTATTCCAAATCTTGTGAACACCGTGAAGGCTTATGCTAAACACGAGCAGGAAACTTTTGAAAAAATCACTCAAGCAAGATCCCAGGCTATAAGTGCAAATTCTGTAAACGAACAAGCTCAAGCAGAAAGTCAACTTACAAATACCCTTAAGTCTTTGTTTGCAGTAGCTGAAAGCTATCCTGAATTAAAGGCGGATGCAAATTTCAGAAACTTGCAGGATGAACTTACAAATACAGAAGGAAAAATTTCTTTCTCTAGACAGTTTTACAATGATACTGTACAAAAGTTCAATACCATGATTAAACTATTTCCAAACAGTTTAATTGCAGGAATATTTAATTTTACTGCAGCTGATTATTTTAATTTAGAAGAAGAACCTGAAGCAAGAGAAAATGTTGAAGTAAAATTTGATTGATGAGGTTAAATATGAAAAATTCCAAGAAGGTATTACTTGTTTTTGTGATGTCTTTAATATTGATTTTTACAATTTCTATAGACAATAATGCATATGCAGACAGATCGATGGATATTGAGAGGGTAAATATAGAAGCAGAGATATTAAAAGATGGAACTTTAGTAATTAATGAGTACCGAACTATATACTTCCAAGGACAGTACAACGGTTTTTATCAAAATCTCAGTATGGACTCTGGAGTAAATATTACTGATATTAAAGTATCTGAAGAGGGTAAATCCTATGAATATAACCCTGGAGATGATTACGGTCCTCCGGGGACTTATCTTACTAAGGATGAAGGCAACAGCATTTTGGTTGACTGGAGTATTGATGCTTTTAATGAAAAACGTACTTTTTTACTTCAATATAAGGTTCACAATCAAGTTAAAATACACGATGATATTGGAGAACTTTATTATCAATTTATAGGTGATGAAAATGATATTCCTCAGGATAATGTAACTGTGACTTTGTTACTAGCAGAAGAATCAAAGGAAGAGGATTTAAGGGCTTGGGGACACGGTCCTTTAAGTGGAAATGTGGAATTAATCAATTCCCAGGAAGTAAGCTGGTATATTGATACTCTTCCTCCAAGGACTTTTTTAGAAGGTAGAGTAACCTTTACTCCTGAAATAGTAAATAACAATAATTTGAAAACTAATAAATCGGCTCTTGATGACATTTTAGAGGAAGAGCAAGACCTGGCTGATGCAGCTAATAGAAAAAGAGCTTTAGCTAAATTTGATTGGGCTTTTGGTGGTCTTTCTGTGATAGGTGCCGCAGTATTTGGAATTTTCATGAGAATAAAGTATGCAAAACCTTATGATACAGAATTTAATGGAGATTATTATAGAGAACTACCGGCTGATTATTCTCCTGGAGAACTTGGATATCTTATAAGAAAAGGGCGTCCTAACTCTACGGATTTTACCGCAACTATTATCGACTTAGCCCAACGAGGATTTCTTAAATTAGAAGAAGTTGAAGAAGAAAGTAGATTTGCTTTATTTTCAATTTTCAAAAAAGAAGAAACTAGCTTTGCAGCTGTAAAAACAGAAAAAGAGGGAGATTTTAGCCTTCATGAAAAGGAAGTAATGGATCTGCTTTTTCACGAAATATCAGATGACGGAGAAAGTGTAGTATTTACTGAAATTGAAAAATATGCTAAAAAACATCCTAAAACATTTAAACTTTATTGGGATGATTTTATCAGTGATATAAAAACTATATCAGAAGACCATAATTTTTTTGATGAATCTAACAAGAAAACTACTATAATCGGAGTTCTTTCCATGGTCGGATTTGGATTCTTAGGATTTTCATCATTATTTTTCACAAGAATGAATGCTTTAGGTATAGGTTTGATAATTTCCGGATTTTTATCTATGGTTTTAATTACAACTATCAATAGGCGTAGTAAAAAAGGTGAAGAAGATTATGTAAGGTGGATGGCCTTTAAAAAGTTTTTAAACCATTTTTCTGAAATGAAAAGACACGAACTTCCATCATTAGTTATATGGGAACATTATATGGTATATGCTGTAACATTAGGAGTGGCTAAGGAAGTTATGAAAGAACTTCAGGTAGTATATCCTGATCTAAGAGACGGTGACTATAGATTTGGTTACGGATGGTATTACTACAGTGCAGCAACAGGAAGTTCTATTGATAAGCTTACAAACAGTTTTGATAATTTAACCACAAGTATTAACAATTCACTAAATACTGCAGTAAGCAACACTTCTTCCGGTTCTGGTGGAGGTGGTGGCTTCTCCGGCGGTGGTGGCGGCGGTGGCGGCGGTGGCGGTATCGGCGGCCGTTAATTCAATGAGGAGGTAGAAACACCATGAAGGCAAAAATCAAAAAATTTATAATAATAAATATTGGGTTGATAATATTAACCTGTGGGATGTATTTTTTCTTAATTCCATCTAATTTAGCAGTTGGTGGAACTACCGGTCTCGCAATGGTTGTAAGTTATCTTATACCTGAAATACCTATAAGTATATTTTTAGCTATTATTAATGTTTTTTTATTAATACTTGCTTTTATAATGTTTGGTAAATCCTTTGGAGCAAACACTATCTATTCAAGTTTAGCTATTTCAGGTATGCTGGCAATTTTAGAACTTACTGTTCCTATGAATCAACCTTTTACTGATGATTTATTTATCAACTTAATTTTTGGAATTTTTATTACAGGAATAGGTATGGGAATAGTTTTTAATCAAAATGCATCTACTGGAGGTACGGATATAGTAGCAAAAATAATAAATAAGTTTGCTCACATTGATATAGGTAAATCTTTACTAATAGCCGACTTCTTTATTGTATTATTTGCTGCTTTTGTATTTGGAGCAAGACTAGGTATGTATGCACTTCTTGGTGTCGCAATAAACTCTTTTGTTATAGATAAAATGATATCAGGATTTAATATTAAAATAAATATGTTAATAATATCAAATGAATATGAATCTATAAATAAATTTATTTTAGATGAAGTTGGAAGAGGTACTACTATTTATCATGCTACAGGAGGATATTCCGAAGAAGAAAAATCCATTCTCAATACTATTGTATCAAGAAGAGAATATATTAAAATAAGAGATTTCGTAAGAAATGCAGACGAACGAGCTTTTCTCTCAATATCTTATATAACTGAAGTGGAAGGGGAAGGTTTTACTTTTAAATAAAATATACTTGCCTTTACTATTTCAATTAAAGAAATATAAGTTTTTTATGAAAACGCTTGCATTTCTTTCAAAAAGTGATATAATAGACTTATAATATCCCGTTGGAAGTTTTATATTAGTACTGAGTTGTTGGAAGATTTTAGTTTGATGAATAAGTTTAATAAGTAAGTTTAGTTTTTTAAAAGAGTTTAATAAAGAAAAATTTTAATCTGAACAAAATTCAAGAAAAAGTTTTTAATTTGTTTAACAGTTTTAGGAAAGAAAATTTTAGTTTATTAACATTTCAAATGAAAATGAAAAATTTGTGGAACCTATAGTGTACTAATTATAAAAATAAAAATGGGATATTTTATTTACAAAGGCTTTCTCGGAAGAGAAAGCCTTATTAGTATATTTTTATATTTAAGGAGCTTGATATGATAAGTAATAAAAGTTATGAAGAATTATTAGAATATCTAACCAAAACTGATCTTCTAGCTATCGAAAGAACTCAACTTGCAAACAAAAGAACTTTGCTAGCTTATATAAGAACGGCTTTTTCTTTATTAATAGCCTCTTTAGCTATTATAGAATTTTTTCAAAATAGATTACTCATCTACTTAAGTTTTGTTCTTATACCTGCATCTTTTGTTTTTTTAATAATAGGAATAGTAAAATTTTTGCAGTCTCAAAAAACTATAGATAAAATTATTGATTATAAAAATGATTTAAAAAAATAAACTAATAAACTGTAATGTATATATGGTTTATATTATTAAATAAAAAACATAATTGAAGAGATATTTTCATTATGATATTACATTAAAAAAAGAAAGAAGGAATAACATGGAAATAAAAAAGGTATCAATTATTGGTTTGGGAGCTCTAGGTATTTTATATGGTAATCATTTTTTAAATAATTTACCAAAAGAAAATTTAAGAATATTAGCGGATAAAAATCGAGTGAATAAATATAAAAAAAATGGAATTTACTGTAATGGAAAAAAATGCGACTTCAATTACATAACTCCTGAAGTTGAAAATGACCCTGCAGATTTAATGATTTTTTCTGTGAAATACGGTGGATTGAAATCAGCCATAAAATCTGCCAAAAATCAAATAGGAGAAAATACTATTATCATTTCCACATTAAACGGAATTGTAAGCGAAAAAGAAATCGGAGAATCCTATGGTATTGATAATGTCGTTTATTGTGTTGCTCAAGGTATGGATGCTCTTAAAAAAAACAATGAATTAACCTACCATAACATTGGAAATTTATGTATTGGTGAATTCAATTGTGAAAAAACATCTAAAAAATTGAAGAGTGTAATAAATTTTTTCGAAAAGGTTAATCTTCCATATATAATAGATAATAATATGAAAAAACGATTATGGGGTAAATTTATGTTGAATGTAGGTGTTAATCAAACTGTAGCCTTATATGAAGGAAGTTTTAAAACTATACAGCTTCCTGGCAAAGAAAGAAATACTATGATTGCAGCTATGAGAGAGGTTATGGAAATTTCCAAATATGAAGACGTAGAGATCACAGAAAAAGATTTAGATTATTGGTTAAATATACTTGATACGCTAAATCCTAAAGGATTACCTTCTATGAGACAGGATACCAAGGCAAAACGACCAAGTGAAGTAGATTTATTTGCAGGTACCGTAATAAATTTAGGAAAAAAACATAATATTCCTACTCCTGTAAACAAAATGCTTTACGATGAAATTAAAAAAATTGAAAAAGAATTTTAAAAACCGATTTAAAATCGGTTTTTTTATTCTTCTATTTGGCTATTAATCAATTTTAAGATTTCTCTTTTTACTTTAATGTATTTTTCAGTATATATTATATCTTTAGATTTTTC
>Ga0209947_1001131_pt1 | contig 16103 bp, 12 predicted proteins | sample SalPonR2_B_D2_MG_FD_185706 | JGI IMG/M metagenome (GOLD analysis project Ga0209947, IMG submission 185706) | Salt pond soil microbial communities from South San Francisco under conditions of wetland restoration - Salt Pond MetaG R2_B_D2_MG... ... | reverse complement strand
GTCCCGGCTGATCTCGGACATCAGGGACCGACCGTTCAGCACGTAACCATCTTGGCCGGTCACCTTCATTGTCAGCTCGGCGGACCGGACATCGGCCATCGAGTACGTAGCGTCAAAAAGCCGGATGAATGGGCCGATGGCGGCGGAAGCGTTGTTGTCCTTGGCCTTGGACAGGAGCAATGCGGAACGACCTTCGAAATCGCGCAGGTTCACGTCATTCCCGATGGTCGCGCCTTGAATTACACCGATGCTGTTCACTGCCAATACGACTTCGGGCTCGGGGTTGTTCCAGACCGATTTCGGGTGCAGCCCCACCGGGGCGCCCCAGCCCACGGCGGAAAGGACCTGCGCTTTGGAGAACACCTCGGCATCGGGGCCGATCCCCACTTCTAGGTATTGCGACCATAGCCCCTCGGATATCAGGGCCTTCTTGACCTGTTCTGCCTGCTCCGAGCCCGGAGTGATACTGGACAGGCTGTCGCCGATGAGATCGCCGACGCGGTCGCGGATGGCTTCCGCCGCCTGCGGGTCGCCCGCCGCGCGTTCTTCAATAACGCGCTCGACCATGGACTTGGCGAATGTCACCCCCGCAGCCTTCACCGATTGCAGGTCGTTGGGCGCGAGGAAATGGCGATGGGACGGTTCGCTTTCGGCCCTCAAGCTATCGTCTTCGAGGTCCGCCAGACTACCAACGGCCTCGCCCGTGCTCTCCGCGACGTAGGCCGCAGGATCGTCCAACTCCAGAAGATCGCGCATCGTCGGCACGTCTGGGGACGTGATGTCGAGCACTTCGCCGTGACGCAGGGTGACAAGGACCGGCCCGGTATCCGGGATCCAGACGCGGCCGACGAACACACCGCCTTGGTCGTTCAGGTTGGTACGTGCCATATCAACCCAACCAATGCTCGCGGTCACCGAGGGCAATGTGGATCGATTTGGTTTCCATGTACTCCTCGACCCCCATCATACCGCATTCCCGGCCCGTGCCCGAACGTTTAAACCCGCCCATCGGCTGTTCCGGACCGCCCACGATCGTGGTGTTCACCCAGCAGCGACCGGCCCGCATCTTGCGGATCACTCCAAGCGCTGTGTCGATGTTTTTGCTCCAGACCGACGCGGCAAGTCCGTACTCAGTGTCGAGCGCGATCGAGATCGCTTCATCGACGGTGTCAAAAGTCATGATCGACACGACCGGGCCAAAGATCTCATCCCGCGCTATGGTCATGTTTCGGGTTACTCCCGAGAATACAGTAGGCAGGATAAAATCACCGTCTGAAGAAGAAGTCGTATCGCCGCCCGCATCGAGCGTCGCTCCCTCGGCCTGCCCCTTCTCGATATAGCCAAGGATTTTCTGGAAATGCTGCGGCGTGACGATAGCCCCCATCTGCGTATCCGGATCAAGCGGATCGCCGATTTTGACCCTCGAGAGTTTCTCGATCAGCTTGCTCTTGAATGCCTCGGCGACAGAAGCCTCGACGATCAGCCGAGACCCTGACACGCAGCACTGGCCGGCATTGAAGCAAAGACCGAATGCCACGCCGTCCACCGCGTCATCGAGATTGGCATCGGCAAAGACTACCTGCGGGTTCTTGCCGCCAAGTTCCAACCCCACCTTTTTTAGATTGGATTTCGAAGCCTGAAGGACACGCTCCCCCACCGCCGTCGAGCCCGTGAAAGAGATCATGTCGATATCCAGGTGGCTCGACATGGCCTCGCCCACCACTGGTCCGGTGCCGGTCACAACGTTGCAGACCCCATTCGGCAAGCCCGCCTCCGACAGGATATCGGCGAAGATCAAGCTAGTGGTCGAGGTCATCTCGGACGGTTTCAGGACCACGGTGCACCCGGCCGCCAGGATGAAGGGCAGCCGTTCTGCGAGCACAATGAACGGAAAATTCCAGGGCGTAATCAAACCGACGACACCGATGGGCTGCTTGGTAACGAGGCCGAACATCCCTTCGCCGTAGGTGTTGTGAGTCTCACCCGTCACCATCCGCGCCATGCCTGCGGCCGCTTCGTAGTGATCTGCGGCAGCGCCGATCTCGGTCCTTGCCTGGCTGATCGGTTTGCCGGTTTCCAGCGTTTCCCAATAGGCCAATTCTTCCAGCCGGTCACGAATGCCTTCTGCGGCTCGGATTAGGATGCGTCCGCGCTCCGCGCCAGGAGTGTCGCACCAAACGTTCTCGAACGCGGTTCGTGCCGAGGCGACCGCCGCGTCCAGGTCGTTTACGGTGCACAGTGCGACGGAGCTGACGACGGCCCCATGGCCAGGACTCACCCGTTCCAGCCGGTCACGATCTCCGCCGTTCTGCCATGTACCGTTGATGAAGAAACCGTTCTCGCGAATGCGGACAGGAAGAGTGTGTATCATATTTTTACCTTGGACGTGCTTTTTCGCACGCTTTTGAAGGGACGAAGACGCTTGGCGAGTTGGCGAAGGTATCCGCTGGAATAACTGGCCACGGCAATCGCCAGCACGATGCCGATCACGATCCGCTGCCAGTAGGGATTGATGCCGAGCAGGTTGAAGGCATTCGCCATCATGCCGATGATCAATGCGCCGCAAAGTGTTCCCGCGACAGTGCCGATGCCGCCCATCAACGAAACACCACCGATCGCGGCCGCGGCGATCGCGTCCAGCTCCCAGCCGATGCCCGTGCGCACGGCCTCACCAGATTGCATGCGCGCGACCAGTAGGAGACCGGCGAATGAGGAAAGGAAACCGCTGATTGCGTAGGTGAATATCTTCACTCGCGCGATGTTGATGCCGGCCAGTCGGGCGGCCTCCTCGTTACCGCCGACCTGGTAGATCTGCCGGCCTAGGACGGTGTACCGGAGGAAGAATGCCGATATCGCGCAGGCTAGGAAGAAAAGAATGGCGGGGACCGGAAGCCCGAGGATCACACCATCGGCCAGCAGGAAGAGTTCATCCGGCAGTGTTCCAAAGATCGGGCGGCTGTCCGAATAGGCCATGGCGATGCCTCGCACGATGGCCATTGTCGATAGCGTCACGATAATGGGCTGAAAGTTGAAGGCCGTCACGAAATATCCGTTGGCCACGCCGATCATCGTCCCGGCCAGAAGCGCCACATGAATCCCGACGATAGGCGGCAGCGTCGCCGAAAGCCCTGCAATGAGGACGGAAGACAGCGCCACGATGGAGCCAACTGACAAATCCAGCCCGCCGCCGATCAAGACGAAGCACATCCCCAAGGCCACAAAACCCAGAAGCGACGCCTGCTTCAGGACATTCGTCAGGTTCCCGGGATCCAGAAACGTGGGCGAGAGGACACCGAAGACCAACGCCATGAACAGCATCACGGGAACGAACGGATAGTCCTTTATGAACCTTGTCATGGCTAATCCTCCACCGAGATCTGTTTGACGATGCCGAACTCCAACACGTCGAAACTGCGTTCGACATCGAGATCCAGTTCGAATTGGCCGGCGCGTATAGCCTCCAGCGTCACCGTTACGGTCATGGGCTCATCAATCTGGCCGTAGCTCCAGGCGCGCCGTCCCCAGAACTCGGTGCTGGACCGGGGGTTGGGCCATACGCGGACCAATTCAAAACCCTGCCAAAAGTTCAGCGCCGTCATGAGCGAGAAGTTGGCGGATTGGTCGCCATTGGGCTCGACCAGGATCCGGATGTCGAATTGGTCGCCCACAGAGACACTCTCGGGCGCTTCCACACCCTCTGCTTTCACGACAACGGGGGCATTGTCGGGAATGACGCCGGTTTCAGCGACCTCCACTGCGGCGCGAAGCTGTTCGAGGTACATCCGCCCCTCGCGGGTCGGTTCGCTATCCGGGAAATCCTGTTCCAACAGGGCGAACACCTCCTCGAACCGCGCGCCATTCCCGGTCTCCTGCAAGAGCGTCAGGTGGTTTCTGAGAATGTCAAATCGCAGCTCCTCGGGTAGGGCGCCGGACGCGACATCATCAAGAAGTGCCGTGTAGGACGCATCAGCCAGTTCAAAATTGCCTGACCCCCGCGCCGAATTTGCGATACCGATACGGGACAACAGCGCGTACTCGCTGTCCGGAAAACGCTCGATCACTTCTTCATATAGCGGAATGGCGCGGTGATAGACACGGGTCAGTTCTAGGTTGTTGGCGCGTGTATACGGCGCTTTGGCAAGGTCGATCTGGAACAGAGAAGAGGCCGTCGCGTAGAGCGCGCCATTAAGCATAACCAGCAGCACGGCAAGCGCCGCCAGCGGTTTGACCCATGACGATGGGGAGCCCAGTGCAGGCACGAAATCTCGCCAACGAAGGCTCGACCCACCGCGATCACTGAGCGCCTGCAGCATTACGGCAAGGATGATGATCGAGCCTTTGGCGACCTGCTGCCACGCCGGACCGACGCCCAATAGGTTGAACAGGTTGGCGACGATCCCGATAATCAGCGCACCGACGAACGCCCCCCAGACCGACCCGCTGCCGCCACGAATGGACGTGCCACCGATCACCACGGCTGCAATCGCGTCCAGTTCCCAGAAAATGCCGGCCTGGCCAGGCTGACCCGACTCCATGCGGCTGGTCAGCACGAGTCCCGAGAAGCCGGCCAGAAGCGCACAATATAGGTAAGTCTTGAATTTCACCTGGCTGACATTCACACCGGAGAGCCGCGCCGCGGTTTCATTGGCGCCGATAGCGTAAATCTGCCGCCCGAACACGCGCCAGCGCATCATGTACCAAGTCAGGATCGTGACCGCCAAGAAGATCAGTGCGGGCACCGGCACACCGAAGGCGACGCCCTGAGACAGGAGCATGAAGATGTCCGGATAGTCGGCGTAGACCGGCTGACCGCCCGTGTAGACCAGGCCCGCCCCCCGCGCGACTGTCATCAAGACCAGCGTGGCGACAAAGGGTTGCAGACCTACCCAACTGACCAACGCGCCATTGGCAAATCCAACGGCGAGAGCAACCAGGAGCGGCACCGTGATGAAGAGGATGAACGGCGCATCAGCAACCCACAAGCTTGCTGCCACGGCACCGGTCAAGGCGACCACAGAGCCCACAGACAGGTCGATCCCGCCGCCGATGATGACGACGTTCATGCCAATTGCGATGATCCCGATGAGCGAGGCCGCCCGGATCACATTCATGATGTTCCCAAGCGTCCAAAAGTGTTCGGAGACCAATCCGGCCGTTATGAGAAGGACGACGAGAATGACGAAGTTGCCACGCGACACGAAGCTCTTGAGTGCCCCAATCATTCTGCGGCCTCGGCTTCGGATTTGCCCATCGCATTCAGCATGATCCGATTGAGATCGAAATCACCGCGTTCGTAGGTGTTGGTGACACGTCCAAGATGCAGGCAAACGATACGGTCGCAGACACGGATCAACTCCTCGATGACCGAAGAGATGATAATGACCGAATTGCCCTTCGCGGTCAGGTCCCAGATCAGATCGAAGATCGCTTCCTTCGCACCGATATCGATGCCGCGGGTTGGCTCATCCAGTAGGTAGATTTCCGTCCCTGCGCCGAGCAGCTTAGCGAGAACGACTTTTTGCTGATTGCCGCCGCTGAGATTGCCGACCGGTTGCGACAGGTTAGCGTATTTCACAAACAGTTTCTTGCACAGGTCCGCTGCAGCTTCGTTTTCCTTTCGAAGGTTCAGTCCAAAGGGGCCGACATGACTCGTCAGGGATGGCAGCGTCGCATTTTGCCCAATGGGCATCGAAAGTACCAAACCCTGCGTCTTGCGATCCTCCGGCGCGAGGCCGAGGCCGTGATCAAGCGCCTTGCGTGGAGTGGTAATGCTTGCGGCGGCGTTGTTGATCTCGATCGTGCCGGCGTCGAGATTGTCCGCCCCATAAAGCGCACGCACTAGTTCGGTGCGCCCCGCGCCCATTAGGCCTGCAATCCCCAGGACTTCGCCGCGATGCAGGGTCAGGTCGACGTTGTTGATATCGGGCGCACGGGTCAGGCCGCGCGCGCGAAGAACAACGTCATCCATCTTGACCATCTCACGATGGCTGTCGCCGTAAGTCTGTACCGCATGGCCCAGCATCATCTCGACGAGTCCGGCTTCGTCGATCTGGTCGATCTGGCACTCCCCGACGTAGTTCCCGTCCCGTAAGACGATCAGCCGGTCGCATATCTCGAAGATCTCGTGCAGGTGGTGGGTGATCAGAATGACCGCGATACCTTCGGCCTTCAGGGATCGGACCAGACTAAAGAGGCACGCAACCTCTTCCTTCGAGAGCGACGCCGTAGGCTCATCCATGATCAGGAGCCGCGACTTACGGCTTATCGACTTCGCGATTTCGATCAACTGCTGCTCTGCGACGCTTAGGTCGCCCGCCTTGGCATCGAGCGCCGCATTCAAGCCGAGCCGCAACAGGATCTGACCGGCCTCTTTGCGCATCGCAGCCCAGTCCAACATGCCGTGTTTTGTCTTTAGGTGACCAAGGAACACGTTTTCGACAACCGAAAGCTCGGGAATGATCATGAGTTCCTGGTAGATCGTGCAGATGCCACGTTTCTGCGCGTCCAGCGGGCCGTCAAAGGCGACAGGTAGACCATCGAGGCGCATCTCGCCTTCATCGGGCTCGACCGCACCTGCAAGAATCTTCATTAGCGTCGATTTCCCGGCCCCGTTTTCGCCGACGACGGCAACAATCTCTCCGGCGTCAATGCTGAAATCCACATCCTTGAGTGCCTTGACCCCCGGATAGAATTTGCTGACACCCTGCACTTCCAAGAGCATGATCGCTCACCCCAGCCCTATTGCGCCCTTCTTGCGAAGAGCGTCTTGTTCTTCTTGGCTTATTCCCAGTCCAGCCAATACCTCGCGCGTCTGCGCACCCAGCTTCTGCGGTGCCAGCGTGACGGGAGCGGTCTGGCCGTCATAGCGAACCGGGTTGGCCACAAGAGTGATCTCTTCGCCAGTCCAGGCTTCGACCCTCATCAGGTCACCATTGTGGAGCTGTTGCGGATCTTCGGCGAGGTCGTCGTAGTCATTTACCTGCGTGAACCAAATGTCACAGGCATTGAAGATCTCAGCCCATTCATCGAATGTTTTTTCCTTCAGCTTAACGGCAAAAAACTCTGAAATCTCATCCCGGCGCGCATAGGCTTCATTCTGCTCGGCCTTAAACTCACCGGCCGCTCCAACCGCCTCGAGCATCAAGGGCAGATTGCCGAGGGATAGACCGATATACCTGTCCGCCGTTTCGTAGATTCCATAGGGTGCTTCGTGATACCAACTGCCGATATGGCTCGGTTGCTGCGTGCTTTCAGGCCTTTCTCCATTGAAATAGCAGACTAGGGACTCGGCTTGCAGGTGCAGCGCGGCAGAGAAAAGATTTACGTCGACGCGACCGCCCTCGCCGGTTCGCGCTTTCTTCACCAAGGCCCCAAGGATGCCCGCGGCAAATATCATAGCGCCATGGTGGTCGATCGCAGAGGTTCCAACCAGACGCGGCACCTCGCCCTGCTTCCCGGTGATCCAGGCAAGGCCAGATAGGGATTGCGCGATCATGTCCTGCCCGGGTCGATTGACATAGGGTCCATCCGGGCCGAAACCGCTGGCGGAGGCGAAGATCAAATCCGGCTTCAGTTCCTTTAGTGTCTCATAGCCCAAACCCAGCTTCTCCATGACACCGGGCCGGAAATTCTCGGAAACCACGTCAGCGCTGGCCGCGAGCCTTTTTGCGATCTCGAGGGCATCGGGATCCTTCAAGTCGAGACACACGCTCTTCTTGTTGCGATTTGCAACCAGCCCAAGCATCGTTTCGCCTCCGGCCCTTTTCGCATCGCCCCCGCCCCAGTGGCGTTGAAACGCACCCTTGATCGGCTCGATCGCAATCACCTCGGCACCGAGATCCGCAAGGAACTGGATGCCCAACGGGCCCATGAGGAAGTGGTTGAAGCTTACAATCCGGATGCCGTCTAATTGCATAGATTACGTTCCTGTCCTTGCGCATCGTTTCTCATTCATCTTTGAAGTCCGGCGCACGCTTTTCGAAAAAAGCGGTCAGGCCTTCCTTCTGATCTTTTGTGGCAAAGGCCAGTGCGATGTTCCTTCGTTCGCGCTCCAGCCCCATAGACAACGGCAACTCGTCTGCTGCCCGCACCGCATCCTTCGCCAGACCAAGCGCCTTTCCGGAATGGCGGGCGATCAGCTCTGCAATCTCCCGGGCCCGGGCATCGCATTGGTCGCTGGCAACCACTTCGGACACCAAGCCCAAAGAGAAAGCTGCTTCAGCGTCGACCTGCTCTCCCGTAAGAATGAGTTGCATCGCCGCATATTTGCCGACAAGCCGACGCAGCCTTTGCGTCGCTCCATCCCCGGGGATATGTCCGAGCTTGATTTCAGGTTGACCGAAAGATGCCGTCTTGGACGCGACGACCAAATCGCACAGCATCGCCAACTCATGACCACCGCCCAAACACATGCCGTTTACAGCCGCGATCATCGGAATGCGCGTAGTTTCAAGAAAAGCCCAGTTTTCCATTCGGGTCCGGTTTTGAATCGCGTCAATTCCGTCGGCCTGCATTTCCTTGATATCGGCCCCTGCCGAAAAAAAATCCGGTCCGCCAGTCATGATAATACAGCGGACATGACCATTCGCCTCTGCCGCACGCACTTCATCTGAGAGCTGCTGCAGCATGTCATTGTTGATTGCATTCCGTTTCAAGGGACGGTTCAACTTTAATTCCACGATGTGTTCAGACAAGCTGGTCCTAATCACCGCGGGCTCGACGGCGTCGGTCATTGCGTTCTTCCAAAGCTTCGATCATTCAGGCCCCCGCTATCAACAGGGGCCTGAGGGAGAGACGCCCTTAGCGGACGTACTGCGAATCGGGATCGTAGTAGTCGGCCACGTTGTCTGCAGTGATCACCGGCGTTTCCGTAATGATCCGACGCGGGACGTCTTCACCCTGCAGGAGGCGCACAGCCATATCGAGGCCCAGCGCGCCGCCGGTGGCGTAGATCGCCGTGGCCTGCAGCCAACCTTCCTGGATCGCCTCGAACGCCTCGCGCTGACCGTCGACGCCGACCAGGAAAACGTCTCCCGGTCCATAGCCCGCTTCTTTCAACACGTTGATCGCACCCAGGATCATGGGATCATTGTGAGCATAGATCACCTGGAACTCACCGGCGTAACGAGTCAGCCAGTCTTCCATGATCGGGATTGCCGGCGCGAGGTCGTAGTTCGCCGGCTGAGCATCTAGACGTTCGGCCTGCCCCTCGATGATGGAGGTAAAGCCCTCATGGCGCTGAATGGTCGGCGTCGCGCCGGGGATGCCCTCCAGCTCGAGATAGCGGAAATCTTCCGGCGCGTTTTCTAGCGTGTACTGCCCGAGCGCCTCGCCGATCTGGAGATTGTTGCCGCCGATGAAGACGTCGTAGTCCTCGCCGACGATTTCGCGGTCGAGCACCACGAGCGGGATCCCAGCCTCCTTGATCGCTTCGACCGCGGGCACAAGCGCCTGCGCTTCGCGCGGGCTCATCATGATTAGGTCCACGCCGCGCGCGATCAGGTCTTCGACGTCAGCGATCTGCTTCTCGTTGGAACCGCCAGCATCGGTGAAGATAAACTCTTCGATCAGGTCGGGATACTGTTCCGCCTGAGCTTCGGCCGACGTCACCATATAGGCGCGCCACGGGTGATCCATCGTGTCCTGGCTGAAGCCGATGGTCCAGGGCGGGCCGTCGGCTGCGGCGCTCGAGGCGATACCGACGCCCAGAGCCGCGGCAGAAGCGAAGGACATGAGTGTCCGTCTGTTAATCATAGTTTCCTCCCATTGGAATTTAGTTGCGCCCTGTCAGACCGCCGGCTTGCCCTCAATCGGCGCACGATGCTCCTCCCAAAGCAAGCAAGCGAACACGAATCGACCTGACACGCCGACCGTAGCCACCTGCCTCTTTTTGTCAACTATTTTAGTAAATATTCACTAAAAATTCTTTAACTAATGCGCCTGCCGCACTGCGGCATTTGGTCTAATCGTTACGGCAGCAGACCAAAAAAACACCGATAATCAAAAAATTTTACTAAACATATTGCCCAAGTGTAGAAGTTGCCTTATCCATTCGGAAACTCTTCACGAAGGGAGGCGTGCTAGAGATGTACGACTACATCATTCTCGGCGCCGGGTCGGCAGGTTGCGTTCTGGCCAATCGACTGTCTGCAAACCCGGACACCAAGGTGCTCGTTGTCGAGGCGGGCGGGCCCGACAACGATCCGTTGATTCATATTCCGGGTGGTTTCGGCCTACTGCAGAAGCCAAGCGTCAACTACTGCTATACGACCGCGCCGCAGAAACACCTCAACAACCGCGAGCTGTGGTTTCCGCTGGGGAAGACGCTCGGGGGCTCCAGTTCAATCAATGGAATGATCTACATCCGCGGGCAAAAGGAAGATTACGACAGGTGGGCCGAGGCCGGCAATGCGGGTTGGTCGTACGAGAACGTTCTGCCATATTTTAGGCGTGCAGAGAACAACGACACATACGCGGATGAATATCATGGGACAGACGGGCCGCTTCGGGTCTCGAACCAGCGTTCACCACACCTGATCTGCAAAGACTACGTCCGCGCCGCGCAGCAAGCGGGCCACAAGCTCAACCCGGACTTCAATGGTGACGATCAGCTCGGCGCGGGCCTGTATCAGGTGACCCAGCATGAAGGCCGCCGCGCCTCCGCCGCCGTGTGCTACCTGCGCCCGGCGATGAAGCGCCCAAACCTGACGGTCATCACCTATGCGCAAAGCAAGCGGATCATTCTGGAAAACCGCCGCGCCGTCGGGGTCGAGTACATCAAGGACGGCAAAGTCGAAACTGTCCGTTGCGAAGGCGAGGTGCTTGTCACGTCGGGCTCGATCAACACCGCAAAGCTGCTCCTGTTGTCCGGGATCGGCCCAACGGACGAGTTGAAGGCCCTAGGCATCGGAATGCAGCACCACATGGACGGCGTCGGCAAGAATTATCAGGACCACCTGAACACCTATGTCGTTTGCGACCTCCACAAACCGATCTCATACGACGGTCAGCACAAGTTCCCGAAGAACATCAAGCACGGCATCCAGTACGCGCTCTACAGGACAGGCGCTCCGACCTCTCCAGTCGCCGAAGGCGGCTGTTTCATTGACGTACACGGTACGGGACGCGCCGACCTGCAGACGCATATCCTGCCCGCCTATGTCGTGAACGGTGCGCGTACATTCGTTCCTGGCCACGGCCTGACCATCAATACCTGCAACATGCGGCCCACGAGCCGCGGCGAAGTCACGTTGCGTTCCGCGAACCCCAACGACATGCCCGTGATAGACCCGAACTACCACGACACGGAATACGATCGCGAGATGTCGGTGCAGGCCGTGCGCCAGGCGCGTGAGATCCTGGCGCAGCCGGCGATTGCGCAACACATCAAGAGCGAACGCTATCCGAGCAAGGACGCGACGACGCCGGAACAGATCCTCGAATATGCACGCGAGTTTGCCTCGGTCGATTATCACCCCGCCGGCACTTGCAAGATGGGCACCGACGACATGGCGGTGGTCGATCCAGAGTTGAAAGTTCACGGGCTCGAAGGTCTCAGGGTTTGCGATAACTCGATCATGCCCTACCTCAACAGTGGAAACACTAACGCGCCCGCGATCATGATCGGCGAGAAGGCCGCCGCTATGATTCTTGGTGAGCCGCCCCTGTATCAAGAGGCTCCCAGGCGGACCTTCTACCCTACGGCCAAGACGGCGTAGTGGAGCTTAGGAATGGCGGGATCGAAAAAAGTCACTCTAAGGGATGTCGCAGAAATGGCGGGGGTTTCTCCTGCCACCGTATCGCTTGTGGTGCAGGGTAAAGGCAGCCTGAAGGATGAGACCCGCCGGGCCGTCATCGAGACAATCGAAGCTTCTGGCTATTCTCGCAAAGTGCCTTTTGTAAGGAACGCAAAAGGAGCACAATTCGCGCTTGTCGTTGATGACATCTCCAACCCGTATTTCCACGAGCTCTACGAAGGACTAGACAGAGTATTGGCCGAGGCTGGCGGCTTCACATCTATTCTCTCGTCGCACGACTCGGTCGAACGACAGCGCAAGCTCCTCAGTGACCTCTGGAGTTCTGAGGTAGCAGGTGTTGTTCTGGTACCGGCCACTGGGACAACGCATACCGATCTTGAGGAATTCGAGAACCGACGCCGCCCGCTCCTGATGGCTGTGCGCCGGATCGGCAAGACCCCCTTCGACTACGTCGGTGCCAATCCGATGGTCGGAATGCAGCTTGCGACAGAGCATCTGATCTCGCTCGGCCACGAAAGAATCGGCTTTGTTGGCGGCTATCAGAAAAACTTTGCGTATTCAGAGCGATACGCAGGCCTTGCATCAACGTTGATGAATCATGGACTGGTCCTCGACCAAGACTACTTGCGAAATGGCGGCTCGACGCGGGAGTTTGGCCGGTCCGCGGTCGAGGATTTGTTGAAGCAGGATGACACCCCTACGGCGCTGATCGCGTATAACGATCTGGTTGCCATTGGAATCATGGACGGCATCAGCGCTGCGGGACTGAACGTGGGCAAGGATATCGCGGTCATCGGTTATGACGACATCCCGGAAGCCGCACTTCAGCCTGTCCCTTTGACATCTGTGGCGACACCTGCCGCCAAACTTGGCGAGATGGTAGGGCAGACTCTGCAGAACTGGTCATTTGACCAGCGCAACGGCAATCCCTTGGACATTACATACCCCCCCCGACTCGTCGTTCGGTCAAGCTGCGGGGCTCCGAAGCATGGCTGATCTGTCCCAAGGCAAATGGATGAATCCGCCTCCCGATTGGGCATTCGAAAACGGAGTCTTGAATGTCACTACGGGCGAGAGAACCGATTTCTGGCGGAACACCCATTATGGCTTCGTCCGCGACAGCGGGCATTTCTGGCAACTTCCCGCACCCGAGGCATTCACTGCGTGCCTTGTCTTCGAGGGCGACTACGAGACGCTCTACGATCAGGCTGGACTGATGCTACGCTTGGATCAGGAGCGATGGATCAAATGCGGCATCGAGCACTCCGATGGAATGACCAACTTCTCGATCGTGGTGACACGCGGCAACTCGGATTGGTCAGTGATCGGCCAACCCTTGATTTCCGGTCCTCAGACAGTGCGGCTGACGGCGGAAAACGGCGCAATTATTGCGCATTTCCGGGCTCCAGATGGCGCATGGCAACTGATGCGCGTGGCCGACTTTCCGATGTCTGCCACCGCCATGATTGGTCCGACGGCCTGCTCGCCGGAGCGGGCTGGGTTTGAGGCCCGCTTCCTCGAGTTCGAGATCACATCTCCCATCAAAAATCCGCTGCACGGATAAGTAACGAAAGACACCAGCAATGTCAGACAATGTGGCTCCCCACATCACAGTCGCGCTCGACCTCATCGCCAGAAAGACGCTGGAGGATGAAACGACTATCGGCGCGGCCTTTCCGTATGTGACCCTTCCTGACGGCTCTTGGGACACGATGTCGGTCAGCATTTCGGCGGGCTACACCGGCGAGAACTGGAGCCACGGCAATTGGTTCTGCGGGTTCTGGGTCGGCCTGCTGCTGACGAGCTATCTGCACACGGGAGACGAAAAGTACCTCAAACTCGCCGCGGATCGCATGGTCCTGGTCGAAGAACGCGCAAGCGATGGCAACACCCATGACATCGGGTTCATCTTCCTCAGCTCCGCTATGCCTTTCTATCGGATTACCGGCGATGCACGTCACCGGGCAACGGCGCTGCGGGCGGCCGACAAACTGCGCTCGCGCCTGGTGGTGACCGAGCGCGGATCCTACGTTTCGTCTTGGGGTCCGATGGCTGATCCCCGCGGACGCGCCGCCTCGGCAATCGACACGATGGCGAACATCCCGTTGCTCTATTGGGCAGCCAGGGAGGCCGACGACGCAAGCTTCCGCCTTGCTGCCGAAGAACATGCCAAGATGACGATGCTGTCCTTCAACCGCGACGACAACACCCAGTTTCATGCGGTCGAATACGATACCCGCACCGGAGAGCGCCTGCGGGGCTATACCTTCCAGGGCGCCCACGATGACAGCTATTGGTCTCGCGGCACCGGCTGGGCCGTCATTGGGCTTGCGGTGACCGCGGCTAATTCCGGAAACGTCGACTACCTTGATCAGGCCATAGTGATTTCCGAGAAATGGTTCGAGGCGCTAGGTGGCAAAGCGGTTCCGCCCTATGACTTCGACGCGACCGGCGATGACGTGCCGGAGGACTCCGCTGCAAGCGCGATCATGGCCGCCGGCTTGTTGGACCTTGCTGATTTGCACCCAGATGTGGCCATTGCCCGCCACTGGCGCGAAAAGGCTGAGTTCCTGATCAAGGGCCTTTGCGAGGACTACCTGGCGACGGAAGGCGCGCATCGCGGCATCCTGAAGCACGGCTGCTATTCCGAGCCGCATAAGATCGGCCCTGACGCCGCCGTCATGTTCGGAGATTACTTCTTTGCCGAAGCTCTTGCCCGCATCGCGTTTCCCGGAAAGTTCATTGAGAAATATAGCCGACTTACATAGTGGAAAGCAGGCACGGGATCGATAGGAATTGGGCAAAATCCCGGTCAACACGGGCGTGAAGGCCCACGAGAACATGCAAAAATACATATCAGCGCGCCGTGCCGGTGCGGCAGCTCTGTGGTCCTACAGAGATTGGCGCGCTGTCCTGGCAGCATTCATTCTATGCGGGCTACTCTTCGGCGTATGGGCATCCCGCATACCGGCCTTCAAGGACCGCTTCGACCTGGACGCTGGTACCCTCGGGATCCTGCTGCTGACTTTCGCCTTCGGAGCGATCGCGTCTTTTCCGTTTGCCGGCGCATTGTCAGAACGTGTCGGGCCTACACGTTTGACGGTTGTCTGTGCTGTTGGGTATTGTCCGGCACTCGCATCATTACCCCTGACTTCGGATGTGATCGTCCTGGCCATTGCGTTGTTCGTGTTCGGCATCTTCCACGGGTCGATGGATGTCGCGATGAACGGCTGGGCGGCACAGGTGGAAGGGCGGCTGAAGCGCAGCACCATGTCCATCTTTCATGCAGGTTTCAGTCTCGGCGCCGGGCTGGGAGCTGCAAGCGGTTTCTGGGCCGTTCAACAGGGGTTCGATCCAGGGCTGCACTTTGGGTTGATGGCCGGCGGGGGCGGAATATTGGCCGTCGCAATCATGATTGTAGGGGCGGATAACGAGCCGATGCCCAAGCGTGACACGACCTACAAAGGATTGATAGTCCTACCCTCGCGCACTCTCTTCTTCGTCGGCTTGATCGCCTTTGCCGTCTCGATGGGAGAAGGCGCAATGGTCGATTGGAGTGCAGTATACCTCGTAGTCGTTGTCGGGGCCTCGGAAGCGACCGCCGCGCTGGGGCTTGCTGCGTTCAGCGCGATGATGTTTCTAACGCGCCTTCTTGGCGGCCTTTTGGTCGACAGATCGGGGCCGGTCCGCATTACTCAGCTGAGCGCAGCCATCGCATTTTTTGGGCTCTTTCTCGTGATCGTCAGCGGCACGGCCTCCATGGCGATCTTCGGCTTTGCCTTGATCGGGGTTGGCTATGCCATCGTCATGCCCTTAGTGTTCTCACGCGCTGCCAACGATCCCGAACAAGCCGCAGGACCGGCGATTGCTAGCGTAGCCATGTTGGCCTATGGCGGGATGCTTCTGGGTCCACCGACAATCGGTTTTTTGGCAGAGATTATCGGCCTTAGGATGTCATTTGCAGTATTGTCAGGGCTAGCAGCAATGGCATTCGTTCTTGCACCTAGGTTGCGGCCGCCATTGTAGTAGAGGGCGTGCGCATGACTAAACGATCACTAATCTTCACAAAATTCTGCGAAACTTAGACATACGTTCCCACTAACGCCAATGAATGAGTGGAAAGTGTTTCCCCATTCATCGAAGAAAAGTTTGCTGGGTTCTGTAAAGGTCGAACTAGAACCCAAAACAGGCATCGGTGCGATCTGTAGCATCGGCCGATTTGGGCTCGATGTAGTCATTCGCTGCACCAAGTGCTAACGGCTGCTTCTCCGCGTTAAGCGGACACAGTACGCGGCGCCAAGAGGCATGATTGTCTTGGCACGTTGCGGGGGTCCCGAACTACACTGG
>Ga0209947_1001129_pt1 | contig 16126 bp, 13 predicted proteins | sample SalPonR2_B_D2_MG_FD_185706 | JGI IMG/M metagenome (GOLD analysis project Ga0209947, IMG submission 185706) | Salt pond soil microbial communities from South San Francisco under conditions of wetland restoration - Salt Pond MetaG R2_B_D2_MG... ... | reverse complement strand
AGCATATCTCAAGAATTCAGAGAAAATATGATTTCATAAAAAAGCAGAAGGAACTGGAGAGTCTTAAAAATGAACAAAAGCTTGAAAAACAAAAATTCCAGAGAAATATATTACTCCTTTCGGTTTTATTATTAATTATTGTTATAGCTTTTATCCTCAATAGTTACTATTCTAAGAAGAAATCTCTGCGAATAATTGAAGAAAAGAATAAAGAACTTGAAAGAGCAAGAGTTGAAGCTATTAAGGCAAATCAGCTAAAATCTGCATTCCTGGCAAATATGTCGCATGAAATACGTACGCCTATGAGTGCTGTCATTGGTTTTTCTGAGTTACTGGAAAATCCGGATCTTACAAAAAAGGAACAACATGAACTGATTGAAAGCATCCAGGAAAATTCTAACCGCCTTCTTGAATTGATTAATGATATTATTGATACTTCCAGGGTTGAAACAGAATCATTAAGCATTTCAAAAGTAAAGATGGATCTTTCGAAAACAATGAATAGGCTGGAAAAAAAATTTAAAACAAAGTACATTTCAAAATTAGATAAAATTTCTTTTCAGATTAAAGAGGATAATCTGAAATATATCTTTATGGATCCTATAAGGTTGGAGCAAGTCCTCAACAATCTGATAGACAATGCTTTTAAGTTTACTGAAGAAGGAAGAATTGAAGTACGGTACAGACAAGAAAAGATCAATGGAAAGGAAGTAGTTAAATTTGATATATCTGATACAGGATGCGGTATACCTGAAGAAAACCAACAAGATATTTTTGATCGTTTTAGCAAATTAGAGCATTCAAAAACAAAGTTTTACCAGGGTACAGGATTAGGCCTGGCTCTGGCAAGATATCTTGTAAATAAACTGGGTGGAAATATTTATGTGAATTCACAACCGGGAAGCGGATCGGTATTTACATTCTACGTTCCAACAGAAGAACCATAAAAATCTGTTAACTATATAAGTCAGAGAATTAAATAATAATTTCCAGATATTTTTTCACAAATATTTTTATTGTGATTATTATTGGTAAGAGTGAAACTGAAATTCCATTCCGCTTATTTCCTGGAAAGTTTCTCCTGAATCAAGAATATCATCATCTTCTTCAAGATAATGCCACTCAATGGTAACATTTTTTCCTTTTTCCTTAAGCTTTTTGATATTATTAATTAATTCAAAAATCATTTTAGAAGAAGCCGTGTTAAAGTATTCGAACTTGAATACAACCTTGGTTTTTTCCTGGGGTTTTTCTATATACTTTTCAACCCATTGTAATATGGGATGAAAAAGTTGTTTGGCATTTTCAGGAATGGAACGTCCACTCAGATATATTTCACCTTCGTCATAATTGAGATATATCTCAGGAGTTTTAACGGTTCCTTTAAATTTAACCAGGTTTTTACTGGCTGCTTCTTCAAGCTTTTTTATTAGTATTCTTTGATTTTGAGGACTCATATAATAGAAATTCTAATATTATTCATAACTTATATAATTAAAGGGAATCTCTGTTATGTCAGAATAATCTTCCCCTGCTTCAAGCATATCGTCATCTTCTTCAATGTAGTACCAGTCAACAGAGAGATTGGTATTATCATGTAAATCTTTTAGTTTTTCAATAATGTCCAGAATCATTTTAGAGGAAGCTGTATTAAAATATTCAAAATTAAATACAACTTTTGTACTATCCTGGGGTTCTTTAAGATAATTGTCAATCCATTCAATTATCGGGTTGTAAAATTCTTTCACATTCTCTGGTAAAGAACGTCCTGAAAACTCCATTGTTCCATTATCTTTATCTAATTTTACCTCAGGGGTGGATTGTGTTTTTTCTACGTAAAAAGTTTCCGGATAATTGTTTTCTGCCATGTTTTATTTGTTTTTTAATTAGTAACCAATAACCCAAAGGATCCTCTGATTATCAATACATTCATCTGTAATTTTTAGAAGTCCTTTATTTACATCTATAAGTTTGTTTAAATACTTTTCCCATTTCTTCTCCCAATCTTTGTCATTCTCTTCCAATGTTTCCAGGAACTCATCTCCAAGAAAAATATTATTTATATGTTCTTTGAAATCTTGTAAACAATTAATATTAGTTAATGTTTTCAGCTTTTTATTTAATTCATTTCTTAAAGGTACAATTTTTCTTAAATTATACTTTGTCGCTCCATAGAATTCATAAAGTTTGTTGCTGTTTTCAAAACATTCAATGAATAAATTAAATACTTCACTCTGCATATATTGCGACTCGGAATCCCCTTTGATGTAATTATCATTGTCTCCGGTAGTATTTAACTCAACTATATTTAAATAATCCGCATTAAAAATCTCAATTCTAAGATTGTTTTTATCCATAAATTAGGATTTTATCTATTCCAAAAATATAAAAATATAATTTGATATTAAATAATTGCTACAACATTTTTTAGCAATTATTTAAATAATCAGTGTTTAAACCTGAATTATTCATAGAAAATGAACAAATTCAAATAAATCAAAGATAGACATTCTGATACCTCAAATATCCCAAAAAATATTTGTTTATTTTTTACAAATGCATCAATTTCAGGGCTTCTCCTGCGTTGCAAAAACCTTGAAATAGAACACTATGTCTGCGGTTTTCGACGCCTTGTATCTACCCTAAACTTGATGCATGAATAATTCAGGTAAAAACAGTATTGTTTCAATTATGATTTCTTTTTGCCATTCTTCTGGAATGAAAGTCACATAACTTATTTTCCGCGTTTTCTGCATGCGACTTTACCCATTTAAGCTCTATGTACTTATTGTTTAAGAGTTTCCAAAGGATTTTCCATCTTTTTTTATCTTTTACTTTATCTCCATTGGCTGTTTTCCAATTGTTTAAGCGCCAGTTTATGATCCATTCGCTAATGCCTTTTATTACATATTGGCTGTCTGTGATAATTCTTATTTCTTTTTGTCTTTTTAAATGTTGAACTCCTTTTATAACAGCCTGGAGTTCAATAGTGTTGCTTTTTATCTTTTTTGTTTTGTAGGTATAGACTTTATTGGGTTTCCCTGGTTTTTTTATCAGTATTGAGTAGCCTCCTTTTTTATCTGATTGAATATAGGCCCCATCAGTATATACCTCAGATATATCAGGAGTTTTACTGTTTGTTTTATATATCTGTTCTTTGTTGTTTTTTCTGTTTATTACTGTGACTTTTTGCTTATTAAATTTCTCCTGGCCAGGGTTGTTTTCATGAAGAATAAAGTTCAGACGGAATCCTTTGTAAAAAGTATCGCGTCTCTTATTGTTAAGTATTCGATATAATTGAAATTTTCTTTCTTTGAGAAATGTATTTAACGTACTTGCTGAATCTTTGAAAATAATGGTTTTGCTTGATGTATTATATTGTATATCCACTGCCTCGTGTTCATCATTGATCCGGATGTTAAATAAGTCATCCCTGGCACTTGTTATTCTCATATGAAAGGAGAATTTGTCCATTATTTTCCGTTTTTGATAAAGATAATATTTTTTCAACAATTTTTTTGTTTATCAACATACGCCATATTGGCATTTTTTTTAATCAGATCATGACTTTTTGTCTTGTTTTATGCATGATTTTTAAATGGCAAAGGATTTGATAACTATAGGTGAAAATTTTTGAAGGAGGTTAATTATTATGAATTTAAACAATTTTACGATAAAGTCGCAGGAGTCAATCCAAAAGGCCTTCTCTATTGCTGAAGGTTATCAGAACCAGGCCATAGAAACTGCCCACTTATTCAAAGGGGTTATGAGTGAAGCCCAGAATATAGTGGACTACCTGTTAAAAAAGCTGGGCGTTTCGGTAAATAATATCGATAATGTCCTGAATAAAATTATTGAATCTTATCCTAAAGTTTCAGGTGGAGAACCTTATTTATCAAACAATGCTTCCGGGGCTTTACGGGAAGCGATGAATTCTTCGAAGGATTTTGGTGATAAGTTTGTGGCAGTAGAACACATTATAATGGGAATCTTCACAAATGGAGATGATGTTTCGCAACTTCTGAAAGATAATGGGGTAGATAAAAAAAGTTTGAAAGCTGCCATCGAAGAGATGAGGAAAGGGGAGCAAGTAGACAGCCAAACAGCTGAAGATAAATTTGATGCGTTGAATCGTTTTGCTATAAACCTTATTGAAAGCGCAAGGAATGGGAAACTTGATCCGGTAATTGGACGCGATGAAGAAATTCGCAGGATTCTTCAGATTCTTGCAAGGCGAACAAAAAATAACCCGGTTTTAATTGGGGATGCCGGTGTTGGAAAAACAGCAATTGCCGAAGGAATTGCTCACAGGATTGTAAGTGGGGATGTGCCTGAAAACCTGAAAAGTAAACAAATCTTTGCGTTGGACATGGGAGCCTTAATTGCAGGAGCTAAATATAAAGGTGAATTTGAAGAAAGATTGAAAGCAGTGGTGAAAGAAGTAGTAAATTCTGAAGGTGATATTGTGTTGTTTATTGATGAAATCCACACGCTTGTTGGTGCTGGTAAGTCGGAAGGTGCAATGGATGCAGCCAATATCCTGAAACCTGCCCTGGCAAGAGGTGAACTTCGGGCTATTGGGGCAACAACATTAAATGAATACCAAAAGTATTTTGAACAGGATAAGGCTCTTGAAAGAAGGTTTCAAAAGATAATAATTGATGAACCTGACGATATGAGCGCCATTTCAATATTGAGAGGAATCAAGGGACGATACGAAAATCACCATAAAATAAGGATAAAAGATGATGCGATTGTAAACGCAGTTGAGTTGTCTAAAAGATATATAACTGACAGGTTCCTGCCTGATAAAGCAATTGACCTTATAGATGAGGCAGCTTCGAAACTAAGGTTAGAAATGAATTCTGTTCCAGAAAGCATTGACGATATTGAAAGGAAGATTAAACAACTTGAGATCGAAAAGGAAGCTGTTAAAAGAGAAGGAGGCAAACAAAAAAATAAAGAGGTTGATGAACAACTTGCAAATCTAAAAGAAGAAAGAAATCAGCTTCGCGCTAAGTGGGAACAGGAGCGAAAGCTTGTTGATCAGATACAGAAAAACAAAGAAGCAATTGAAAATTATAACCATGAAGCAACAGTTGCTGAACGTGAAGGAAATTACGAGAAGGTAGCTGAACTCAGGTATGGAAAAGTAAAGGAAGCTGAGAATGAAGTACAGAAATTACAGAAGGAACTGAGAGAAGTACAGGGAGAAGATGCTTTGATTAAGGAAGATATTGACGGGGAAGACATTGCCGAAGTAGTTGCCCGATGGACAGGCATTCCTGTTAGTAAAATGTTGCAAAGTGAAAAAGAAAAACTGCTCAGACTTGAAGATGAATTACATAAACGGGTTGTAGGTCAGGACGATGCTATAGAGGTCGTATCTGATGCAGTAAGAAGAAGCAGGGCCGGTTTACAGGATGAGAAAAAACCTATTGGTTCATTTATATTTATGGGCACAACCGGAGTTGGTAAGACAGAACTGGCAAGAGCACTTGCAGAATTTTTATTTGACGATGAAAACATGATGACCCGTATTGATATGTCTGAATACCAGGAAAGACATAGTGTGTCAAGGTTGGTTGGAGCACCACCGGGATATGTTGGTTATGATGAAGGTGGTCAGTTAACAGAAGCAGTCAGAAGAAAGCCTTATTCAGTGATTTTGCTCGATGAAATAGAAAAAGCACATGCAGATGTATTTAATATTCTTCTGCAGGTACTGGATGAAGGCCGATTAACTGACAATAAAGGCAGAACGGCTGATTTTAAAAATGCCATCATTATCATGACATCCAATATTGGAACTGATGTCATTCAGCAAAAAATGGATGAACTAACAGATCCTTCTAAAACTGGCGTTTATGATAAGGTGAAAAATGAAATCCTGGGATTATTAAAGAAAACCATTCGACCAGAGTTTATTAACAGGTTGGATGAAATTGTTATGTTTAAACCGCTTTCTAAAGAAGAGATAAAAAAGATTGTAACATTACAGTTTAACCTGATGAGCCAGCGACTGAGAAAACAACAAATAAGTGTAGATATTACTGATAAGGCCACAGAGCTTATAGCTAAACAGGGATACGATCCTCATTATGGAGCTAGACCTGTAAAAAGAGTGATTCAAAAGAATCTTATTAATGAACTGTCGAAAAAAATCCTTCAGGATCAGATTGATAAAGATAAAAAAGTCATTATTGATTCAGATGGAGAGAATATTCAGTTTAAAAACTAAACAGACATCAGTTTGTTAAAAAAAAGCCGCGATTGTTCAGAACAATTGCGGCTTTTATACTGAATATTTTTATTTAGAAACTATTGACACAGTCATCTACACTGTCGTGAATTTCGAAAACATTATGTAATTGAAGTAACTTAACAAGCTCCATCACATCGGGTGAAATATTACATATTTTAAAAACACTGTCATTGTTTTTTGCATTTCTAAGTATTGATAGCAATGCTCCAAACCCAGAACTATCAACATATTCAATACCTTCTAAATTGAGTACAATTTTTTTCCCTGGCTTATTAAATATTGAGCAATTTCTTCTTTTAAGGATTGTGCAACAAGAATGTTCAATTTACTAACGTTCTCAAATGACAGTATTTCAATCCCATTTCTTGATTCACTTTTTAACATAGATCTTATTTTTAAGAGTTATTAACTAAGTTCGTTTATGCAAATTTACTAATATTTTTAAAAAAATATATAATTTATTTATATTTAGCTATGTTTAGTTGTTTTGTAAACTGCAATATAAAAAAAAATCCATTAAAAGAAAAAATTATTCAATATTTATTATTTATATCTGTAAGCTATTTTTGAGGATATTTAAAAATTATTATTTTTACAAATGAAATGTTCTTAAAATATTTTCATAAGTTACGGCTTATTAAATAAATGTTTTGAGTGTTACTTAAGTTAGTAAATGTTTATTGTTAACATCTTAAACTTATTCATTATCACTCATTTATTCATTAATTTGTACTATAAAATTCCAACCAGATGAGACTAAAAGTAATTACCATACTTTTTTTTGTACTTCTTTCAGGTTATAAGTGTCATGCACAAAAACCTGATAAAGATGCAAAAATGAAATACAATAAGGCGGTTGATCTTGTAAACAGCAACGATTTTGATCAGGCACTGCATAATTTCAACCTGGCACTGAATGCCTATCCTGATTTTAATAAAGCATTGCTTGAAAGAGGAAAAATTTATTTTAAACAGCATAAATACGATATAGCTCTCAGAGATTTTGAAAAGGTGATTGAATTATCTGAACAGAATGGAGAGGCCTATTTTTACAGAGGGTATCTGAAATTTAAAAATCAAGAATTGAATTCTGCCCTGGAAGATTTTACAGTAGCTATTCAGTCTGGGTATAAAGATGCAATGGTTTATTACCTGAGAGGCATAACAAATTACAAACTAAAGGATTATGAAAATGCTGTTTTGAATTTAACAATGGCTATTGATGGAAAGTATAATTTTGGTTATGCATATCACGAGCGTGCAATTGCTAAGATTGAGAAAGAAGATTATCGGGGGGCAATTAATGATTTCAACAAAGCCCTTAAATATGGAACAGAAAAACCTTTTGTTTATTGTAATATGGGTGAAGCACTTCTTGAACTCTCTGATTATAAAAAAGCCATTGAGATTTTTACAAAAGCAATAGGATTAGACCCAAATTATTTTAAAGCCTACATTAACAGAGGTAATGCAAAGGCGTCTCTTGAAAAATTCGAAAGTGCTTTACTTGATTATAAGAAAGCTCTTAAAATAGATAAAAAAAATGGGGTACAGGCTGAAAATAATATAGGAGTTGTTTACCTGAAACAGGGAGAGTACAATAAAGCCGTAGAATCATTTACTAAAGTGATTGAAAAGAACCCGGAAATAGGAGGAGCATATCTCAACAGAGGTGTTGCATGGGAGAATCAGGGGAAATTCAGTAAAGCTTGCATAGATTGGATTAAAGCCAAAGAATTGGGAATTGAAGAGGCTAAAGAATATTTAAAAGATTGTGACTAAGATTATTCTAAATATTAAATGAAATAAGGAGTAAAAAATTATATCTGACTAGGAGATAAAATATTTCTACAATCCCGAAAAAACAAAATGTAATGAAATATCCTCAGACAAAAATATTATTCATCGCAACAGTAATTATTTTAATTGTTTCAAATACGTCTTTTGGCCAAAAAGATATTCGTATTAAAAGACGAAATTTTAAGATCGAAAATAAAGAAGGATTTAAGGAAGCATGGAAACACAGACGTAAAGCCGACAGACACTTTGAAGAAGGTGTAGGCTTTTTTGATAAGGCCCTGAAACATTATAAAATAGCTTATAATTATAACAGCGAAAATCCTGCACTTAATTATAAAATGGGCGTTTGCTATTTGGTCCTCAGAGATAATGAAAAGGCTATTGAAGCCTTTAATAAAGCCCTTTCAAGCGAGGAATTAGTAGCTGCGGACATTTTTTACCTTTTGGGCAGAGCATATCACCTGAATTATCAATTTGAAGAGGCTACCGAATATTACAGGAAATGTCTGGAAGTGGACATTCTCAATGAGCTTGAAGAAACCAAGAAAGAAATAAATGTTTATATAAGGCAATGCCAGTCTGGTATTGAATTGATGAACAATCCTGTTCGGGTAAATGTCAATAATATGGGTACGAATATTAACTCAAAATACGATGATTATGGCCCGGTAATTCATCCTAATGATTCTATCCTCTATTTTACCTCCAGAAGGAAAAATGAAAAAAATGATGAAAGATGGGTGGTGGATAATCGTTTTTATTCAGATATTTATAAATCTGAACTAAAAGATGGCAAATGGCAAAAGGCTAGTGTTCTTCCCAGGAGAATCTACTCCAGACACAATGATGCAATACTTGAAGTAACAGAAGATCCAGACCGATTATATATTTATCGAGGCGATAAAAAAGGCGGAGACATCTATTACTATGAGATGAAACGAGGAAAATGGAGAGGACCAAAAAAGTTTTCTTCTAATATTAATACCAGAGACAAAGAAACAGCTATTTCTTTTACTGAGGATAAACGAACAGTATTTTTTGTTTCTGATTATGAAGAACAGACACTTGGGAAGAAAGATGTATTTATGGCTAATAAAAATAACAAAGGAAAATGGGAGGAAATATATAATCTTGGAGGAATCGTTAACTCATGGCTTAATGAAGAAGGTGTTTATATCAGTACACTGGAGGACAGACTTTATTTTAGTTCAGAAGGACAAAGCTCAATGGGAGGATATGATATTTTTTATACAGAAAGAGATGTTGATGGAAACTGGGAGGAACCGGTAAATTTAGGGTATCCCGTGAATACTCCGTATGATGATGTGCTTTTCCAAATGTCTAATAAAACAGATAAAAAAGGTTATTTTTCCTCAATAAGAGAGGATACACATGGAAAGAAAGATCTTTATGAAGTTATTTTCCTTGGAGAAGAGAAAGATTATTTCGTGTTTTTCGGACAGGATTCCCTGGCATGGACAATGGAACCAAAAGAAGAACTTTTTTATAAAACACCCGAAAAACTTGCTATAGACACAACAATCTACCTGGTTGGAAATGTTCTTGATAAAAATTCAAAAGAAGGTGTGAAAGGAAGACTACAAATTATTGATAATGAAAAGAACAAAGTGATAGCTACTTATCTTTCCGATACTTTAGGAAATTATAAAATACGACTGGCAGAAAAGAAAAAATATGGGGTTGAAATTACGGCTAAAGATTACCTTTTCTTTGCTGAGGAAATTAATATGAATCAGATGGAAATTAAAAACGACAGTATACATAAAAACTTCCTGCTGGATAAGGTAGAGGTAGGTAAAAAGGTTGTGTTGGAAAACATATATTTTGAAACGGGTAGCGATAAACTTAAACCTGAATCCTACGCAGAGCTGGATAGAGTGGTAAAACTCCTTGAAAATAATGCATCCATTAAACTTGAAATTTCCGGGCATACCGATAATGTTGGTTCTTATATCGCTAACAAGAGACTGTCAAAATCCAGGGCTAAAAGTGTAGTCGATTACCTGGTTGGCCATGGTATCAGCAAATCTCGACTGACTTTTGAGGGATATTCCTTTACCCGGCCAATAGCCCCTAATGATACCCCTGAAGGAAGAAGAAGAAACAGAAGGGTGGAGTTTGAAATACTTGAGAAATAAAATTTTATATGGGATCAGATTTGATCCCATTTTTCTTTATAAGGATTGTCTGACTTATTTATTGAAGTTTTAGAAACCTTTATTTTTGATTTTTCCCATATAGAATCTTCAAAAAATTATTTAGTTTTGTCGACCGTAACAAAAATCTATTTATAAATTCATTAAATAATATTACCATGAAAAATACAGTTCTGATAAATAAGCATAAAGCATTAGGCGCTAAATTAGTTGATTTCGCAGGATATCAAATGCCTATAGAATATTCTGGTGTGAGTGATGAACATATTACCGTAAGAGAAAAAGTGGGTATTTTTGATGTATCTCATATGGGTGAGTTTTGGGTTAAAGGAGCTGGTGCATTTGATCTTGTGCAAAAAGTATCGGCAAACAATGCTGCTAAATTAAAACCGGGGAAAGCCCAGTACACCTGTCTGCCCAACGGACAGGGAGGACTTGTCGATGATTTTCTTGTGTATAAATTCGATGATGAAAAATATATGCTTGTAGTGAATGCTGCAAACATTGAGAAAGACTGGAACTGGATAGAGAAACAAAATACAATGGGCGCAGAAATGGAAGATGTTTCTGATGAGATGGCATTACTTGCTATTCAGGGCCCCAAAGCTCAGGCTACACTGGAAAAAATTACTGATGAGAACCTGGGCGAAATGAAACCATTCCGGTTTAAGATAGGACAAATAGGAGGAGCAGAAAATGTAATTATTTCTTCTACAGGCTATACAGGTGAGCATGGTTTTGAGCTGTATCTGAACAACAAAGACGCTGAAAAAGTTTGGGATGCTGTTCTCGAAGCAGGTGAAGAATTTGGAATTAAACCTATTGGACTTGGTGCAAGAGACACCCTAAGGCTTGAAGCTGGTCTTTGCCTCTACGGCAACGATATTGACGATACTACCTCACCCATTGAAGCAAATCTTGGATGGGTTGTTAAATTTGCAGAAGATAAAGATTTTATTGACAAAGACTATCTGTGGAAACAAAAACAGGAGGGAGTAAGCAGAAAACTGGTTGGATTTGTTATGAAGGAAAGAGGAATTCCAAGACAACACTATAAGATTGTTGATAAAGATAACAATGAAATTGGCGAAGTGACTTCAGGAACTATGTCACCAATGATGAAACAAGGGATAGGCATGGGATATGTAAAACAGGAATTTGAACAGCCGGGAACAGAAATTTTTATACAAATAAGGAAAAAGACTCTGAAAGCAGAAGTTGTTAAGTTACCGATTTACAAAAAATAATTAAGATAGCTAATTTATTGATAAATGCTGAACGGGATCATATTAGATTCATGAACTTCGTTCAGCATTCTGTTTTAAAACACTAATTATGAACAGGCCTAATAATGTAGAAGTGGTTTTTACCCCGGAAATGTATCCGAATTTCGAAAATGAAGAGGCAAATGTAGTAATAATAGATATATTAAGAGCAACCTCTGCAATTTGCACAGCATTTGAAAATGGTGTGGACGAAATGATACCGGTTCCTTCAATAGAGAAAGCCCGCAAAAGAAAAGAAGAAGGATATATTGTTGCTGCAGAAAGGGATGGAAATGTTCTTGATTTTGCGGATTTTGGTAATTCTCCTTTTAATTTTACTGAAGACAGAGTGAAAGGAAAGCAAATAGCCTACAGCACAACAAACGGTACAAGGGCCATCCATACTGCAAAAGGAAGCAATATGGTTATAATAGCTTCTTTTATTAATTTGTCTGCTGTTGTTAACCTGCTGGCAAAAGAAAACAGGGATGTTATTATCTTGTGTGCCGGCTGGAAAGGAAAATTTTGCCTGGAAGATACTCTTTGTGCTGGAGCTATAGCTGAACAACTTTTAGCTTCTGGCTCTTTTAATACAATCTGCGACTCAGCAAAAGCTTCAGTTGATTTGTGGAAACTAGCTCAACCGAATCTTTTAAAATATGTGGATAAGGTAGCCCAACGGGAAAGGCTCCAAAGACTCGGGTTAGATGATGTTATAGAGTATTGTCATACTCCTGATTCTTCTGATAAAATTCCTGTATATAAAAATGACAGACTTATAGAAATTAGTAATCTTTAAAAGGGTTGCAGACTTATCATTTCTGATATTTTTTATGTTAAAGAGTTAATACATTGAAATAAATCATTGTACACTTCCAAATAATTTTATAAATTTCACAAGTGATTTTATTATTTTAATTATTCAGATACTAATAATTTAAACAATTGATTATGAAAAAACATAATTTTTACGCAGGACCATCAATTATGCCTCAGTTTACAATTGAAAATACAGCCGAGGCGATAAAAGACCTCGACGGTATCGGTCTGTCTCTAATGGAAATATCTCACAGAAGCAAAGAGTTTGATGCTATTATTAAAGAAGCTCAGGCTTTGTTTAAAGAATTGCTTGATATTCCGGATGGATATCATGTGCTCTTTTTAGGAGGTGGTGCCAGTACTCAGTTTTTAATGGTTCCATACAATCTTTTCAGGAATAAGGCTGCTTACATGAATACTGGCAGCTGGGCAAAAAAAGCCATTAAAGAAGCCAAATTATTTGGTGACGTTGATGTCGTTGCTTCTTCAGAAGAGGACGGGTTTAATTATATTCCAAGAAATTATCAGCTTCCCGGCGATGCTGATTATTTTCACATCACTTCAAACAATACAATCAGCGGAACAGAATTAAAAGAGGATCTTGATGTTAGTATGCCATTGGTTGCAGATATGTCATCAGATATATTTAGCAGACCTATAGATGTTTCAAAATATGCCATTATTTATGGTGGTGCTCAGAAAAATCTGGCTCCCGCAGGAGTAACTTTCATAATTGTAAAAGAAGATGTATTGGGTAAAGTGGACAGAACCATTCCTACCATGATGGATTATAATACACACATTAAAAAAGAATCTCTCTTTAATACTCCTCCGGTTGTGCCTATCTATTCAGCTTTACAAACTCTTAAATGGTTGAAACAAAAAGGTGGAGTAAAAGAAATGAATAAAATCAATAACGAGAAAGCAGGAATGCTCTATGAAGAAATTGAGCGTAATAAACTTTTCAGGCCTGTGGTTCAAAAGGAAGAAGATCGCTCAATAATGAATGTAACTTTCGTTATGAACGAAGAATATAAAGACTTGGATAAAGAGTTTCTTGAATTCGCCGGTTCTAAGGGAATGGTTGGAATTAAAGGGCACCGTTCTGTTGGTGGTTTCCGTGCATCTCTTTATAATGCATTGCCAAAAGAGAGTGTAGAAGCACTTATTGCAGCCATGAAGGAATTTGAAAATAAAAAAGCTTAATTAATTGTCAAACTTAATCCATGCCGATTTTTATCGGTATGGATTTTTAAAATAATAAGCAATATGAAAAAACTGTTAGTTGCTACCGTAAAACCTTTTCACCCCAATGCTGTGGAAGGTATTAAGGATATCTGTAATAAGGCTGGTTATGAATTTAACCTGCTGGAAAAATATAACGACCAATCTGAACTGATCGAGGCAGTTAAAGATGTGAATGCTTTGATTGTAAGAAGTGACAAAGTAACAAAAGAAGTTATTGATGCGGCTGATAACCTGGAAATTGTAGTTCGTGGCGGCGCTGGTTATGATAACGTTGATCTTGAAGCAGCTACTGCAAAAAATGTAGTTGTTATGAATACCCCCGGCCAGAATTCAAATGCTGTGGCAGAATTAGCCCTGGGAATGATGGTGTTTTTTGTAAGAAATAAATACAATGGGAAAGCCGGAACTGAATTGAGAGGTAAAAAACTTGGAATTCACGCTTTTGGTAATGTCGGTTCTTATGTGGCCGAAATTGCTAAGGGATTCGGAATGGATGTTTATGCCTACGATCCTTATGCCGATGAAGAAAAAATTAAAAAAGCAGGAGTTAAAAAAGTAGACAAGGTAGAGGATCTATACAAAACTTGTCAGTATATTTCTCTGCATATTCCGTCTAATGACAAAACAAAAGGCTCAATTGGCTTTGACTTATTAAGCAAATTACCGGAGAATGGAACGCTTGTTAACACAGCAAGAAAAGAGGTGATTAATGAAGAAGGTTTAATCAAAACTTTTGAAAACAGATCTGATTTTAAATATTTAACAGATATTGCGCCTGATTGCAAAGAAACTTTGGAAGAAAAATTTACAGACAGGTATTTTGCAACTCCTAAAAAAATGGGAGCACAAACAGCAGAAGCCAATATTAATGCAGGATTGGCAGCAGCAAATCAGATCGTGGATTATTTCAAGAATGGAGTAACCACATTTAAAGTAAATTAAGATAACTGAGTAGCATACCAAATTAATATTGAAAACTATGGCAAAGGTAAAACCATTTAAAGGAATAAGACCCCCGAAAAATATCATAGAAGAGCTGGCTTGTTTGCCTTATGATGTTATGAATACGGAAGAGGCACGCCAAATGGCTAAAGGAAAAGAAAAGTCCTTATTGCATATTACAAGAGCTGAGATTGATCTTCCTGAAGGAACAGATATTCACGCACAGGAAGTGTACGATAAATCAAGAGAAAATTTTAAAAAGTTCCTGGATAATGAATGGCTTGAGCAGGAAGAAAAACCAAAGTTTTATATTTATGCACAAACCATGAATAACAGAACTCAATATGGTATTGTGGGAGCGGCAGCAGTTGATGATTATCTGAACGGTATAATTAAAAAACATGAACTTACCAGACCTGATAAAGAAGAAGACAGAATGAAAAATGTTCGTATCAATAATGCGAATATGGAACCTGTTTTCTTTACTTATCCTGCTGTAAGTGAAATTGATGAAGTTGTGAACAGTGTCGTTGAGAATAAAGAACCCGAGTATGATTTTGTAGCCGATGATGGGTTTGGTCATCATTTTTGGGTTGTTGACGATGATGAAACAAACCGTAGAATAGAAGAACTCTTTGATAAAAAAGTGCCTTATACTTATGTTGCTGATGGTCACCATCGTACTGCAGCAGCTGCTTTGGTTGGAAAAGAAAAACGTGAAAACAACCCTAATCATACAGGCGATGAGGCTTATAATTATTTTTTAGCTGTTCATTTTCCTGACAACCAGCTGCATATTCTTGATTATAACCGTGTTATCAAAGATCTGAATGGAAATACTTCTGAACAGTTTATCGAAAAACTAAAGAAAGGTTTTGTTATTGAAGAAAAAGGGGAAAAGGCATACAGACCTCAAAAGTTGCACGAGTTTTCAATGTATCTTGATGGCAAATGGTATGCTTTGAATGCTAAGCCCGAAACATATGATGATAATGATCCGATAGGTGTACTGGATGTAACCATTCTGACCAGGCAGGTTCTGGAACCTATTCTTGATATCGAGGACCTTAGAACTTCTAAAAGGATTGATTTTGTAGGAGGAATCAGGGGCCTCGAAGAACTTGAACGTAGAGTAGATAAAGGCGATATGAAAGTGGCTTTTGCACTTCATCCGGTTTCATTGCAACAATTAATCGATATCGCTGATACCGGAAACATCATGCCACCAAAAACTACCTGGTTTGAACCTAAGTTAAGAAGTGGACTTGTAATTTATAAGTTTGAAGATTAAATTAAAGTCACAGATAAGGCAAGCCCCGGTTTTTTTCCGGGGCTTTTTTTTATTATTTTTGAGTGATCTAAATTGTCTTAAATTTATGAATATAGCGGAAAAGATTGAGGCTTTTAAAAAGGAAGATATCCCATCTTCAGTGAAGCTAATAGCCGTATCAAAAACAAAACCTGCTGAAGATATTCTGGAAGCTTACAATGGAGGGCATAAAATATTTGGTGAAAATAAAGTACAGGAACTGGTTCCAAAATACGAAGAGTTGCCCAAAGATATTGAATGGCATATGATTGGACATCTTCAGTCGAATAAGGTAAAATAT
>Ga0209947_1001128_pt1 | contig 16137 bp, 10 predicted proteins | sample SalPonR2_B_D2_MG_FD_185706 | JGI IMG/M metagenome (GOLD analysis project Ga0209947, IMG submission 185706) | Salt pond soil microbial communities from South San Francisco under conditions of wetland restoration - Salt Pond MetaG R2_B_D2_MG... ... | reverse complement strand
ATCCGGCGGACTTCGTGCACCGATAGGTTGTGGCTGGCCGCTAGGGCACGCGCTTCTTCAAATTCGACATTAAACCGCCAGCGTCCGTCCGGGAGGCGGCATTCTTTACCGACCACCGGACCCAACAAGGTTTCGCGTGTTGCGGGACGGCGAGGTAGTTTGTGCCGATCGGCGCGATAGCGCCGGACGCCGATGGTGCCTGTCGACACGAACAGCAGTTGTTCCAATGCATCGGCTCGGCCGTCGGCGCACAGCACGGTCAGTTGGATTCCGACGCGTCCTTTTTTCATCACGCAGGGCGTTTGGATCACGTCGACTGCGCCGGCTTCGAGCAGTGCGTCAGCGGTGGCGGCCAAATCTTCCGCCGGAGTGTTGTCGACGTTGGTTTCCAGCACCGTCACGCGGTCGAATTCGATGCCGCCCTGCCCTCGCGTCTGGTCGACGTCCCCGATCAGGACCCGGAGCACGTTGGCTTGTTCCGCCAAGTCTCTTTGGCCCGCACCGTAACCGATCGCGGTGGGTGTCATGGCGGGCAGCGAGCCGAAGTGGCGGGCGGAAGCTTTGAGGATTGCCGCTCCGGTGGGAGTCGTCAGTTCGTGCGGGACGTCGCTCGGTGCAATCGGAATGCCGCACAGCAATTCGGCCGTCGCCGGTGCGGGAATGGAAACGCGTCCGTGGGCGATGGTGATGAAACCGGTACCCGTTGGCACCGGAGAGGCTTCGACCGCATCGATGCCGAGGTCATCCAAGGCGATGGCCGTTCCCACGATATCGGCAATCGAGTCGATCGCGCCAACTTCGTGAAAATGGACTTTTTGAATCGTCGTCCCGTGGACTTTGGCCTCCGCGACCGCCAGGGCCCCAAAGATTTCCGAGGCACGCAGCTTTGCAGACGGCGTAATTTCGGTCGCCTGTTCGATCATCGCCTCAATGTGATGGAGGTGCCGATGAGCATGTTCGGGGGGGTGGTCGATCTTCACCTGCACCGCACGAAAACCGCATTTCCGCACGATCTCGGTCGATATTTCCAGTTCTCCCAGCCCCAGGCTGTGAACGCCTGTGCGGATCGTCTCGAGTGACGCGCCGGCGTCGATCAAGGCTCCCAGCGTCATATCGCCGCTAATTCCGCTCAGACAATCAAAATAGGCGATCCGCATCGATGGCTCTCCGTTGAAAGTGGCGTTGCCTTCTGGAGTTCTTCCAGTAGAATCCGGGATTCTGATGACTAAGAGGGACTCTGCCGAGCCCCCAACTGAATAGTTTCACGCCGAACCGTTTGTTGATTAGTGAGATAGAGACCAATGAAGGTTGTAAGCTCGATCGGAGCCCTAAAGTATCGCCACCCCGACTGCCAAGTGGTTCGTCGCCGTGGTCGCATTTATGTGATTTGCAAGAGCAACCCGCGCTTCAAAGTGCGTCAGGGTGGTGCGAAAATCAAGAAAGCGCGACGCTAAGTCGTTAAAGCCGACCGCGTTGCCGCATCTTTCCTAAACGATCTGATGCGTATCTTGGCGTTCCAAATCAGACTTTTCGTCCGAGGTTGCCGATGGGTGTGTTGAGTCAACTCCACACCATCGCACCCCTTTTCCGGACGTGTCCGCATGTCGCCCGTTCAATCGGCTCCGCCTTCCGACCCAGCTCCAGGCGGTTTGTTGCAGGAATTGGAACGTCGTCAAGACGAAGTGCTGGCTCAGATTGACGTGTTGGACGCCAAAGTCAACGCGATCTTGAGTGAGCTGGGGGTTCAGGGGATCGCCGAGCCGATTGATTCTTGAGCTCCCCCTTTCCGTGGAACGAGAACCTTGCGTGGAACGATACCTTTCTGAGCGGCGGTTACTGATCGGCTGGTGTGGACTTCGTTCATCATCGCGGATCCTTCTTTGACGCTCCGCTGACGCTGTCTTTGACGAGCGACTTTGCTGGACTATTTTGTTAGGCTCCGGCGTCGACTACGCTACCCAAACGGGTTTGCCACCGGGAAGATCGTCGCCCTGTTCCCCGAGTTCGGTCGCCATGACTCGGCGACCCCCGCGACGGTGAAGCAATCGGGCAACTTGCTTGGTATGGAGGATCACCATGAATTCCAAACGCGTCTTGTTCGTCTGCTTGGGCAATATCTGTCGTTCGCCGACCGGTGAGGCGGTGTTGCGTCACGTTGCCGAGCGCGATGGGGTGTCGGTGCATGTCGATTCGGCGGGAACCATCGGTTATCACGCCGGCCATCGAGCGGATCAACGGATGCGGTCCGCAGCCGCCGTGAGGGGGTACACGCTGGATAGCCGCGCACGTCAGGTCACGCAACGCGACATGCATCAGCACGATTTGGTAATCGCCATGGATCGCGAAAATTTCTCGCACCTGCAGCAGCTCGCCGGAGGGGCGGGCAAACATATTTTGATGTTAAGCGATTTTCTGAAGAGTGATCCACAGTGGCCTCGCGACGTGCCAGATCCTTACTATGGTGAGTCGGATGGATTTGACTATGTGCTCGACATGATCGAAGCCGCTTGTCCGGCGATCTTGCAAAAACTCAGCGAAGAGAGTTAGCTAATCAAACCGCAACGGATCGGCCTCGCATTTTGCACTCCTTGGCACCACCGGATGATCAGCCATGCATGAGCGCTTTCGTCGGACATTTTTCAGAACCTTGTTTCTGGTTGCGATCGCACCTTGCGTTTGGGTCACTCCGGATGGCTTGTTGGCTCAAGATTCTGTGCCGCTCGAGGGGCCGCTCGATCCATCGCTACCCGCTCCTGTCCAGCCCATCCAGCCGCCTGCTCTGCCGCCTGCAGAAAAAATCCAGCAGACGATCGACAGCATCAAGGAAGACGCCGCGTTGAAGCCGGAGTTGCAGACGCAGTTGGTCGACCGCTACACGCGGGTCTTGCAGTCCCTTGCCAAAGCGACCGAAGCCAAGCAGCAACTGTACGTTTTGCAGTCAACCACAAAATCGGCTAGCAAACGTCTCGCGTCGATCCGTGCACAGTTAGAGCAACCGGTCGACGTTCCCGTCGACGCTTCGCAAACTTCGTCCCTTGAGGAGATCCGCACCGAGCAGGCTCGGCTGGATGCGGGACTCCGAGACCTCCAGCAGGAGTTGGAAGTCATCACGACCGAGTTGCGGACTCGGAAAGAGGACACTCAGCGGTTACCCGAACGGATTATTGAACTACAGGAGCGTTTGAAGACGTTAACCGGTCAGCCACCGGTCGCGGAGGACGTGCCTCCAGCGATTCAGGTTGCCGCACGGTTGGAGCGCGATGCCGCTTTGGCCGAAGCTCGCGAGCAGCTCGCCGCGGCCAGGCAGCGGCTGGCACGTAATGAAGCGGAAGCCGATTTGCTGCCCGCGCAGCGCGAATTGCTGAAACGTCAAATCGAAGCGACCGAAGTCGAGTTGGCCAAGCTGAACGATGCCTTGGCAGACAAACGCGTCGTGCAGATCCGTTCGGCTGTGGCTGCTTACAACCAACTGAAACAGGCCGCCTCGGAAGCTTATCAGGAAGACGCTAACAAGTTTGCCGAAAACATCGGACAACGGATCGAAAGGCAAACCGATCGCGTTCTGGAAGCGGAGGAGCCCGGCGCCGCCTACCGGTTGGGCCGCGCTTGGCGGAGCATCGTTGACCAAGCCGCCCAGACAGAATCGGAATCACTACAGTTGCGAAGCACCTGGACGGCGCTCAAGGAGGATTTGGAAAAAATCGACGGCTTGGTAGAGACCGACTTGGCTACCGGTCGCGGACTGAGCCGTTCGGTGGGATACTTGTTGCAGCGGAAACAGGCCAAGCTGCCCCCTTCGCCGACGCTGAATCGAACCCGCAGTAGACTGACCGATACGGTCGACATGGCCCAGTCGATGTTGACACGCATCGAAGCACGGCGCGAAGACCTCGGCGACTACGTGCCCGTGGAGCCTGCCGACGTGGCGGCGGTCGAGGCCGAGGTCGAACTGTTGCGGCAGATGGGCAAAGACGTTGATGAGTACGTGACCGATTTGGTCACGATGAGCGTCATGCATGACGCGTATGGTGCCACGGTAGATGATTACCGACAGTTGATTAATAAGCACCTGCTGTGGGTGCGCAGCGCGGCGCCTTATGGCTTATCGGATCTTCAATCGATCGATGATGCAGCCAAGTGGCTAGGGGGTCGGCAAAATCTACAACTTCTCGGCTGGGCGTTGTTGGAGTTGCCTCAAGAACATCCCTCGGTGGCGATCTTGTGGGCACTCGCTTTGGGCGCCTTGCTTTACTTTCGCAGCCATATCAAAACACGACTGCATGCGTTGGGGGTTTCGGCATCGCATCGGTTGGCCAGCGCCATGCGTCCCACTTTTCAAGCCATTATTTGGACGCTGTTGCTGGCGGTTCCGCTGTCGCTGGCGTTGGTTGGGCCGGGTTGGTTGCTGTATACGCATCGCGCATCGGTTTCTTATCTCCAATCGGTTGGTTTTGCATTGCTAGTCACCGCTGTCGTGGTCATGCCCATCGAAGTCCTGCGCCAGGTTGTCCGTCAGGGCGGGTTGGCAACCGATCATTTTCAATGGGCGAAATCGGCAGTTCGCCCGATTCAAATCGTGCTGTGGTGGATCATCCATGCGGTGATTCCAGTAATCTTTTTATGGCGTGTGTTGGAAGGTGCCGAAGACGTCAAGATTGACTTGCTCAGTCTCTCGCGGCCGTTGTTCACCGTCGCGATGCTGGTGGTCTCTGCATTGTTGTGGTATATCACCCATCCGCGCCGCGGTGCGGCAGCAGGATATTTAGCCTACCACACCGAAGGTTGGATTTCGCAATTATGGTGGCTGTGGCGACCGCTCTTAGTCGCCGTTCCCATCGTTTTAGCGCTGCTCAGCCTAATGGGTTACAGCTATTCGGCGACCCAATTGGCATTTCGTTTATACCGCACTATTTGGATCGCCACGGTCGCAACGATTCTCAGCGGTCTGTCGATGCGTTGGTTGTTGATTTCCCGCCGGGGAATTGCAATCCAACAAATGCGACAACGCGCCGCTGAACGCGCCACGGCGGCTGAACAGGGAACGCTGTCAGGGCCGGTTGCCGAAGCGATCGACGCCGACGTGGTCGACGTTTCGAGCATTAGCGCACAGACTCAACGCTTGATCAACGCCGTCCTGTTCGTGTTTGTGCTGCTGGGGTTATATAGGGTGTGGAGTCCGATCTTGCCGGCGCTGGCGTTTTTGGATTCCGTGCCATTGTGGCCGATTAAGGATAGTAATGGGGTGGTGATCGAAACGGTCACGCTATCCAACTTGGTACTGGCGGTTCCCATCGTGGGGCTGACGGTGATCGCGGTCCGTAATGTACCGGGCCTACTGGAAACGGTGATTTTGCAGCGGTTGCCATTGGAAAATGCGGTCCGTTACGCGATTACGACACTGAGTAGCTACTTGTTTGCTACTCTGGGCATTATTGCGACGGCTCAGGTGTTAGGGATCCACTGGGACAGTGTGCAGTGGGTGATTGCGGGTTTAGGAGTTGGGTTAGGCTTCGGTTTACAGGAGATTTTCGCAAACTTTATCAGCGGCATTATTTTGTTGTTCGAACAGCCGATCCGTGTGGGTGACTTGGTGACGCTTGACGGCCAGACGGGAAGCGTGACCAAGATCCGGATGCGAGCGACCACGATTACGAATTGGGACCGGCAAGAGATGGTCGTACCAAATAAGAATCTCATCACCGGCACGTTGATCAACTGGTCTCTGACCGATTCGACGACTCGGGTTACCTTAACCGTGGGAGTGGCTTACGGCAGCGACACCCAAAAGGTTTGTCGTGTGCTGCAGGAAATTGTCGACAAGCATCCCATCGCGATGCCCGGTTTACAGCAACTCGTCACGTTCGAACAGTTTGGGGATTCGACACTGAATTTTACAGTCCGATGTTACTTGCCAAGCATCGAGCGACGCCTGCAGACGATCCATGAATTACATATGGAAATCGATCGGCGATTTCGAGAGGAAGGAATTGAAATCGCGTTCCCACAGCAAGACCTGCACATTCGTTCGATTCCAAAAGAATGGCAACTGTCGTCCGCTGACAGCCCCAGCGACGGATCGACACCATGAGCAGCGTACCGCCACGCGACGATTCGGCGGGGCGATTCGGCACGTTCGGAGGTGTTTTCACTCCGTGCGTGTTGACAATCTTAGGGGTGATTCTGTTCTTGCGGCTGGGATTGGTGGTCGGCCAGTCGGGTTTGCTGTACGTCTTTTTGATCATCGGGGTCTCGAAGCTGTTAACGGGGCTGACCAGCCTGTCCTTGTCGGCGATTGCGACCAATACCCGCGTGCAAGGCGGAGGGGCTTACTTTCTGATCAGCCGTAGCCTGGGAGTTGAGTTTGGCGGCGCGATCGGTCTGGTGTTCTTTCTCGCTCAAGCGATCTCGGTTGCCATGTACGTGATCGGCTTTTCCGAAGCCTTCGGCAGTGCGGTCCCCAGCGGTCTGTCGGTGGCGATGGTGGGCACGATTACGAATGTGGTTGTCTTTGCGTCCGTCATGATCGGTGCGGGCTGGACGATCAAGCTGCAGTTTTTCATTCTCGCGACGCTGGCTTTATCGTTGCTCTCCTTTGGGATCGGTGCCGCTGGCGAGTTCGACGCGACGATCATGCAAGCGAACTTGACGCCTCATTTCACAGGTGGCGAAAACCTGTTTTCAATGTTCGCACTCTTTTTTCCCGCCGTCACCGGCATCATGGCGGGTGCCAATATGTCAGGGGACCTACGTGACCCGGCCAAGTCCATTCCTGCGGGAACATTGTGGGCGGTGGGAGTCACCGCGGTGATTTATCTAGTGACCGCTGGTTTGCTGGCAGGCTGTCGCACGCATTTTGAGCTAAGCGACAATACGTTGATCGTTGCCGATATTGCACGCTGGCCGTTGTTGATTACAGCCGGCGTGTTTGCGGCCACACTTTCATCGGCCCTGGGTAGCATGATGGGCGCGCCGCGGATCCTGCAGGCTTTTGCGAAAGACAATGTCTTTGCCGCCCTGCGCCCTTTCTCGCGCACGAGCGGTTCGAACCCCGAACCGCGTCGCGCGATCATCTTGACTTTTTTGATTGCACAGTTTTGCATTTTGGTTGCTGATCTGAACACCATCGCTCCGTTGATCACCATGTTTTTCATGGTGACGTACGGCCTGCTGAATCTGGCCACGTTTTACGAAGCGATTACAAAGAACCCCAGCTACCGACCTCGCTTTCGTTATTGTCATTGGTCGACTTCGTTGGTCGGTGCCATCGGGTGCTTGATTGTCATGTTTCTGATTGACTGGCGGTGGGCGACTTTCTCGATCGCCGCCATTGGAATCCTGCACCGCTATATCAGTCGCCAAGACACGGGGGCGCATTGGGGAGACATGCAAAGCGGTTTGGTCTTTGAGCGGACGCGACGAAATCTGTTGCGACTGGAAGCGGAAATGCATCATCCGAAGAATTGGCGGCCCATTGTTTTGTCGATGGTCGGTGCGGCCTGGGACCGGCCTTATTTAGCCACCTATGGACATTGGCTGACGTCCGGGCAAGGGATTCTGTCGCTTGGACAGGTCATTCAAGGCGACGTCAAAGACCGCTACAAGCGACTGGCGGCTCAGGAACAGTTGCTATATGAAACGATTCGCAAAGAACAGTTAGAGGCGTTTCCCGCAGTGTGCGTGGCGAGCAGTTTGCGCCAGGGAATTGAAACCTTGGTGCAGTGCCAAGGCTTGGGAGCCCTGCGTCCCAACACCGTGATACTCGGTTGGCCTCGTAGTCGCGATCGCGCGGAAATCTTTGGCAGCACTCTGCGGACGATCGACGCCCTGCGCCGTAGCATTGTCATGATGCGAACGACGATGCCTATCGCCGATCCCTGGCGAGCTCCTGAGGGGACGATCGATGTTTGGTGGCGCGGTCGCAAGAATGGAGAGTTGATGCTGCTGCTGGCGCATCTGCTGACGCGAAACAATGCGTGGCGGTCCCGACCGATTCGTTTGCTGCGTGTGATCGAAAACGAAGCGGGACGCGAGGACGTGGTCGGTCATCTCTCGACGCTGGTCGAGCAGGCTCGCATTAACGCTCAGGTGGAAGCGATTGTGGCGACCGACCCAGGCCAAGCGATTCGCGACACATCGCGTCACGCAGCCGTGGTGATCCTGGGCTTTGACGTGCCCGACGAGGGTTCCGAGTTGGAGTTCTACGACCGCATGCAAGTCTTAGCGGGCGATTTGCCTCGCGTGATTTTCGTCGACAGCATCGGCGGCATGTCGCTGGAATCGTGATTCAAGCCGCTGGCAGGTTTGCGGAGGTTTGCGGAGGTAGCTCCGGTGCGATGGAGTGTCTGCGCGGGTGCGTGAGGAATGGGCCTCGCCAAGCGAGGATGACCTGCTACAGGTCCAGCGAATCCAGCTCATCCAGCAGGTTGTCTAAATCATCCTTGGGACCCTTGCTCCGTTCGCTCTGACGTTTTGCCAACTGGTCATCGATGCCCACCGCATTGCGGCCGGCAAGCAGCAGTTGTTCGTCGCGTTCTCGCGCCGCGACGGCGATCGGATCTTCATCCGTTTCCGGTGCCCCAAACAGCAGCGACAGGTCAATCTTCAGGCCGCCACCATCGACGGCTGCACTACCAGCGATCCCCGGCGCTTTGTGCTGTGGAAAGATAATCGCGTTCGCTGGACAGACGCGGCTACACGCCGGGCAGCCTTTGCGACAGCTGTCGGGTTGCTCCACCAAGATCGTTTCCACGTCGTCGACGCCATAGACACCGAAGAGGCAAAAATCGATGCACTCCATGCAGTTGGTGCAGCGGCTGAAATCGATCACCGGATACCAGCGTCGCGACGTCGATTCCTCCAGTTGAAATAATCCGCCGGCCGGGCCGAACGATTCGTTCGTGGTCCGCCCATGGGAAGCATCGGACGGGGGCGGTGTCTGGTTCGGACGGTACTGCTCCGCCGAAACTTCGTGGATGCGGTCGATTTCCGCCAGGAAGGTTTCCGCCGATTCGGCCAGCCGCAGGTCAAGCGAATAGATCACCCGGTCAGGCCGTGGCTGGTCATCGATCACCCGTTCGGTCAGCGGGTTGTCGTCCATGTCGTCAGCGGCTGGTTCTTCGTCGTCTTCCTCATCCAAGACTTCTCGCAACTCGACTTCGCCAAATTGCCCACGGATTCCCGCTCGATCGAGCACCCAATGGGCTGCGCGAGGGAAAATCCAAGACAGCAGCACCATGTCGCCTGCAATGCTGCGGAGCGTTTCGATCGTTTCCCCTTTGGGGGGCAGATCGTAAAGATGCGGCACTACCAGCACGCGCAAGCCATCTCGCGTTGCCGCGGCTTCGGAGATCGTCGTTTCGAGTAGTCGTTTGTCGGGTGCTCGCGACTGGCCTTTGGATACCACAACCGTCAGCGGCGACGAGGGAACAGGTTGGATCACGATGTCAACTTTGGGACGTGGTGGGATCGGAAACAGGGCTGGTAAAGCCTTCAACATTATGGATCGTCAGCGGTCGGTCAACGGCGTCAAGGGAAACGGTTGGCTTCGGCAAAACGAGGGCATGCGGCAGGCGGTCCGGGAATTGGCGACTTGGTCTCCAGGCCGGCACCGCCCCGTGGTGGGGGCGTCTATTGGTGTGCGGCGTCTATTGGTGTGCGGCGTCTATTGTAACCGGCTGGCCGCTGCGGAGGCTCTGTAATTGAACGTCACACAGTCGCAAAGCGTCGGCCGCCACTTGCCCATCGAGCGCCGGATGGATTTTACCGCCAGCGATCGATTCTGCCGCCGCGTCGATCTCCAGCACGAAGGACTTGACCGGATCGCCATCGCCAAGTTCGGGCCGTTGGACGGTCCCATCCGCGGTGGCGATCGTCAGCGGAATCAGCGAGGAGGTGCCGTCCGCATAGCCGGCGAACTCGAATCTCGCCGTCGCTTGCTCGAAGTGGACTTCAAAACCGTGAGTGAAAGGCCGCCCGGACTGGTCAATCACGCCACTGCAGGCCGAGAGGACGACGTCGGGGTCGGCTGTCGAAAAGGTCGATTCAAAGTACTGCGGGGTTTCGCCGCGCATCCGTCCACGGCTGAAAACACTGTTGGGCATTCCGAACAGCATCCGAATGAAATGGGCGTCGTGAACGTGCAGATCCATCAACGGACCGCCAACGCGAAGGGGATCATAAAAATCGGGAATCCAATCGGGCGGTCCGATGATCCGTTTGAAGTTGCCACCTAGCAGCTTACCAAACCGTCCGTCGTCGGCGGCGTCGCTGATAAAGCGAAACTCGGGCATGAACGGCAGAATGTGGGCGACCAACAACTGGCCGGCGGCGGCTTGGTCGGCTAGCGATTGGGCGTCGCTGCCATTCAGGGCCAGCGGTTTTTCGCACAGCACCCGCTTTCCAGCGGCCAAGCATTTCTGCACCGCTTCGACATGCAGGTGTGGAGGCAGGCAGATATCGAACAGATCGATCGAGTCATCTGTCAGCATTGCATCGAGCGTTTCGTAGGTCGCGATTCCCGACACGTCGATCTTTTCGGCGGGCGGTCCAAAGTTACCTTGAATGCCTCGCCAGTCTCCCTGGCGTTTATCCGCGTCGCGACTGCAAAACGCCACCAGTTCCGCACGTGTCGAAGCTTGGTAAGCGAGGTAGTGAATCCAGCCCATGAAGCCGACGCCGACAATCGCTGCACGCATCGTGTGTTGATCGCTCATTACTAAACCGTGGTTGAATCAAGAGAAAGGGTTATGAAAGTTGAGCGAAGCGAGCCGCCGCGTCGTCCCAAGGGTCGGGATGCCGCGGCTCGAACGTCACCGGATGGATACTTTCGCGGACCAACGCGCGAGCTTCGTCGACCGATTGCAGCACTCCGCTGCCAATCATTTGCATCAGCACGTTACCGGTAGCCGTGGCTTCGCCCGGTCCAGCGATGACGGGACGTCGACATGCGTCGGCCGTCATTTGACACAGCAGTTGATTCATCGATCCACCGCCGACAACGTGGATTGTACGAAAGCGACTGCCGACCAGCGACTCCATCATCTCCAGGCAGGAGCGGTATCGCAGTGCCAGTCCTTCCAGAGCGGCACGGTACAAAACGCCGTTGCTGACCGGAACCGCTTGGCCTGAGCTGCCGGCAAAGCCACAGATCGCGTCGACCATATCGTCGGGTGCCAAAAACGCCTCGTGATCGGGATCGATCAGCAACGCAAACGGTTCGGCTCGCTCGGCTTCGGCGACCATGTCGGACCATGAGACCGCGGTCCCACGTCGCTGGAGAGCCGCTCGGATTTGCTGAAACACCCACAGCCCGCCGATGTTCTTCAGCAGCCGCGTGCTGCCTCGCACGCCGCCTTCATTGGTAAAGTTCAGTTCCGCACAACGCTCGTTGACCAACGGTGCGGGTAACTCGCACCCCATCAGGGACCATGTGCCGCTACTGATATAGCACCATTCGGGTTGCTCCGGTGCAAAGCTATGTGCGGGCACGGCCAAGACTGCCGAAGCGGTGTCGTGGGTGGCGGGCAGGATCACCGGGACGTCAAACAAGCCGGTCCGCGCCGCCACCGAAGGCTGAATCGGTCCGAGTAACTGACCAGGCTGGGTGATGGGCCCGAACAAATGCTTCGGCAACTCAAAAGCTTCAATCAGATCAAACGCCCAGTCGCCCGTTTGAGGATTTAGCATCTGCGTCGTCGACGCGTTGGTGTATTCAATCGACGCTTGCCCCGTTAGTAGCCAATGGAAAAAGTCCGCCATCATCAGGAAACCTTCGGCCATTTCCAATCCAGGAGCCGCAGATTGCTTCGCCGAGAGCAACTGATACAGCGTGTTGATCTCCATAAATTGCAAACCGGTGGAGGCGAAGATGTCGGCTCGAGGAACGATCGAGAAGGCCTGTTCCAGCATCCCACGATTGCGTGCGTCGCGGTAATGAAACGCAGGGGCGACCGGTTGTTGGTCACGTCCCAGCAGCACGTAATCGACGCCCCAGGTATCGACACCAACCGAGCGAATCGTCGTCCCCGACTCGCGGGCCGCGTTGGCAGCCGCGGTCAAGCCGATTTGGATTTCTCGCCATAGGCCAAGCGTGTCCCACTGCATGCTGTCCTGTACGTGGACAGGATCATTGACAAAGCGATGCAAGGTTTTCAGTTGCAACCGCCCGTTGTCGACACTACCGGCGATGACGCGACCGCCTGAGGCTCCCAGGTCAATAGCAAGGTGAGAAGAAGATGCGGCCACGGGTGTGCGATCCTGTATGGGTGCGAATCAGTTTGTGAAATGTCAGTGGGCTGGAGCGACGGGTTGTCGGATTTGGTGGTGACAACGTAAACCGCAAGGCGACGGAATGCCAGCGAGGCCCCCTTAGGATGCCTGAGCTTGTCCTTGAAGAAAAGCCAGTTGCTGATAAAGCATGCGGACCTTCGGCATCGGCTCTCCGGCGCTTTCCGCCGCTCGGAGCGGATTGCCGAGGATCGCTTCGATTTCCATCGGCCGACCGGCTAAATAGTCCAGCCGCATGCTGCTGTCATAGGGCACCATGTGTCGGGTGTGCTCCAGCGTCTGCTCGATCGCGTTGTCCGGTTGTCGACGTCCGCAGGCTGCGGAGCCGGCAGCGACCTCGGCCATCAACGCGGCAGCTAATTCCGTCGCCCGCGGGTCTTCGATCAACGCTTTCGTGGATGCATTCAAGACGACCGACAAGCCGTTGAAAGGAATATTCCACATCAGCTTTCGCCAGCGAGCCAGCCACAGGTCGCCCGTGGCGTTGGCATCGATTCCAGCCGAACGCATGTCTTCTTCAATCCCCTGCACCAACGGGTCGATGCCCGCTGGAGGACTGCCTGAAGGACTAAAGCGGCCGAATAGAATCCGACCATAATCCAAATGGCGGATGTGCCCCGGCCCGACTTTGTTGCTGCAGAGGAAGCAACATCCGCCCAGTACCCGTCCCGGTCCGACGACGGCCGCCGTGTCGGCTTCCACATTCAGGCCGTTCTGCAGCACCAATACACTGCCGCCTGTGCCGGTCGGTCCTGGCAGCAGTTTGGGCAGCAGATGATTGTTGGTCGTTTTCAGTCCTAAAATCGTGACGTCGCAGGCCGGCATGGCATCCGCATGGTCGTAAACATGGACGTTCTGCAGATGGAAATCCCCCAGTTTGGACTCCACCTGCAAGCCATGTTGCCGGACATGTTCGGCGTCGGAATGGAACAAAAAGTGGACCTCGAAGCCCGCTCGAGCCAGCAAGCCCCCGTACAAGCCTCCTAAAGCGCCACTGCCGATTACCGCGAAGGTGCGTTTTGCCATTGTTGAAGAACCATTGAAATGGGCCGGAGCCAAAAACCGGTAAAGGGAAGTAAAGGGAAATCGATCAAGCGAAAGGGTGTCCGTCGTAGCGGTCACATGCGAGGGTTGCGCAGGAGCATGCCAGACGTTCCGTTACATGTCCAACCCCGCCTGATCGGCTACAATGAAAGGCGTCGTGATACCGCGTCGATGGTTGCCGTGCCGACGTGGGTACAATAGGGACACGCGTGTCGCCAGTTTAACGCCATACATCGGATTCCACATCGTCATGCAGTTGATGCTTTTCCTCACCACCTGGTTGCTGGCCGGCGGGTTATCGGTGAATGTAACTCCGCTGGACGGCTCACCCTATCAAGCCCAACTGATGGGGGCAAATGAGGGCCAATTGAACCTGTTGGTGGATGGTGCGAACCGACAAGTAGCGTTGTCCGATTTGCAAAGTGTCGAACGCAGCGAGGCGAGCGACAAAGTCAGTCCCGCCATCCGCGTGACCCTCCGCGATGGTTCGCAGTTACCGGTCGACGAGGTCTTGCTGGCCGACGATCAAGCGACGTTGAAACTAAGGCGACAAGGGACCTTGACGGTGCCGATTCGTCAGTTGAGCGTGATTCGCTTTCGGGCACCAGCGGCTCAAGTCGACGCACAGTGGACCAAGATGGTTTCGGCGTTCAAGGCGGATGATCAACTGGTGATTCGTCGTGGTACCGATACTTTGGATGCCGCGGGTGGAGTGATCAAAGGCATCACCGCCGAGCACGTGCTGTTCGAGTTAGGCGGTTCGCCGATCGAAGCGCCACTGGGACGTCTAGAGGGAGTCGTCTTTGGAGGTGGCGAGGCAGGCGGTTCTGCAAGCGGAAAGTTGCGAGTCAAAGACATCTACGGGGCGGTCTGGAATGCGTCCGAACTGTCAGAGGGACCAACCGAAGGTGTGTTGACTCTCACCACCACGGCGGGCCTGCAGCACGAACTGCGGATCGATCTGCTGCAGTCGATTGAGTTGAGCAACAGCATTGTTTTCTTGACTTCGGTTGAGCCTCTGGAGCAGACCTTCAAACCCTTCATTGCGGTTCCGGAAGCGGTTTCTTCGGAGCAAACGCGAACTTGGCTGGGAGCTCGAACCGACGAAAACCGCAGCCTGATTGTGCCCAGTCAGTCGACGCTCACCTACCGTATCGAACCGGGATTCGAGCGGTTTTTAGCCAGCGTCCAAATCGATCCTTCGGTGACGCTGGGAGGCCGCTGCGATGTCCGCGTGCTGCTCAACGGAGAAGCATCGTGGGAAAAAACGTTGCAGATCGGTGAACCAAGTCAAACGATCGAATTGCCGATCGGCGATGCCAGTCGCTTGACTCTCGAAGTCGACTACGGTGGCGACGGTGACATCGGAGATATCGTCCACATTCGTGAACCAAGATTGGTCAAATGAAGCATCGCTTTTCAAATCGGCTTGCCTTGCAAAGCCCTCGTTGCGTTGCCTGTTGCTTGGCAATCCTGTTCGGCATGATGCTGCTGACGACCGCGCCGGCGGAGGAGCCGCTGGCGGTTCCCGAAGCGGTGCTGCAAGCCGAGCGGCAGCGGATCGCGGCGATCGAACTCGCCAAGCCGACAGCGGTCTCCGTGTTTGTGCCCGGTGGTGCCGGAGGGGGCAGCGGCGTGCTGATTTCTCCCGATGGCTATGCGTTGACGAATTTTCATGTCAGCAGCCCCGCTGGCGTGCACATGCGATGTGGCTTGGCGGATGGCAATGTCTACGACGCCGTGATTGTCGGCATCGATCCGGTCGGCGATCTGGCGTTAATCCGGTTGCTCGGACGCGACGATTTCCCCGCCGCAACGTTGGGCGACAGCGACAAACTGCAACCGGGCGATTGGTGTTTTGTGGTTGGCAACCCATTCTTGTTGGCGTCCAATCTACAACCAACGGTCACGTGGGGAATCATCAGCGGTGTGCGGAGGTACCAATATCCCTCCGGGACGCTGCTTGAATATGCCAACTGCATCCAGACCGATGCGTCGATCAATCCGGGGAACTCGGGCGGTCCAATCTACGACCGCGACGGCAAACTGATCGGTATTGTCGGTCGGGCGTCGTTTGAAAAGCGAGGTCGCGTGAATGTCGGCGTCGGCTATGCGATTTCGATCAACCAAGCAAAGAACTTCATCGGCTATCTACGCAGCGGCCGGATTGTCGATCATGCGACGCTCGGTGCGACGGTGGTGACAGGTCCCGATGGCGGCGCGATCGTCAGCAATATCCTGGAGTCTTCCGATGCTTTTCGGAGAGGGCTTCGCTATGGCGATGAGATCCTCGAGCTTGCCGGCCAGCCGATCCTGACAGCGAACGATTTTAAAAATGTACTGGGAACGTTGCCCAAGAACTGGCGCGTACCGTTGGTCTTTCGGCATCTGGGCGAAACGATCGAAACGATCGTTCGCCTGCCCGGCGTCCATTTGGAGGATGAATTACTGGAAAAGATGGCGGGAGCCCTGCCGCCGCCACCGCCACGCCCACAGCCGCTCGCGCCCCCTAAAGAACCGGAAGGAAAACCGGCCGACGGCGATCAGTCGAAGCCCCGGGAAGCCTTGCCAGGAGACGAAAAACCACAGCCGGGCGGTCAGGGCGGTGAGGAATCTAATCGCTTGCCGCCAGAGGTCGACGCACAGCACACCGCGCGGCGGGCGTACGCGAATTATCACCCCAATCAACAGTATCAAACGGAAATCTGGTCCGCCCTGCAGGCCAGTTTGCCGGCAGTCACGCCTGACGAACAATGGGTGCTGACCGCCAAGACCGATCAGGGCCGCAAGGTGGAGATCATCGTTGGG
>Ga0209947_1001120_pt1 | contig 16196 bp, 14 predicted proteins | sample SalPonR2_B_D2_MG_FD_185706 | JGI IMG/M metagenome (GOLD analysis project Ga0209947, IMG submission 185706) | Salt pond soil microbial communities from South San Francisco under conditions of wetland restoration - Salt Pond MetaG R2_B_D2_MG... ... | reverse complement strand
AGGCCCCCACCCAAACCCGCGAAGGAGGAGGCGCGGGCCGAAGCGGTCCCGGTCGGGGCCGACGATGCGGAGGCCGAGGCGGAGACGATCGCGGCCTGATGATCGGCCTGACGGTCGGCCTGACGGTCGGCCTGACGGCGTCCTGATGGCGTCCTGATCGCACCTAGGGTACTCGCAAGGCAAACGACACCGGCAGGCGGCCCCCCGGGCTCGGTAGGATGCACGCACTTCTCCCCGAGATCGCGCGGGCCCCACAGGCCGCGTCGCGAAAGGAGTGCCGATGGCCGATCCCCTGAGCACCACCCGCGCCCCCTCCCGGCCCGAGGGGCGCCGGGTCTCCGACTTCTCGATCGTCGTCGGAACCGCCAACGGAACCGGCTCGCAGACGGCGAACCTGACCTTGCTGCGAAGCATCTTCCAGATGGGGGTCCCCGTTCACGGCAAGAACGTGTTCCCGTCCAATATCCAGGGCCTGCCCACCTGGTTCCACATTCGGACCAGCGCTGAGGGATGGGTCGCTCGCCAGGCGCCCGAGATCGCGGTCGCGTACAACGCGGCGACGCTGCACGAGGACGTCGCGGCGCTGCCGCCCGGCGGCGTGCTCGTCCTGAACGGCGATCTCCGGGGCGCGCCCGAGCGCGACGACGTCGTCACCTACCGCGTGCCGGTCAAAGAGCTCATGGAGGACGCCACCGCGAAGGGCAAGCTCAAGGAATACCTCGCGAACATGACCTACCTCGGCGTGGTCGCGCAGCTGCTGGGCGTTCCGTTGGACGTCGTCCACGCGGCGCTCGAGAGTCAGTTCGGCGGCCGGCGGAAGCTGGTGGACGCGAACTACCCGATCGTCGAGAAGGCCTGGCGCTGGAGCGAGGCGACGCTGGAGAAGCGCGATCCGTTCACGATCGAGCCGATGGACGCGACCGACGAGCTGATCCTGATCACCGGCAACGACGCCGCCGGGCTCGGAAGCGTGTTCGGAGGCGCGTCGTTCGTCGCCTGGTACCCGATCACGCCTTCCACGAGCCTCGTCGACGCGCTCAAGAGCCACCTCGTCGACCTTCGGACCGACGAGGACGGAACGCCCGGCTGGACCGTGATCCAAGCCGAGGACGAGCTGGCCGCCATCGGCATGGTGCTCGGCGCGGGGTGGGCGGGGGCCCGCTCCGTGACCGCGACCAGCGGCCCCGGCATCAGCCTGATGGCCGAGTTCACCGGCCTCGGCTACTTCGCCGAGATTCCCGCCGTCGTCTGGGACGTGCAGCGTGTCGGTCCGTCCACCGGCCTGCCGACCCGGACCGGCCAGGGCGACGTGGCGTTCGCCTACACGCTCGGGCACGGTGACGGCAAGCACCCGGTGTTCCTTCCCGGCTCGGTCGAAGAGTGCTTCGAGTTCGGCTGGCGGGCGTTCGACGTCGCCGAGCAGGCGCAGACGCCGGTCTTCGTGCTGACCGATCTCGACCTGGGCATGAACACCTGGATGGCTCGGCGGTTCGCCTATCCGGACGAGCCCATGAAGCGCGGCAAGGTGTTGCGAGGGGACGACATTCCCGACGACTTCGGACGCTACCGGGACGTCGACGGCGACGGCATCGCGCCGCGGACGCTGCCTGGCGATCCGAACCCGCGTAGCGCCTGGTTCGCGCGCGGGACCGGTCACGACGACGCGGCCGTGTACTCCGAGCGGGCGGAGGATTGGCAGGCCAACACCGAGAGGCTGGCTCGCAAGTTCGACACGATCCGGGGCCTGATGCCGGCACCGATCGTCGACACGGATCCGAACGCCAGAGTCGGCGTGATCTGCATGGGCTCCACCCAGTTCGCGATCGAGGAAGCCCGTTCGCACCTGACCCGAGCCGGCCACCACGTCTCGCTGCTGCGGCTGCGGGGACTGCCGATCGGGGACGCCGTCCGGGCGTTCGTCGAGGAGCACGACCGCACCGTGGTGGTCGAGATGAACCGGGACGGGCAGCTGTGCGGCATCTTGAGATCCGAGCTTCCCGACCTCGCGCCCAGCATCCATTCCGTCGCCTACCTCGACGGCCTGCCCTACACCGCGCGACAGATCGAAGCCTGGCTCGCTCCGCACATCGCCGCCACCGGCGAGCACGTCGTCGAGGAGGTCTCATGACCGTTCCCGCCGCACGCCAGCCGAACGTCGTCGGCCTGACCAAGGCCGACTACGGCGGCAAGCCGTCGACCCTCTGCAAAGGGTGCGGCCACAACGCCGTCGCGAACCAGATCGTGCAGGTCGCCTACGACCTCGGCCTCCGGCCGCACGAGGTCGTCAAGCTGTCCGGGATCGGCTGCTCCAGCAAGTCGCCGGCGTACTTCCTGGGCATGTCGCACGGGTTCAACGCGCTTCACGGCCGCATGCCCTCGATCGCCACCGGCGCCCTGTCGGCCAACCACGCGCTACGCGGCGTGGGCGTGTCGGGAGACGGCGACACCGGGTCGATCGGCCTCGGACAGTTCAAGCACCTGCTTCGCCGCAACGTCCGCATGGTCTACCTGGTCGAGAACAACGGCGTCTACGGGCTCACCAAGGGACAGTTCTCGCCGACCGCCGAAGACGGCCTCAGGCTCAAGTACGCCGGCACGAACCCGTTCCCGCCCGTCGAGATCTGTGCCGAGGCGCTCGTGTCCGGCTGCGGTTTCGTGGCGCGCGGCTTCGCGGGCGACGCCAAGCAGCTGCGCGAGCTGCTCAAGGCGGCGCTGTCGCACCGCGGCACCGCCGTGATCGACATCATCAGCCCGTGCGTGGCGTTCAACAACGAGGACGACAGCCGCAAGAGCTACGCCTACGGACGGAGCAACGAGGTGCCGCTCGAGGACATCGGCTGGGTCCCTCCCCAGGACGACATCGTCGTCGACGACCACGAGCCGGGCGAGACCCGCGTGATCGAGCTCCACGACGGCAGCCGGATGGCCCTCACGAAGGTCGAGGCCGGCTACGACCCCTCCGATCGAGGCGTAGCGCTCACGCGCCTCCAGCAGGCCGAGGACCGCGGCGAGGTGCTCACCGGACTGCTCTACTTCGACGACCAGCGACCGTCGCTCGCCGAGGCGGTCGGCCTGGGCGAGACGCCCCTCGTCGAGCTGAGCGAGGAGCGTCTTCGGCCTCCGCGCGAGGCGTTGGAGCGGGTTCTCGACAGGTACTGAACAGGCGTCTCGGTCGCCAGATGGGGATCGGTCGTGGCTCGCAGCCGCGGCCGGTCTTCATGCAGGCGGTCAGGGATCCGGCGCGTGATCGTCGCCGTTGGCCCCGCGGCGCGCCGTCACCAGCTCGCGGAAGCGGGCGCTGAAGCCCGGCGCGACGTTCGCGACGACGGTGTCCCCAGGTTCCAGCGTCGTGTCGCCGTGCGGGAACAGCGTCCGCCCCTCGCGACGGATCGCCACGACGATGCTCTCCTGAGGCAGGCGCGCCTCCCGCAGGCTCTTTCCCGCGAGCCTCGCGCTCCGTGGGACACGGACCTCCACGATCTCCTGACCCGTCAGGTCGCGAAGCCGAAGGCGCTCGTGCAGCTCCTCCTGCGAGCGCTCCCGCGTGACCGCCATGTAGTACGCGCGCGCCAGATCCGTCTGCCGCACGAATCCGATCGGGCGGTCGGACCGGTCGGGATCCACGACCGGCATCCGGCCGATGCCGAGCCTGCCCATCCGCTCCAGCACATGGCTGGCCGCCTCGTCCGGCGTCGCGCAGTACACGTGCTCGCGGCAGATGTCGCGGAGCGGCGTGGTCGGCGGCGATCCCTCGCGGCGCGCCCGCTCCAGATCGGTCAGCGTCACGATCCCGATCATCCGTTCCGGCTCGGTGCGCGGCACCACCACGAAGCCATGGTGGTGCGAGGCCAGCAAGCCGTCGGCGAGGTCCCGAATCGTCTCCTCGGCGAAGACGCGCGGGACCTCGCGCTCCATCACCTCCGCCACGCGGACCGTCTGCAGAAGATCGATCTCCCGCATGCGCAACAGGCTCAAACCTCGCCTGGAGAGCATCAACTGGTAGAACGACTCGGGATGGAGGAGGTCCGCGCCCAGGTTCGCGATCACCGCCGCCAAGAGCAGGGGAAGGATCAGCTCGTAGCTGCCGGATACCTCGAAGATCATCACGATCGAGCTCATCGGCGCCCGGGTGACGCCGGTGAACACGGCTGCCATCCCCACCAGCGCGTACGGTCCCGGACGGATCGCGAGCTGCGGGAAGAGCGCCTGACCCGCCTCGCCGACCAGGGCGCCGAACGCCGCACCGATCATCAGCACCGGCGCGAAGATGCCTCCAGAGCCCCACGACCCGATCGACGCCCCCGTCGCCAGCAGCTTCCCGACCAGCAGCGCGACCAACAGCAGCGGCGCGCGCATCTCCTCGTTCAGGATCTGTCCCGTGGTGCCGTAGCCTCGGCCCAGCACCTCCGGCAGCAGTAGCGCCAGGGCGCCCACCGCGGCGCCGCCCAACGCCGGACGGAGCCACGACGGGACCTTCCAGTGGTTCAACAGATCCTCGCTGCCGACCATCACGCGGATGAACGCGACCGCCACGAACGACGCCAGCACCCCCATCGCCAGGAACAGCGGCAGCTCCAGGTGCGACCCCATCCGGTAGTCCGCGGGGATCGCGAACGCCGGCGCGTCGCCCAGCAGGATCCGCGACACCGCGGTGGCCGACACCGAGCCGATCACCACCGACGCGAAGTAGCGTCCCTGGAACTGCCCCAGCACGACTTCGAGCGCGAACAGCACGCCGGCGATGGGAGCGTTGAAGGTCGCGGCGATGCCGCCCGCCGCCGCGACGGCCGCCAGGTTCCGCCGGCGTTCGTCGTTCAGTCGCCACCAGGTCGACAGCAGCGACGCCAACGAGCCGCCCATCTGCACGACCGGACCCTCCGTGCCCAACGACGCGCCGCTGCCGATCGACAGCGCCGTCGCGAGCGGGCGCCACAGCAGCAGGCCGCGCGACACCCGTCCCCCGAGGTTCGAGACGGCCACCATCATGTGGGGAATGCCCGAACCGCGCGCGTCCGGCGCGAAGCGGAGCACGATCGGGGCGACCAGCAGTCCCCCGATCGCAGGGGTGGCGACCGTCACCACCGCCGCCGGGAGCCAGCCGATCCGATCGCGCAGCGTACCGACCAAGGTGCCGGTGCCGCCGACCAGGGCGTCGAACGCTACGGCCGCCAGTCCGGCCAGGCTGCCCACCACGATCGCGCTCCCGACCAGCGACAGCGTCTCGGACGACGCGCCGCCGGCGAAGGCCGCGAAACGGCGACGCCAGCGAAGCACGAACCGCTTCGCGAGACGAGCCGCCCGGCGCCGTCGCACGGGAGGCTCAGCCCTCCTGAACCCGCCGAAGCAGAGCGAGCCAGTTCCGGTGCGTCACCTTGTCCAGCAGCGGCGTGTCCCAGCCGTTCTGGCGGAGCGCGGCGACCAGCCGAGGGAGCCCAGCGGCGTCGCCGATCTCGCCGGGCAGCGTCGCGCCGTCGAAGTCCGAGCCGAGTCCGACGCGGTCCTCGCCCATCCGCTCCACCAGCGCGTCCAAGTGGCGCACCAGCGTGACCAGCGGCGTGTCGGGATCGTCCCGACCGTCCTCGCGCAGGAAGCCGCACGCGAAGTTCAGCCCCACCAGGCCGTCCCGCTCGGCCAGTGCGTCCAGCTGGGCGTCGGTCAGGTTGCGCGGACTGGCGGAGAGCGCGTGGACGTTCGAGTGGCTGGCGACGACGGGTCGCTCGCTCCGGTCCAGAAGCTCCCAGAAGCCCGCCTCGTTCAGGTGCGACACGTCCAACACGATCCGCAGACGGTCGCACGCGTCGACCAGGTCGCGACCGGCCGCCGTCAGGCCCGGACCGACGTCGGGCGAGCCGGGAAACGCGAACGGGACGCCCGTCGCGAACGCGTTGGGCCGGCTCCAGACCGGCCCCAGCGACCGCAGGCCCAACGCGTGCAGGACGTCGAGCACGTCGGGGTCCACGATCGCCTCCGCCCCCTCCAGGTGCGGTACCGCCGCCAGGACGCCGTCCGCCATCGCGGCTTCGACGTCGTCGGCGCTGGCGCAGATGCGCAGGTGGCCGGCAGCCTCCAGGCGACGGAGCAGGGCGACCATCCGTAGCGTCGTTCGCAGGGCGTGACCGGCGTCGATCGGACCGAACGGGGCGACGTCCTCCGTCTTCGGGTTCCGGGCGCCGCTCATGCCGTCCCGGTCGGGGGAGAACATGGCGAACAGCCCGCCGGCCAACCCGCCCTCGCGGGCGCGCACGACGTCGACGTGACCGTCGCCGAGGCGCTGTCCGAAGTCGCGGTCGGGATGCTCGAGAAGGACCAGGAGCGTGTCGTTGTGCCCGTCGAAGACCGGATGCATGGCGGCAGGCTACCGCGGGACGATCGGGTTCAGGCCAGCTGCAGCGCCGTCCCCGAGCGCGGAGCGACGACCCCGATGGGCGCGGCACGCGGAAAATCGGTGTGGATCGCGTCCAGGACGGCTTCGGCCCGCTCGGCCGAGACCGCCAGCAACAGGCCTCCCGACGTCTGCGGATCCACCAGGCTCCACCACGCCGTCTTGGTCAGAGCGTCGCGGCCGGTCACGTGGGGCTCGACGTAGACGGTGTTCGTCCGGTGCGCCTTGGTGAGGATGCCGCGCTCCAGCGTGGCTTGCGCGCCTGCCAGCAGCGGCACGGCGCCCGCGTCGATCCGCAGCGTGACGTCCGATCCGTCCGCGATGTGCAGCCCGTGCCCCAGCACGCCGAAGCCCGTGACGTCCGTCGCTGCGTGGACCGCGCCGCGAAGCTCGCCGGTAAGCTGGAGGCGGTTCACCGCCTTCATCGAGGCCAGCGCCTCGTCGAGCTCGTCGTAGCTCACCTCGTCGTTCTTCAGGCCGCCGGTCAGCGTCCCCGTGCCCACCGCCTTCGTCAGGATCAACACGTCGCCCGGGCGGGCGCCCCGGTTGCTCCACAGGCCGCCGGGATGCGCGACGCCCGTCACGGAGAACCCCAGTTTGAGGGTGTCGTCGTCGATCGAGTGACCGCCGACCAGCTTCGCCCCGGCAGCGTTCAGGGTGCGCGTCGCGCCCTGCATCAGGCCGGTGAGCACCTCGCCGGGCAGGACGTCGATCGGGTACGCCAGGATCGTGAGCGCCGTGAGCGGCTCGGCGCCCATCGCGAACACGTCGCTGACGGCGTTCGCCGCGGCGATCGCGCCGAAGTCGTCGGGGTCGTCGACGATCGGCGTGAAGAAGTCCAGCGTCTGCACGATCGCCTGCTCGTCGTTCAGGCGCCAGGCGGCGGCGTCGTCCAGGAAGTCGGTGCCCACCAGCAGGTCGGGATGATCCTGTCGCGGCAGCCCGCGAAGCAGATCGGTCAGCGTTCCCGCCGCGATCTTGGCGGCGCAGCCGCCCTTCGTGACGGTCTTCGTCAGGCGGGGGAGGGAAGGGCTTCGTTCCGTAGCCATGTCAGCAGCTCCTCTCGCCCCCCGCGCGCCAGCACCGTTCGACCGTCCGTCGGCGTGGCCTTGCGGTAGAGCGGGTCGTAGTAGTCGAGAAGGAGGGGCTCGATCACCGGCCGGAACGCCTCGTGGTCGTGCCAGGCGCCCTGCTCGCATGCGTCGTGGAGCGCCGCGACCATCCGCTCGGTCGGCCCCGCGCCCAGCCGCCGCCGCAGCCGCCCGATCGCGGCGCTCAGGTCCTCCAGCACCGCCGTCTCGCCCCTGGACAGCGCGGGCCGTCGCGCGTACTCCTCGTGGATGCGCGCGACGCGGTCGTCCAGGCTCTCCTCGAGCACCAGCAACGGCGCCGAGCGGACCGTCTCGTACAGCGGCTCCGGCAGGTGGACGCGCCCGACGTTCCGGGATTCGTTCTCGAGCAGGAGCCGCGTCTCGTCCCCCAGCAGGAGCGGAATCAGCAGCCGATGCTCGAACGTCGCCTGCGCAGGCTGCGGGCCGGTCGCGCCGAAGGTGCTGCCGCGATGCTCCGCAGCCCCCTCGAGGTCGAGGGCCAGCAGCGACTCGAGCCCGGCCGCATCGTGCAGGAGGGACGTCTTTCCGCTTCCGGTGGCGCCGGTGACGACCCACGGCTCGCGCCGCTCGAGAGAGCCGATCAGCGACTCGGCGAGGTGCGCGCGAAGCGCCTTGTAGCCGCCCGCCAGCCGGGGCGTTTCCGGGTGCCCCGCGAGGCGCTGGGCGAGCTCGCTGCGCTGGCCTCCGCGCCAACAGACGAACACGCTGGGCTCTTCCTCCGCCGCGGCGCGCCACGCGGCGGCCCGGCGCGTCATGTCGGACTCGGTCCGGGCGCGCCCCTCCTCGAACGCCGCATCGGGCCCGTCCTGGGCGTAGCGCAGACCGACCTCGTGGCGCTCCTCGTCGTTCAGGATCGGGACCTCGAGCGCGCCCGGGATCGCGCCGCGCGCCACCTCGCCCGGCGAGCGCACGTCGATCGGACGGCGGACGGCGCGGCCGGCCCGGGCGGGGTAGAGATCGTGGGGCTGGATCAGCATCGCCGGCCATGGTAGCCGCAGCGCCGCGGGCGGAACGGTCCGCGGAACACCCGCGCGGGGGACGCCCGTGCGCGGACCGCAGCGGGGAGGGTCCGCGGCCGGTGCACGGGGTAGGCTCTCGCTCGTGACCGACGCCCGCGCCACCGCCCGCATCACCACCGGCCTGTTCGTCGCGCACGCCCTGGGCTCGGCGGGGGTGATCGCCACCGCGACGGTCGCGTCGATCGTCGGGGCGGAGCTGTCGGGCCGCACGGCGCTGGCTGGGCTCCCGGCCGCGTTCTTCCAGATCGGAAGCGCGCTGACGGCGGTCCTGATCGGGGTGCTGACGGAGCGGCTCGGACGCAGGCGCGGCCTGACCCTCGGCACCGCCCTCGGCATGGCCGGGATGGCCGCCGCCGTCGTCGCCGCCGTCACGGGCGCGTTCCCGGTGCTCCTGGCCGGGCTGGCGTTGGCGGGGACCGCCAGCGCCGCGGTCAAGTTCGGTCGCTTCACCGCGGCGGAGGTACAGCCCCGGGCGCGGCGCGGCAGGGCGGTGTCGATCGTGGTGATGGGCGGCACCGTCGGCTCGGTCCTCGGCCCGGTACTGGTCGCGCCCAGCGGGGCGTGGACGCGCGCGCTCGGCTGGGGCGAGCTGGCCGGACCGTTCCTGGCGGCGTTCGTCCTGTTCGCCGTCACGGGGCTCGTGTTCTTCGTGTTCCTCCGGCCGGAGCCGCGCGACCTCGCCGCCCGGCTGGAAGCCGCCGGCGGCGACCCGCGCGACCTGGCTCCGGCGCGCCCGCTTCCGCGACTCCTGCGCGACCCGGGCGTCGCGACGGCGATGGCCACGCTCATCCTGGCGCAGGGCGTGATGATCATGGTCATGGGCATCACCTCCCTGCACATGCGCGAGAACGCCCACGCGCTGTCGCTGATCTCGATCGTGTTCTCCGGCCACACGCTGGGCATGTACGCCTTCTCGCTGCTGTCCGGCTGGGCGACGGATCGTTTCGGGCGGATCGCGGTGCTGGTCTGGGGCGGCGCGATCCTGGCCACAGCGTGCCTGATCGCGCCGCTGTCGCCGGCGTTCGTGCCCCTGTTCGTCGCGCTGTTCCTGCTCGGGTTCGGCTGGAACCTCTGTTACGTCGCGGGCTCCGCGCTCCTCACCGATCACCTGTCCACCGCCGAGAAGTCGCGAACGCAGGGCATCAACGACCTGGCGATGGGAACGGTGTCGGCGACCGCCAGCCTGGTGGGCGGCGTGGTGTTCGCCGTGTACGGGTTCGCGGTGATGAGCCTGGCGGGCGCCGTCGCGTCGGTCGTGTTGCTGCTCGTCGTGGCCCGCTACCGGCTCGTGCGGAACGGGGCGCTGGCGACGTGACCTGGCGCCCTGGTCGCGGGGCCCCGTCGGGCGTACGCTCCTTGGCGATGAGCGAGCGAGACCGTAGCGACGAGCTGCCGGTGCCCGCCCGGCCGGCGTCGCGAGCAGGAGGCCTGGTGCGGAGGGCGGTATCGGCCCTCGTTCCGCGGCGTCGGAACCTGCGGGGCACGGTCTACCTGGTCCTGGACCACTCCACCAGCATGGGCGACCCCGGCAAGATGGAGCAGCTGCGCCGGGGCGCGCTACGCTTCTTCCTCGAGGCGGTCCAGCGCGACTACGCGGTGGGCGCCGTCGCGTTCGCCGGAGGGGCCGAAGCGATCGCAGGTGCCAGCCTGAACGCGCACCGGTTCTGGAAGCGCCTTCACGGCTTGCGCCCGTACGGGCGGACGGCGATGGCGTCGGGCCTCAGACTGGGCCTGGGCCGCTTGCGGTTCCGGCTCGGACGGAAGGTGATCATCCTGATCACCGACGGCGTGCCCGACGACCGTGAGGCGACGCTCGAGGCGGCGCGGCTGGCGAGGGCGCGTGGCGTGACCCTGATCCCGATCGGAACGGGCGCGGCCGATCACGCGTTCCTCGCCACGCTGGCGGGCCGTCCGGAGCTCGCGCGTCACGTCGCGACGGAGGACCTCGCCGGCGCGATCGAGGAGGCCGCGACCGGCTTGGACGGGCGGGCAGGACCGGAAGGCGGCGCCCGCTCCGAGTAGGAGTAGGATGGTCGGCTGGGAGGCCACGGTGACGGCGAGGGCGACGGCGAGGGCGGACGAAGGACGACGGTCAGCGGAGCGCCGCGCGGCAGGCGCCGACGTCGCCGTGGAAGCACGCGAGCTCACGAAACGCTACGGTGGGTTCGAGGCGGTCGCCAGCGTCGACTTCGAGGTGCGCCGTGGCGAGGTGCTCGGCCTGCTGGGACCCAACGGGGCGGGCAAGTCGACCGTGATGCGGATGATCTACCAGGTCACGCCGCCCACGTCGGGCACGCTGCGTATCTTCGGCATGGAGACGGGTACCGATGCACGCGCGATCAAGGCGCGCCTCGGCGTCGTGCCGCAGATCGACAACCTCGACGAAGATCTCGACGTTCAGGACAACCTTCGCATCCACGGTCGCTACCACGGGCTGTCGGCCGCCGAGTCGCGCGAGCGCGCCGCCGAGCTGCTCGCGTTCGCGGAGCTGGGCGCCAAGGCCGAGACGGAGGTGCGCGCCCTCTCGGGCGGCATGAAGCGGCGCCTGACCCTGGCGCGAGGGCTGGTATCGGATCCCGATCTGGTCGTGCTCGACGAGCCCACCACCGGTCTGGACCCGCAGGTACGGCTCACGCTGTGGGACAAGATGGACGAGCTCAAGGCGCGGGGCGCCACGCTGATGATGAGCACGCACTACATGGACGAGGCCGAGCGCCTGTGCGACCGACTCCTGATCATGGACCTGGGCCGGATCGTCGCCCAAGGGACGCCGCAAGGCCTGATCCGCGACACGCTCGCGCCGTACGTCGTCGAGGCGAGGCTCCAAGGCGGCGACGACGGCCCGTTCCGGAGGCTGGCCGAGCGGGCCGACGCCGAGCTGGTCCGCTCCGGCGACCGCGTCAGCGTCTTCGTCGAAGACGGACGCGAGGCGCTGACGCGGCTCATGGACGACGGCGTCGATCCCGATCGCGCCTTCGTGCGCCCGAGCGACCTCGAGGACCTGTTCCTGCGGCTGACCGGCAGGGAGCTGCGAGAGTGAGGATGCCGAGACGATGATCCACCTCCCGAGCGTCGGGCGGGTCTGGCTCAGGAACCTGTGGGTGTACCACGAGCGCTGGGCGTACGGTCTGCTCCCGAACTTCTTCGAGCCCGTCTTCTATCTGTTGGGGATGGGCGTCGGCCTGGGCTTCTACGTCAGCGCCGAAGGCGCGTTCGACGGGAACTACCTCGGGTTCATCGCGCCGGGCCTCGTCGCGGCCGCCGCGATGAACGGCGCATCGTTCGAGACGACCTACAACGTGTTCGTGAAGCTCCACTTCGGCAAGATCTACGACGCCACGATCGCCACCCCCGTCGGCATCGAGGACGTCACCGTCGGCGAGGCCGCGTGGGCCGTCACCCGCGCGCTGATCTACGGCGGCGTGTTCCTGTTCGTGACGCTGTTCTTCGGGACCGAGGTCAGCTGGCGGCTGCTTCCGGCGCTGGCGGGGATCGCGCTGGTGGGGTTCGCGTTCTCGGCGCTGGGTCTGGCGTTCACGTCGGTCGTGCCGACGATCGACCTGTTCTCGTACTACTTCACGCTGTTCCTCACGCCCTCGTTCCTGTTCAGCGACATCTTCTTCCCGGTGGCCGAGCGGTTTCCGCCGCTCCTGGCCGCATTCGCACAGGTGACGCCGCTCTACCGCAGCGTGCAGCTGATCCGTGGCGTGGTGCGCGGCGACTGGACGACCGTGCCGTGGGACGTCCTCTACCTCGCGACGTTCGGCACCGTTCTGCTGATCTTCGCGATCTGGCGGATGCGGGTGCGCATCGTTCGCTGAGCGGCGTGGGCGGCACGGGACGACATCGACGTCGTCCGGCTCAGGAGCCGGCCGCGCTTCCGAAGAGCGTCAGGTAGTCCCTCCCTGGTGCCACGGTGGACAACGGTGCGACACGCCCCTCCTCTTCGGGACGTCGTACGAACGCGCGGTCACGGGGTCGTTTCCGCTCGTACCGCACGACACGGACCCGCCCGCCACCTAGCGGCTCGAGACGGATTCGCACCACGATGCCGAGGTCGGTCGTCCGCTCCAGCCAGCGGGCGCTGCTGAACAGCTCGTCCTGGAACGAGGTCGCCGTCATGCCGACACGAAGCGTACCGCAGCCCGTCGGTCGTGCGCGGCGGGGCGCTCCGAACGATCGGGCCTATGGCGATCGGACGACGGACAGAACGCGGGGTCAGGTCGACGTGCGACCGGCGGTCCAGCTCCTGAGCAACGGCGTCAGCAGGAGCGGAACCGTGATCGCCGTGACGAGCGAGACGGCGGCCATGCCTGCGAACACCTCCTCGGGAACGACACCCATCGCATGGCCCCGTTCGACCGCCAGCAAGGCGACCTCGGCGCGCGGAACCATGCTCACGCCGATGACGAGGCCCGACGTCCGCCCTACCATGACGGCGGCCGGCACGCCGGCCCCGACGAGCTTTCCCGCGACCGCCGCGACCAGCAACAGGCCGCCTACCGTGGGAAGCGCCGCGAGCGCGCGCGGGTCGACGGCGATGCCGATCCCGATGAAGAAGAACGGCGTGAAGAACGCGTAGAACGGTTCGAACGCGCGCTCGATCTCCTGCGCGTTCGGGTCGCGGCTGTACATGATCCCGGCGAAGAACGCGCCGATGGCGACGGAGAACCCGAGCAGCTCAGACACGCCCGCGATGAGGAAGCCCGTCCCGACGATCAACAGCAGGGGACCGGGCCTCGAGCCGCGACGCTCGAAGAAGCGACCCGTGAGGGGCTCGAGGTACCTTCCGAACAGGAGGCCTAGCGCGATGAAGCCGACGAACTTGACCAGGAGCGTTCCGGCGACCCGGACCACGGCGACGCCACCACCCGACGCGTCGCCCTGAAGAACGGGAAGGACGGCGATCAGCAGCGCCAACAGAACGACGGCGCTCACATCGTCGAGCTCGGCGGTGTCCACGAGGATCTCCCCCTCCTCGCTCGACAACGCGTCCGCGTCGCTCCACGAGGCCACGGCGATTCCGACGCTGGTCGCGGTCAGCGAGACCGTGACGAACAGCGTCGCGACGAGGTCGAGGCCCAACAGGTAGTGGGCCGTGCCCCACGCCGCTGCTGCACTGACGACGACGTCCCCCAGCCAGATGCGCGCGGCCGTGGGGAACTCCCGGAACAACCCGCCGAGATCGCTCTGCAGCCCGACGCGGAAGAGCAGGACGACGAGCCCCGCGTCGGCGAGGAACCCCAAGATCTGCCGCACGTTCGGCGACAGGACCGGAATGCGCAGATGCAAGGCACCGAGGGCGATGCCGACGAGGAGAAAGCCTGCGAACGGTGGCCAGCGTAGCCGTTGGGCCCCGACGCGGAGACCGACCACGACGAGCAGCAACGTCCCGACGACCACGAGGCCGAGAGGGTCTTCGGACACGCCGCTCATGGTCGCGCCACGCATCTCCCGCGTCCGGGCCCCGAGGGTCCGCACGGGGCGAGGGCGGCGAACGAGGGAGTGCCGGCAGGGTCGGACATGCCTACAGCGTAGTCCTGACCCTCGCCCGGGAGTCGGGCGTGGACCGCGTCGATCGCTCGCGAGGCGCGACCGTCGCGGCTTGGGAAGCTGCGTGCCGGGGTAGACTCCCCGCCGTGAACGACGCAGCCGACCCGCCGGCTCCCGAAGGTGCCGGCGGCGCGATCCGGCGGGCGAGGCTCGCCGTACACCACTTCGCCATGCCGGCGATGGGCGCCCTGATGCTCGGGCTGTTCGCCTTCTCCTGGTCGCAGGGATTTCCCGATCGCGTCGAGGCGGCCGCGACCCCCGCGCTGGCCGTTCTGTTCCTGGCGACGGGCTTCCGTTCCTGGTGGACCGGCCGCGCATCGCAGCGGCTGGAACGCGTCGCGCTCGCCGCGACGCTCGTCGTGCTCGTCCTGGCCGCGTTCGAGCCGGTCGTGTCCGGCCGCTTCGAGATCGGCTACCCGTACCTGCTCGGCTACGGACCGCTGGCCTACGCGGCGTCCCTTCTGTTCCTCGGGCCCAGAACGGGCTCGCTCGTCGCGGTAGCGACGTTCCTGGGACTCGCGGTCGCGACCGTGCTGGGCGTCGCCACCGACCAGATCCCGCCCGTCCGCGCGATGCCGCTCGTCGCCGCGCATCCGATCCTGATCGGGCTGCTCTACGCCGTCGCCTGGACCGTCTCGACGTACGCCCGCGAGCACCGCGACGCCGAGCGAGCGGCCGCCACCGATCCGCTGACCGGCGCCCTGAACCGGCGTTCCGGCGAACGGATGCTCGACGAGCTCGAAGGCCCGTTCCAGCTGCTGGTCGTCGACCTCGACCGCTTCAAGCGCGTGAACGACGAGCGTGGCCACACGTTCGGCGACACCGTGCTGCGTGCGGCCGCGAAGGCGCTGCGCGCCGCGGTGCGTTCGGGCGACGCCGTGGTGCGATGGGGAGGCGACGAGTTCGTGGTGGTGGCTCCTGGGGGTGGCGACGACGAGCGCGACACGCTCCTGGACCGCGTCCGGACGGCGCTGGACGGCGCGTTCGCCGATCTGGACGACGATGTAGGAGCCAGCGTGGGGACGGCGACGCGTAGCGCCGCCGAGCACTGGACCGCCGCCTTCGACCGCGCCGACGCGGACATGTACGGGCAGAAGGACGCCCGGGCCGGCGACGTCCTGCAGCCGTGAACCGGAACGCCGGACCGCGACGGCAGACGTGCCACCATCGTCCGGGTCTACGGCCCTGGCCACGGTGCGCCGCGCATGGGTGTGCGAAGGCGAGCGGGTTCCGCTCCTGACTAGAACTCCTCCCATCGGAACCGCCATACGGCCACCAGCACGAAGGCGACCGTCCACAGCGGCGTCGCCACGATCGGCAGCCACAGCGGCAGCGGCTCCCCCAGGGCCAGAAGCGTGGCGAGGGTGGGTAGCGACGACGGCAGGAGGTGCGCCGCGAACGGCACCGCACCTGCGAGCAGATCGCCCGCGAGAAGGAGCGCCAACGGCAGGGCGATCACGGCGCCGCGTGCATCGAACAGCGTCCCCAGCATCAGGGTGAACGCCAGGTAGAACACGATGACCAGGACGACGAGCCCCAGCGCTCCCAGGAAGCGCGCCGCGGGCAGGGCCGCGCCGTTCTCGAGCGACAGCAGCACGTACCCAAGGATGCTCGGGATCACCAGGGCGGTCGCGAGGATCCCGAACGCCCGGCTCACGAGCTTGCTCAGCACGAACGCGGTGCGCGATACCGGCTTCGAGAGGACCCAGGCCGCCGTGCCGAGCTGCTTCTCGCCGACGATCGCGCCCTGCATGTGGATGATGGCCGCGATCGCCGGTCCGAGCGCGGCCAGAGTGAAGAACATGTTCGTCGCCGTCGTGAGGATGTCCTCCCCCTCGCCCTCGAAGATCGACCGCGCGATGTACAGCGGCTCGACGACCAAGCCGATGATGATCGCGAGCCAGAGCAGGCTCTGGATCCACCATTGGCGGGTGCCCCAGAAGCCGCGGGCGTCGATGCCGATGAGATTGCGGAATCCGCCCAGACGCGAGGCTCCGTCGCGCAGGACGGTGCGGTCGGACCGCTCTCCGACGGTCACGACTTCGCTCCTCGAGAGCGCGGCTCTTCTGAAGTCTCGGAGGCGGGCGATCCGTTCACGAGGTCCATGAAGGCGTCCTCCAGCTCGAACGT